>Ga0209363_1000608_pt1 | contig 14589 bp, 8 predicted proteins | sample WorMetexBAHAMAS3_FD_187385 | JGI IMG/M metagenome (GOLD analysis project Ga0209363, IMG submission 187385) | Marine gutless worms symbiont microbial communities from Max Planck institute for Marine Microbiology, Germany - Inanidrilus exumae... | ecosystem: Host-associated > Annelida > Digestive... | reverse complement strand
AAGTCACACTTCATCCTAAGTTTTTACTAAGTTTGTCCTAAGATTTTTTTGTAAATCAGGCCCAAGGACAAAGGGGCGGATGGGAGGGGAGGCCAGCCCCTTTGTATGAAGACGTGGCGTGAAATTTGAAAATATTTGCAAATTGAAGCCATCGTCGGCTACCAGACACGCAGAACGAAGGGCTTTACCCAAGACACCGCTGAACGTTTCGTTTCGACTCTCTATTCCGCGCCGCCGCGCGTCTAATGACTGGAACTCGGCGATGTGAACATATTACTCCAGTCTTGCATAAGTTGCACCGGCTTCGGTTCGTCGATGAGTTGAATTCAAACTCGCATGCATAGTGCATCAGTCGTTGGCTGGACAAACATCAGAGTATCTGGCTTGCGACATTCAACTCATTGTCGACACTGGCCGCCCTCGGCTTCAGTCCGCGTCTGAAAGGATATTGTGTCGTTCCACGCACACACAACAGTTTCGGCGACAGAAGTTTTCTCTGCTGCCGGTCCTCGTGTGTGGAACGCTTTGCCGTCATATCTGCGACAGGACACGAGCTACAGACATTTCAAGTAGTCACTGAAAGGACAAATGTTTAGGCTGTAGACGACCACGGCGCATTGTGACTGTTGTTTTCGTGCGCCTTAGAAGCTTACTTACTTAGGCCTACTTACATACTTGCTTTCAAAAGCCTGGATCGGTTGTTCGCTTGTTGGTAGCTTGTTGTGCCGGCTGAAAGGCGTGGCTAGCCACTGGTTGGTGTAGCACACAGCAGCAGACGGTATATAAACCGTGTCTAGAGGGGCACACTATAATATACCTGACAAGCTTCTCACTTCCTACGTATTCCTCTTCCACCCTACACATCACGCATACACTAGCACACATCTACCAATTTCCCTCCTTTCCCTGGGCACACTGGACCAGTACGAGGTCGTCAGATCAGCGCAGAGGTCCAGAGTAGGCTGGACGTCTGACCGCAATAATGAACGAACGAACGAACGACCGAACGTCCGCTATCGACGTGGTATTCCGAGTGCGTGTCAATTACGACCATCATCGATCAACCACCGAGCTGTCACGGCAACTGTACAACAGAACACAATGAACTACAAGCTTCAGCACGTCCAGTCCACCTCAGCTGTCAGCGATAACAAGAACTGGCGCGACCGACAGGCTGCTATGTCGGTCACCGGCTATTTTTACTCGACGCCCGGGTTGACTGTTTGTGGTTAATAACAGTGTGGAATTTTGTTGAACTCTTTAGTGCAGCTACCACCGGTCATGGCCAACTCGCTGATGGGTTCAGCTGTTTCTCAACAATACAAGACAGTGACGGAGGAACAGACAGACAGACAGAGACTGTCGGGTTCTTTCAGCAAAAGTTTACGCTTGGCGGGATTTTTCCCTGCAGCTAGTTGAACTTTATTTATTGGCCGAGTACCAAGAACACCATCATCTTGTACATAGGAATCGAAGACTGTCTACAGTTCGTTTCACTGTTATACAAGTCAATGTCTATTGTTCCATCACCCGTCGCATCATACAGCCATAATAACAGTTCACATTGCAATCAATCAGTCAATCAGTTATTAGTTTATTAAAACGGGTGACAAACCACAGCAGTTGAATACAGTAGACAACAAAATAGTGACAATAAAACGTAAGATAACGTAAGCCTAAAGTTAAAAGTTAAAAACAGCCACACGCACAGTCTAATCATGATTGACGTATAGACATGTCGGGAATGGGGGCGGAGCTTAGGATTCACGGCAATCACGGGGGTCAGTTGCACCCAGCGTTGGAGGTGGGGGTCAAGGCTATATCTCTGACTTCTCAATAACCCGCCACAGAGTCCACATTTTCTTGCCTAAAACGAATTAAAATATAAAGAATTTTGACCACAAAATAATAAATCCGAGGGTGCTACCCCGGACCTCCGCGGTGGGAGGGGGCCACCCTCTTCGGCATCTTCCCCCACCCCAGCCCATGCTTTCTGAGCCCAATATTTTTGACGCTTCGCCATCACTGGTCCGAAGACGTCGTGCAAATGTGTCGCGCGTGCGTCGCGCGGTAAAAAAACAACGACAAAACGATATGCTCAGCTGTGGAAGGGAATAGCGCGCCGTGCTCCAAGTCACTCTGGAATTTTTAGCGGCACGAGCTTACAGTCTAGAACGACAGAATGCCGGGCGGGCTCTAGCTGAGCTTTGCCATGCATCTAGTTTTGCTGATAAATCCCAGCAACTGTTCAGGACTTGTTACAAATGGTCAATGTCTGTGTTTTATGACGAACACTCAAACCTTACAACGATCATTCAATCAACAGTTCCACCTTCTTCCAATTCGTAAAGTTTAATTAAGAGTTGATCTTCAGCGGTCTGATCGAGATGCCGTTTACATGCAGGTGACGTCACTCACTAATGACGAGTATCCACTTCCGGCTATGGGCAGTTTTTTTCTGGAACACCCTGTACTTTGCAGTTCGTAAATTGTCGTGTCTAAGCATGTGAAATCGGCAGTCCTCAATTATTTTCGTCTAAATCCCAGGAACGACGTTCAGAAAACAATCCCCGGTTATCGTATAAACTCAGCGACATGAGTACGGTAGCGACGTCTATCCAGCAGTATATGGGAAGTGCCGTCCAGCAAAGCGCTTCACACCTGGAAATAAATGGATGTGGACGGCACAACGGGGAGATGGGGAGACACACGCACTCCTGGGTGATCCCAGTGCCGCGCGAAACACATCTAAACACTGACAAAGTACGACCGCCGCGAGATGGAAAGATGTGCATGATGCAGGTGCACCATGTGATGTGATGTGATGTGCGATGACCCGTAGACTCGGTCCATAGAGACGAGTGAGGTCGTTAGCAGCTGTGCAGTAAGTAAGTAAGCAAGTAAATAAATAAGTAAGTAAATTTATAGTGTATTGTAGCCACCCACGAGGCTAGATTAATTACCTGCAGTTTGTAACCGAGTAATAGGCTGGCGACCGTTTCAGCATGTTTTATTAAATGGAACTGTCGTAATTTTTAGTATTAATTAATAATGGCACCTGTTAAATAAAGATAATGATGGAGTACTATTACTGGCACTACTGGTTATTGTTATTGTCAATTAGTGTGGACGTAGGTGGAAAGACCACATAGAATACGTCAACAGAGTGTGTATTCATAGACAGTGCACAATTCGCAGTAAAAGACGCTACAGTCGTTGAAAACTGAGCCAAAAATAAAGTGAAAAATAACAAATTTTCCTGCAAAATGCACATACTAAAAACTGTTATACGATACGATATGAAACGGCGATTAAAGAATATTGGCTGCCATCTGATTGGATGGACGTGAAGGTCGCAGCCAAGATATTGCTAACTGCTATTATATGTCCACGTATTGCCTACAGTGTCAAAAATTAACATCCGGAAAGCAACATCACTTGCACAATGTCTGCCTGTTAGTTAGTGTTCATCTATTTTAACGAGTTGCAAAAAAATTTCGTTAAAAATTCACGGATTTATGCTAATTAATCACGAATTCTAGTAGAAACATTACTGAAATGCAAATTAACAACTGAAATATATTGGAAAGAATGCCGCGTCAGTTCGATGACTTAGTTCGCATTACCGACGCGAGGCGTCGCCACTAAACTCGACAGTTTCGTCGCGTAGGCCTATATGGCGTAAACCGAGTATTAACAATCCGATAAGGTACTCGAGCAGTAAAAAGCTCTATCGATGCATCACTAATGATGTTTATCCCGTCGAGTAAACAGCATTCGAGTTTATCATACGAATAACAGGAAGTACGTCGCACTTTTGCCAGCTTCGTCAGTCTTCCGACCGCTGTCGGCGAAAGTCCGTACTCGCTAATATAGCCTACTGTCCAAATGCTTGTATCAATAGTATTGTTGGGCCTATTACTATTCGCACATGCCGATAGGCAAGATGCGGATCTGTTATTGTTTGTTTGTTTGTCTGTCTGTCTGTCTGTACGTTACGGATTTCTTCGCCGAGGATAAATGCTCCGTCGCCTTGGGATTTCGTTATCTTGCCTGAGGAGGACGGAGCTACGGCAACATGCACAAAAATTGGTAAATATCGCGCTTGTGGTTCTGGAGATATTTTCGTAGACAGACATACACACGACACACAGACGTACTCATTACAATACTTCGCAACCGCCACCGCGGGAGAAGTATGCAATCTGAAAACTACACACAATATGAACAGTGTATGCAGGACTGTAAAAACCTGGGTTTAAAAAATAGGTTTATCTGTTTTTTGGTTTTTAGATTTTTTCTTACTAAGACCAATGTTTGCCAAACACGAAAGTGTGACACAAAGCATCTGAAATCTGCATCCCATAAGACTCATACAGTAGTGTACACGGTATGCTCTTTTCCTTTTTATGGACTACAGCATATAAAAGATAAAATTACAGCATTGCCTTAAAAATAAAGGAAATGAAGGATGAATCCTACAAATCACAATTCAAAATTGAATATAAGATTTAAATAATTAATTTAATTCATTAATTTAAATAAATTAAAATAAAATGATAATTCAAAAACCTAAAAACATAAACTGCTTTTTACGTTTTTGGGTTTTCAAAAACCTAAAAGACCTAGGTTTTTAAAACCCAATAATTCTACAGCCCGCAATGCCAACAGAACAACATGATAACCGTTACATATACCAACAAAGTTATTTCACTGTTATTTATCACATCAAACTATACACTAGTGTGATTACAATAATTACACCATTGCACGTCTTTCAACTACAACCGCATCCGTACTTGGCCGGTGTCCGGTATTATCGTCGATACAATTCGCTGTCTCTGCCCATCACTATTCACGTGGCACCGTCACACAGTAAACTGTGGCAGTCGGCGCGCTAACGCAGTCGCGGTGGAGGCTGAAGCTGCTGCTAGAACCGTTGGTGCCAGCGAAGCAAGCAATCGACAGAAAGAAACAGAGAGAGCGAGAGAGAGTTGCTACTGTCGAGCATCAGGACTTGTACGCGTGATCGACGTACACGTACTGCGCGTTGTACAAAAAGAACATCGCATACACATTCGACAACGAGTGACAATGTCGGCTGCTGCTGCTGCTGCTGATCAAACGCCGGTAAGATCTGTCTCTATTAGGTGATGCGGTAAGCATCAGAACGCCGGTCCCAAATTCTGCAACTAGGGTTAGGGTTAGGGGATAGGGTTAGGCTTAGTGGTTAGGGTTAGCGTTAGGGGATTAGGTTAGGGTTAGAGTTAACGTAACTTGAACCGTAACCGTAATCCAAGGAGTGAGGAATTTGGGACCGGCGTTTTCATGATTATACAGATGATGCAAACAAACAAGGTGTCGCCCTAACGGGACGTAACACTACTGGCCCGCCGTGCTTGCTGTACCCTGATGAGTCACGTTGCATATGCGAGTGTTACAGACGACGACAGACGCCAGCGACCGTTACTAGTCTGGCCCCTACACTATGTGTAGGCGGGCCAGTAATAAACACGCATGAGTCAAAAGATTTCGTTGTTACTGGTAGGCTACGTGAACGGGCCTTTCAATCAGAATTTTCTGCCTCTCAGTGTATGCTCCTCAGCTTGAACTGTGTCGCTCGACTCACTCTGTTGTTGGTTTCCTATATTGCCCAAGATACACGCTGGATACGAAAAACGGTGCCACTTTAAACTCCTGCTCGTAACTCCTCCAAGCGTTGACCGACTTTCAACACTCTGTCGCCTGATTGGCGAATAAACGTGTTCATATATTCGACAGTAAATTTCGAATAAAGTCCTTATTATAAATACTGCGATATCTTAATCGAATGTCGCTACGTTACCTTGTGAAATACAAGAACTCGTCACATTATTGACCCACATTGGCCGCGACCGAGTTTTCTGAGCCACTATGTAGCCTATGTGTGTGAGCGTGGTGATCGTTGTTAGCCTTTATTCATCAACGATGCCAGAGATGCTAAGTCGAAAATTTTCGCCTCGATCGGCATCGAGGCAAACGATTTCAGCCTCGGTCTTGAGTATTTGGTTTCGTTGTATAAATTTATATCGCTTGTTGAGAGTCTATAAGTTGAGAGTCTATAATGATATTATTTTATGCAAGAAGTCACCGGAAACTAATGAGAGACGTTGGAAAGACGAAACAGTAATGAAATCAAGATTCGATAGAGTGATCACTGCTGTGTCAAAATTTATATCGGCCAATTTTCGTATTTTTTGCAAGACGACATGAGAAGTAATCAATAATATTAAAGTATACATTTTGACCACCACACCGGCTTTACGTACGTACTATACCAAGTTAAATAAACAAACCGTACATTATACCTCTAACTCACAGTTCATAGTCACTGTAAATCTCAACATTATAAAACCTCTGCATGTCTCAATGTTCGTAAAGTTGTCAGAACACAAAGTGGGTTTCCTCGTGTGAATTCAGTACAGTGTAGCCTACTGCATCTCCACATTGTAAAAATCAGCCCATTTGACACAGCGAGAGCAAATATAAAAGTACGCCTTTTGAGACAGTGCGCATAGTATGTGATGATAGATCGGTATACAGTTAATCGCTTTGTCTCAGACGTCTGTCCGCGGTAGGAGGCTACGTTGACAAGCAGTTGGTTACAATGACGCAGGCCCACTGCTCCACGCCCTTCCAAACACACAAAGCACGCATTTCCGCAGCGATGTATTATAGAATTCGAGAGGAGGGAAGGGGCACCCACCATAGCCTGGCATTCGTAATGCATACACTCCAGAAGAATCGTTTAAGAATGTTCAGATTGAGCAAAGGAAAACCGTTGTATTTATGGACTATTAATAGTCAACGACGGCGGTAACATGCGGCCGGGGCGTGGCACAGTGAAATTATTATGATCTGTCACATAGCTATAGCATGGGACAGATTATAAAACCAGTTTGCCTCTGTCCGTGTGTCCGTCTGCGTGCACTCTCACGATAGCATTTTTGTTGAACTATAACCAATATTGGCACAGACGTAAAAACCCCAAAAGTAAAATCGAGTTCGTTAGAAGTAAACACCGCACCACGCTGTTCCCCATTTTGCCCCCCCCAAAAAAAAAATTAGGCGAAGAGGTCCTCAAAATACATGGAAATATTAATAACAACTTTATAACTGCGTTAAATGTAAATGTACGCGAATCGCCCAAATTCTACGAGAAATCTGGGTCGAAGAACACGATGGTGACGTCAGATTTTAGACCGGAAGTGGAAATATAGCTGTTTCGCGCACGCGCAGTGAAAATATGCAATATAATCCTTATTATATATTATAGGAACAGTTCGGTCGTTGTGGACTTGCTATGGGACAGATGCCACGTTCCACAGAACGTATTTCTAGTTATTTAAAAATAAATTTCACGTCACGTTGGTGCGTGGCCGGCTGTGATGTATATCGTGTATAAGTTGAACACGAACAGTCATGATTGTTAATTAACGTCGACTGTGGAGTCCCCTAGCGACAAGCAACTCAATTATACCGGAATTATTAACCCTTTGTTGCACATAGACACATGAATGCACACAGCAACGAACTATTGTGGAGCAGCTACAGAAGAATTTACTGGTAGCCTACATGTATACATCAGTGCTATGCTGGTACTGGTACATTCATACATTTATACCATGGCAGAGATGAACAGTCAGTTTTAATAATAACGAATCCTCAAAGATTTTTGACAAAAGGCCGCATCGCCGCCCTATCACCCCTCGCGGCGGCGAGTAGATACATTCGACCTTGACCCATCTAATACACGCTTCTTTGAGCCCACACGAGGCAGTCACAGTCAGTCCCCTAAACGGCATCTCGATCGGCTCAGCCGATTTCGTAGGGCTCACAAACGTGACCGGCAGACAGACAGACACACAGACAGACAGACTGACAGACTCACCACGCTACCTCGTGTGTAGCAATAGTCTGCTATCGCTAGCTAACGCTGCAATGCGACCTTGAAATGATGATAATAATATACGACGTGGCACTTTGCTCGCAAGGGTTAAGAGTTGCCGGAACAGGAAAGAGAACTGGCGAAATTGACTGACAGAACTTCATTTCGTTCACTGCGACCAGCTGTCACGTGATATTTCTAGCACAGCGACAAAGCAGCGCTATTCTGGGTTTACATCGCAGCGAGCAGTAGGCTGACATGAGTGAAGTGTGTCATCAGACCACGCCAGCATGCACACTGCACAGGTGGCCGCCTCCACCACTGATGAGTTTTGATAAAGGCGCCGGACAACATAACGATTAACGATCCATGAAACTGTATCAGCAGAAAAAAAACGGCAAACAATTTGCTTCGTTGATTTCACAACATTGTCGAAATATTTCTTCCGTTTAATTAGCGAGTCGTAAGATGCTGTTTGCAAGAGTCCGCTTGTTCGTAATTTACGTGTCACATTCACAATAGCATCAACGCGTTGAGAACATGTATGTACTGTGCTCAATGTAGTTTGATGTGATTTATTTCAACGGCAGTTTGCTTGTTTGTGTTTCTCTACTCAGTCTTGCTGTACTGTAGTTTTTGTGATGCATTTTCCCTCATTTTTGTCACTATTGAGCGAATAAATAAACAAATAAATAAATAAACATTGCTGGACATTCCAGGTCTGTCCTCCGCTATACAGGTGGTGTGAAAACCGCTATGATCTTCCTGATATCCTTCACGAAGCCCGACCAGCCAAACCCACCCACGCCGCCTGTATAGCCGCCGGCGTGGGGTAGGGCGTTCAGTCGTGTCTGTCTGTTTGTCTGTTTTTTCGCGCTTTAAAAGGAAAATGGCTTGAGCTATCAGCACCAAGGTCGGTAGACATTTAGTCCATGGCAGGACCTCGGCATGCACTGACCCTGAGGTCAAAAGGTCAAAGGTCGAATCCTAACCCTAACAAGTGGCAGCAAGTGGAATCAAAACTTACGTTCGCCCGGCGTGTGTCTGCATGTCGATACGACTGCACATTTCTCTAGTTGAGCCTACAGCTATAATTTTTATGGGTATCGTGAACATACAGGTGTGAAAGACAACAAAGCATGTTTTATTTGACGAATGTCCGAATCACAGTATATCGTGGACTGATAATATCGGGGAATCCCCTATGGGCAAACCCCGTATAACACATTGGGGGCACGCGCCCCGCTATGACGCTAATGCATATTCAGTTCCGGTTTGCTCACGTCAATACCACATTGCAAATTGGACTAAAACCACGGAGAAGATTTTTCGGCAGATTTGCCCATGACTGGAACGAGCAGTAGGGCCTACAGCCCGGCGGGAGTGTTTAACAACAGTGAGCGTAGTCCACGAGGCAGAGAATAACGTGACATTGATTTATTGGTCACGTGGTCAGTACGTCGAGCCTCGCAAAAGTAAACTGCGTCTGTCGTGACAAACATTAATCATGTAAGCGTCGTTCACTGACGTCACGTTTAATTTGCGTCCACCAGCCACGCACTGTCGCCTGTCTATCGGTCTGTCTGTCTGTTTGTCTGTCTGTTTGTCTTTCCGTGCGGGCTTATTGTGCTCCATGTCCGCGGTCACGTGACAATAGTGCGTCCTGTTTGTACGTCACAGGGGCATGGGCGTAAATCATGGGAACTGGGGACAAGTGCCACCCAGAATTTGGAGTGGGGAACGCAAATTGTTCCCCAGATTTGGCCATTTTTCAAAATCTTCAGCACCAGATTGCTTGCATTAAAATGCAGTAAAAACGTTTACCAACCCAATGATGCTGACAAAGTATTCACTACTTCCCAAAAGTACGTCTCCAAGGTCCAACAAATCACCAATTCAGGCGAAAACTTCAGCACTTTTCTGGCGATGGCACGGACAAAAATATCGCTCGGAACACACGCCATTTCATGTGAGCATTATTTATTTTTTAATCTGGGGAAGCGCCTTGCCAGAACCCTTCCCTGGTGGGGATGGCTATCCCTCCCCACACCTTCCTTCGCACCCCAGATCTTGCTCCCACCAAGCCTTCTGGATTTGCCCCTACGTCCCCAGAATTCCAGCCAAATTTGCAACACTGCGCAGGGGCGCACATGGCCTGAGAGTTCAGGGACTCGGAACATCCAGATACGACCATCCAGAGTTTCACAATCGCGATGACAAAGTTCCAATGTAGTGAATGTATACCCGACTGATGTGGTTTCATACTTAAGTCTCGGTGAAGGATGCGTAATGTGGACCCACTAGACAGCAGTTTCTGACTACGCCCAATGTGCGAGTTCACCGGAGTCAGGGGTTGAGTTGAGCCCACTGTGCTGCAGTTGATAACAAATCGCTTATGTAATTTATGGCTTCCCATGGGGTTGTCCTAATTCCCCCTCCCCTTGATGTCAGATTGAGCGACTTCTGCAGTTGCATACAGGTCTCTAGCGTAGCAGAATAAGCCGCCCGTATACCTCAAAATGCAGAGAAAAAATCGTTGAGCGTCTCTGCCCCGCGGGCCCACAGCGCTCCCCGAGGGGCTAGCTGTCCCCACCCCGTTATATCTCTTCGGGCCTCGAACAGCAAAGCTCTCGACCCCTTTGCTGTTTTACTACAACTCGCACTACTTTGCTTAGTCAATGTATTGATTGTCATTCAAAGTCACCGGACATGGCGGTACTCGACTGATCGTAATCGACTTCGTGGGCCAAGTAGACTTAATTATGTGTCATGCCATTTACGAGCGCCATGCGGCCAATCCCCTGGCTTGTAGAAATAGACACATTGCATTGCCAGACCAACTGATTGGTTGACTGATTGAGTTCAGGTTTTACGTCCCACTCGACACAAAATAGGTCATTTCGGAGACGTTCTTCATAGCCAATATCTTGGCTTGGTACTAAAGAACCTAAACCCAACATAACAAAAGCAGGCAATACAAGAACGAAGTGACCTATAAGCTAACATGAAAGAACACACAAAAGACACAACCCAAATAGACACACAAAAAGAAGTCTAAATTTAACTAACATGCAAAAATGTACGAACTGCTCACGTGTGCGCGCGTATCATTGTGCACAACTGTTCTACACAGCCCAGAGCGAACAGTTCTGATTAATTATCTTCCGTCTTATCCTCCATGCAAACACCAGCGCTCAGGTGCTGTCTATTGGAGGGAGGAGGCGCCAGACCAGACAATGGCGCAGTTTTATTTGTCATGTTGTAGAATCGGATCTTTAGGCTTACTGACGCGCATGTCTGCATTTGCTGCGTTAAGTCTAAGCTAGGTGATTTGGCTGGATATAACGTCTCCGAAGTGATCGATTTTCTGTCGAAACCGTAATCATTCAATAAACCGCGATCAATGCATATCGTTTTCGTTGTCGCCATACATCGACGAAAAACCGCGAATTTTTCAAGCTGCCTCACTTCTCTGTGATGTTCAAGACGCTAGTAATCAAAGCGAAATATTTCAGTACAACAGACTGTTTGCTACATGTGCAGCGAGGACGGTAGAGTCACGTGACTTTTTAAGCCATTTCTACACCGAAACAAGCTGCAGTAGTAGACGGCAGACTTCGACCCCCTCCCATGTGCCACCAGGTTAAGTGAACTGAACGAAACATGCGCGTCGTCTTTGACTCGGTTTATTCAAACATGACGTCACACACTAAACCGGAAGTACATAACGTGTCGCATTGCCGTCAAAGAAGGACCGAACGACCGTTACGTGTGACATGCGCAGAGATTTGGTGAAATTAGGACGAGCGGTTTTTGAGACATTGGAGCAGACAGACAGACAAACAAACATACAGGCTAATAAGTATACTTCGCATTCTCATTTGCGGCGGAGTGATGAATGATTACTACAGATAAAGCGACGTAATTCCCGTATACATCGAGGTATAGATTGCGCTACACACAGCGACGCGCGGTAAAAGTCTCAGATACGACTGCGACTAATTGCGACGGACGGACAGTGAAGTAGAGATGTCTTAGTGTCGCGGAAACACCGGGTTGATTGACAGATGAATGGATGGCCGCAGCTGCATGCGCAAAGAGCAGAGGTTAGTCGAATGAAAAGAGACAAATTGCGATTGTTTCCGTATTTGTCGCGCCTTAAGGACACTTTCGGAAATGAACGTCGTGTTTTATTGACGTTTTATAGTAGCTTTTTACTGATAGACACTTGCCGACAAAAACCTCCGTGAAGACGAAATAGAATAGAAATTCTAAAATAGGCGTACTGGTTGGTAAAATTTCGAACTTTTTACAAATAGCAGATGGTGGACGACCGCCATTTTGAAAACAAGTAAATCGCTATATATCAGCGACCGTTCGACTAGTTTATAGCAGCGAAATTTGGTTCTGTGATAGAGATTAATAGTATTTACTCTGTCGATTGTTGAAATTTCGAATTTTTAAAAATCCAAGATGGCGGACGGCCGCCATTTGAAAAACCGTTAAATCACAAAATCTCCGCAATTGGTTGATCGATTGCCGGGAAATATGACATGATGACGACATTGGCTCAACGAACTCTGCTACCCAATACACTATACTTGCACATTTTACATAATAAAACCACGAAAATTGTATTTATAAAACAAAAACTGACTTTGAAATTTATGACAGGCCGCTGACTGAAATAAATGTGAAGGTTAGCTTCTGTGCATGCGTTGAATTTGCGGATAAAATGTTGATATTTGCTCTTCTGGATCAAGCAAGGCTTCTATGAGACGAGGCCTATGTCCGTCTATCTACATGCGTATATATACGTCATTGGTTCGCTCGTTAGGTGCAAACTGCCGCCGTCACAGCAGGTGCGAGCTGCTATAGACGATAACGGTTGTAACAATATTGCGTCAATTATACATGTATCTCTGTCCACCGAACGCCATCATCAAGCGGTGCGACAGCGCTATGTTTAGGCTAGCCGCGGCTGCAGCCATTATACACGGCGTGGCAGAAAGGGTGAATTGGCCACAGCGACTTTTTAATGCCACTATATCATCTGCACCTGCTGCTAGTGACTCCGTCAAATGGTGATTGGTTCTCACAGTTCTTTCGTGCGGCATCTCGGCGGCAAATTTGTAGTAAATTCTCGGTAAAGTTTCCACCCATAAGTTAAACACGTTACTACACTACCTTGTGAAATTTATGTCAGCCTTTTGACTCAGTGGTTAATGGCCTGTTTTGGCGTCACCGTATGTTTGATTACTGCTTTTGCGCTTTCATCAGCTATATACCGTCGGCAACAGATTGTTATCCACACATGCCGATAGGCACAGTGTGGTTGTATCGTTTACTGTTTTTTTGTAATTGTGTGTGTGTGTGTTTGTACGGTTACGGATTTCTCCGTCGAGAATAAAGCCATGACACGTTGCCTATCGGCATTGTGTGGATAATAACGTAATCAGAGTACATACACGCGGTCGTCTGCGACAGTGTGGCGTTGTTTCGTAACTACAGCCTGTTTGCTTGGATCTTTACTCTGTATATTTTGTGTTTTTGGGTGTTGTGAATTTCGATGTGGGCATTGGTAATGAGTATATAGGGCCATCGTGTCTGCACAGTATTAGCTCCCCTTTGAAGATTTCTGAAAACATTGTTGAACTAGTAAGACTTCAATCGAAGTCGCATCAACTAACTCGATGATCGCAGAAAATACTGGCCGCTGTTAACTATTGACAATAATTACGTGTGTATAGCCGAGAATGTTTCCCTCCTATGACCGTACACACTTTGACCTGTAACCTTGACCATTGAAATTGACCTATATGATATATGATCGAGTTGCACTAACTTGTAACTAGCTAGTGCATCGGCCTCTCGGCGTTATCGGTGTTACATACTTAAAATTCTACATTTTAAGCTGTATATTCACTGTCGGTTTCGGTTTGCATTATTGGCGATTTGTTTGCAGAGATGTGGAAAGGTTGGGGTTAACTTTGTTGGGTTATTAGTACAGTTGCTAGTACAGTTACGGTGAGGGATACGACTTGTCTCGTCAATACGTAGCAGTACAGTATAGTTTGACTGACAGACGATACGATACGATACGATACGGTAGATTAGCGTGCGCTCAGAAGCTGACGAGATGGCCAGCTTAATCTAGCGCACGGCACAGAAAAGAAAAATAAGGAAAAAATAAATACAAAAACCGAGTAGCTGGGAAACAACAGTCCAGGCAATAGATTTGTCTTTGTATTGACCAATGGAATGGTACGTGAAACAGTGGCCACAATACTCTCGCTCTTGAGCCGACAAATGACAATTAGTGTTACCTGTACGACAGGTAGAGTCCCACCTGTACCAGGTAGGGCCGCTCGTTGAACGCTGTTAGACTAACGACTGACCGAACGTATTCATAACGACAGAGGCGCAATTTTGTATGTGGCGGTGGTGACATGTCACCACTATTTTTAAAAGTCACCAGTCACCACCACTTTTTCACGTGCAATGTGAAATTTTTCACACACTGTTTCTTTGCTAAAAAGACTCCAGAAGGCCGCAAGTTATATGTAGTAAATGCGGGAAATTTATGTACAGATTTTGACGTTGTTTTGCCAAAACCTTTCAGCTTCAGGGGGCTTGGCCCCCTAACCTCCCCCCACCAGGGG
>Ga0209363_1000607_pt1 | contig 14596 bp, 7 predicted proteins | sample WorMetexBAHAMAS3_FD_187385 | JGI IMG/M metagenome (GOLD analysis project Ga0209363, IMG submission 187385) | Marine gutless worms symbiont microbial communities from Max Planck institute for Marine Microbiology, Germany - Inanidrilus exumae... | ecosystem: Host-associated > Annelida > Digestive... | reverse complement strand
TTCTAGTTCAGTTCTAGTTCGTTCTGAAAACAATGTTTTCAGTTCGTTGACTATTGATTTCAAAATTCATTTCAGTCTATTTGTCTTCAATTACTTTTTATAGCAGTTAATGGTTGCAGCTACTGAAAGTACTAATAACGAAAATAATGCAAATAACACATCAGTAATGCGAATGCTAGCCCAGCTGAACACAGTTTATGTTTTGACAAGTGGGCTGAACCAAATCAAATCACTGAAAGCTCAGCAGTTACTAAGTAGGCCTACAAATGTTCCGCCAACACTGCCAACAACACACATTGTCACCATGTCACTGTCCCGAGATAGTGTCAGCATTAACACGAAGAAATAAGCGCATTTCCAGAGATTTTGTCATGCGATTTCTGCGGCCTTCAGTCAAAAGGCCACAGACTGAAAAGATGCGCTCAACAAAGGCCTGTGACGCCGGCGCACTGATCAGATCTTGTGCTAAGAATGCGAGTCGAAGGTACACAGGCATCCGCTGTTCCTGCTCATGGAAAGCATTTCACCAGTGTGGGGATGTTCAAGGAGATCAAGGCTCAGCAAAGCATGGGATTCGAGCTAACATAGATTGTCCCTGCTGTGAACAATCGACAACAACAAAGCTATAGCTAAAAACCGCTCAGTTAGAAACGCCTAAAATTGGGTCGCAAAACGTTCATATGCAAGCAAAAACTATAATGTACTTTTCACAATTTTAGTTCTTGATATAATTTTCGTTCGACTTCTAGTTTAGTTCGGAAACAATTAATTTAGTTCTAGTTCAGTTCTAGTTCTGAAAATATTTTTAGTTCTAGTTCAAGTTCTGGTGAACTAATAGCTTTAATTTGAGTTCGACTTCTAGTTCTAGTTCACGAAAATATCACTCGTATGCAGTACGTTGATAAGGCGCACGGACACTCGCTCACTACGATTAGGCCTTAAATAATCGGCTTTCAGCCATGGGCTTGTCTTTTGGGGTTATACAGTAAACTAACAAATAATGCTTTCCATGAAGTAAAGGTAAAGGCGTAGATTTGTATATAGCGCTTAGATATGAAACACATAATTTATCTATAGCGCTCAGGATGGGATCACACAGTTTTGCCTGCCACCCGCACGTTTATGCACGAACGGAAAGAGCCATCCTGATTTTACTCCGTAAGCATTCAACAGCTGGCGCCAACCCGACTGTGGTAGCGGATATCAGAATCAGATCGAGGTTTACTACCCACTTATCGACCCCGAAAGGATAAAAGGCTGAGTTGGCCTGGTTAGTGGACTTGTAGCGGACTGTTTACCCACCTAAGTGGTCACCCATCAGCTGCAGGTTGAGCGCAGGACAGGGAAAGTTCGTCGGCGAAAGACCGGCGTTCCACCACTGCAGTGTGCCACGAAACCAACCAAACAGTGCGAGGAAGACCATGGGTCCATGGGCGTATTTCAACTTCAACGTTATCACTCGTTTATTAATGTCATTGTTTGGTAGGTTTAAAAAATCAGCTCGACTCTGGACTAAATGCCTTAGGTAGCATATAAGCCTACACGCAATACGGAGGCGTAGGCATAAGTTTAGTACAGAAAGTGAATGACGTATACGTACGTAGATACGAATTGGTCGGAAAGATCTTACGTTCTTTGAATGTCGATGCAATGTGTGCTGTATGTCGTTTCTTTAACCATTTTTACCCACGCCAGCGGTAGTCGCAGGGGCAAGGTTTTCAGTGGCTTTGTCTGTCTGTCTGTACGATACGATACGATAGGATATAATTATTTACGTGCGCTCAAAAGGTGACGGGAGGGGAGGGCTTGCTTAATGTAGCGTACTGTCTGTTGTTCCAAGTGATATATCAAAAACCGCTGCAGCTAGGATAACCGAACTCGACACAGAAATGTTCCACCATGAGTCCTGAAAATCCATTTATTTTGGAGTCAAAAGAACAAAGGTCAAGGTCACGAGGCACGAAAACATTTCCGGCGTGGGTTTTTGCACTCCTGTGAGTGCTGGATTCTTCTATAGTTACTAAGTAATAATTATTCTGTACATCTAATACAGTGATTTAACAGTCAGCACAGTAGAAGGGGCCCAGTTCCATTCGTGCTGTACCAAATGTTTCGGCGGCCAATGTACCAAACGCGATAATGTTCAATAATAACCGCAGTCTCATACTGATACTACACGGGGTTAAATGACACGTTACATCGATCTCGCTGCGATGTCACGTGGTCCGCTGAGTGAGCGAGTCCTTGATAGTGTAGAGCGGTCATTAAACGTGATCTACGCTGAGAGGACGACCCGGCGACACACGGCGACCTCCGACGACCGGACGACGTCGCTTAGACGCCGATCAATCAGCCAATAAGTAAGCAAGACGATCAAAGCGACCGCGTCGTCGAGCGCATGCGCCGCCGGACCGGAAATACATGTTGTCAACGGCGTAAGATCGAAGGCTATCGGGAAATAATAGGATGATGACGGGCAGGAATCATCGACTGCTCGTCTGTGATCCGTCGGACCCTCGGTCCTTCAAAGTACGCCACCGACAGTCCACGTCAGTCCACAGAGCTGGAGATGGGCATCTTTGTTCATTGGTGTATAGCAACACAGCGTATAGAACGAGGTGTCGCCCTAACGGGACGTAACACTACTGGCCCGCCGTGCAGTGTTACCGTGGAACTATAATTAGACTAGAGGCGGCATGACGTCATCGCCTGGCCTGCGCGGGTAAAGCCGCCTGCAGGCCGGCCGTGGAATGTTACAGACGACGATAGACGACGACGACGACGACAGACAACGACGACAGACGCCAAGAAGCAAAACAATATTGGCCCCTTACACTACGTGTAGGCGGGCCAGCAATAAGCAATTCAACGCAAAGATTACACAGCGTTCCAATAACAGATTTCTACAATAATTATACACTACACACGTAATTATGATTAACATGTTTAATAATAAACAGCGCCTCTGATTCGAGCCTTCCTCGACACTGTGTGCAGTATAAATTATATTACTATTATTATTATTATTATTATTATTATTATTATTATTGTTGTTGTTGTTGTTAGACTATACATCGCACAGATTGCATAGATGCGGCCTACTGCTACAGATGTCGCACGTAGCGTGGTCTGTCTGTCTGGGTGTTAGTCACACGGATATGCCTTGCAAAAATGAGTGAACCGATCGAGATGCCGTTTGGGGGACTGACTCGGTTGGGCCCAAGAAACCATATATTAGATGGGGTCGAGATCCCAACAGGAAGGAGCAATTTTGGGGAGTTGTTTGGAAAGCGTTGAGAGTCTCTGCTGCCGTGCATGCAGCGAAAGGGATCATTCAGTCTTCAATAACGGCAGGGCAGCCGATTGCAATGCTCCCGACTGGTCGGTGTCATTGTCTTCCCCTCCGTGAAAAATCCGTCCCTCTGTGATGCGGCCGTTCGCCACAATGCTGCGAAAACATGTTGCTTAACTGTCAACGTCATCGAGATCTACAGAACGACCTCTGAAAAGCAATGAAGTAAAACATGGAAGGAAGCGCCCTTCCCTCTCTATATCCCTCTCTCCTTTCCCCCTCCCTCGTCCCTCCTCCCTTCCCAATGATTCAAGCCTTAGACGCAATTATTATGAAGCCTCGGTCACATCGCACCAACCGAACTGATCTGGGGACGGTCCGCGTATCTATCGTTATTTTGATTTTCACTCAGAATGGAACGTGGAATATTATCACCCATTTTCATTCTGAAATCTAAGTGGTGTATTACGTAACCAATTATAATCAAGGAGATTTGTCACTGTGTCGTCGCTTTTAAATGATTTTCCGTTTAACGTATATTTTGGCATTCTTAAAATGTCGTAATTTTCCTTTTATATTGTACAGTTTTAATAAAAAGTTATCGTAACTCTATAGTGACGCTGTGTATAAAGTCATTCAATAAGTGGCAGCTGAACTCCGTTCACGTAAGTCCATTTTGCATTTTCCGTTGTTCGTGACAAATGGAAAAAAGATGGTCATATCCATTTTTTCAGAAATTTCCAACGTCAATGTAAAACAATAAATAACGGTATATACACGGACCTAGTGACTCCAGTTCAGCTCGATTCAGTTCAGTTCATGCGATGTGAACGAGGCTTGAAAATACTCACTATATAAATTATGAAATGAATATTTTAAAACAAGGTGTCGCCCTGACGGGACGTACTACTGGCGCGCCGCGTGCTGTCCCGTGGTGAGTTACGTTGCACCGTGGAGTGTTACGAACGCCGACAGAAGACGACGACAGACGATGACAGACGACGACAGACGCACGGCGAGCAAACAATACTGGTCCCTATACTATGTTATTATTTATTTAGTTATTTATTTTAAAACTTCGGAGAACATACAATACAATGTAAAAAGTAAGATAAAAATCCTATATGAAACTCCACGACGCTCACAGGGCATAAACACGCCGCTAACATGACGCCGCAATATAAACAGACAAAAACATAAAACGAATTAAAGTTAAAATCTGCACACAAGTAACTTGTTAGGTCTACTCGTGCCCGTGCATTTACAAATTGTTTCAAGTAAGTGGCACTGGTAACAGCTGATGGCAAATTATCCCAACGTGAAACAAAACGATGGAAAAAATTATTCTGATAGCCTACAGTACGACAGAAGGGGGCGGGAGGCTGAAATGTGAAAGTCACCTATAATCACCTACGTGTAGGCGGGCCAGTAATAATTCTGTCTACTGTACGTAGTCGATATGTCGCTGACCTGTTGCTGAAGAGATAGTAGTCGCGTTCTTGTTCGACACAGACGCCCTTGGTCGTGACAAATCCACCGCGAATGACGACGGCGCCGACTCCGCTCTGATAGTAATGACCTTTCCAGTCGATTGGAAACCGACATGTCGGTCCTAGCACACACGACATAACACTGTCAATCATTACAGTGAACAGTTAGCAGTCTAAGTGATGACTAAAAACCTGTCAAACCAAACCCGGCCTGACCTATTATATGTTCTTGACTGCAAACTTTCCGTCCATCCAACTCATGAGGCAGCCAAAACCTGTCTGTTTAATCACTAATACTTTTTAAAAATCATTTTGCTTTCATCACCCAATTCCAGCATAAATGGTACTTAAAAGTGTCTTTGACATCTTTCTCTTTACGACTGGCCATTTTTGCATGTGCGTAATCTGCAAAAAAACATAATATTTTCCATTTTAATTCTTGACTCAGTTTTTGTCGACTATGTCGTCTTTTACGGGGATGTATATAGGCCTACCTAGTTAAGTTTCTATTTTAATGCAAGTAAAATGTTTGCAGATTGCAAACGTTTCATTTAAATGGTTTCTAAATTAAATGATTCGTGCGTCCCTAAATTAAGATAAAATGCTGCAAGATATATTTACTTTATTGCAGCATTTCTTTTATTTTATTTTACACGTGCGGACGGCTTAAGAAGTGGCAGTGCACAACGCTGCAGCTCGCTGCACTGGAGAGTGAAGGACAGTGAGATACAAGTGAGCGCGCGAACAGAGACAATTGAAGCGCCGAAGAGTCGGCGAGAGTGGCTGCTGATGCAGATTGCTGCGAGCAGGCGAAACTAATTTGAACCTATCGGCTATGAACACAGATAAAACAGACGTGACACGAACCGACTCCGACCACCAACCAACCGCCGACCGCCGTCAGACTAACAGCCGACTTCAGTCGTATTGGATAAGGAGTGTATAAGTAAGCAAAGGGTTATTTGTCCCGAATCTATTTCACTCGACCTGTCGCTAACTTCCGCTGAGGTTCGATATATACAAACAAATCTGTAGCTGAAATCAGCAAAAAAAAGATGGCAATATATTATGAGGTGACAGTCTGCTTCCTGAACACTATATATTAGGACTAATTTTTATTCCTCCTGCGGTAATCACGGAAGCCCACGCGAAACATACAAGCTATTTAGTTTCTTTAAGTTGGGGACCCAACCATCGGTCCACACGAGACAGTCCCCGAACGGCATCTCGATCGGTGCAGCCGTTTATTTTCATAGCACGTCCGTGTAACCAACACACAGACAGACACACAGACCACGCTACGTGCGACATCTGTAGCAATGGGCCGCAGTGCATGCGATGCGGTCTAAGAGTAACGTGCGTAGATTATAATGTTATCCATGCACCTCTCGCTAAAACTAGACCGGGCGACCATACTGCTGACCAGTTCGTGCCGTGGATGTCTCACGATCTGCAACAGCCGGGATCCAGACCAACTCACAAACAGTGCATGGTCCCACCCGATCGCACCCAGCTGGCTCAAAATGTCAACGACCGCGGTGGGACAGTGGATTTGGCAGGCTATTTCGGCGACGAGGGACGGCGTTAGTTGCAGAATTAAATGTCGTCCGGTGAGATATTACAACGCAGTACGCAGGACGATGATGCGGACGGCATCTTCTACGTTGTTCCACCGAGACCAACCATTCACCGACCGACACAGCAGCCGACTGAGTAGGCGGCACGAGAAATTAGCCGATGAACCGGGGACTAGGACTTCTTTCTCTCGATGTGTGCCCACGAGGGGACCACTTTCGCTCGGTAAGACGCCCGCACGGGCGAATGCGAGCCTACAGCTTAGCTGCTTGCTCAGATATAAACACACTGGCTGTGTCGGCTGTCTTCCACATCACTGGACCGGACCCCCACGTCGTCGTAGTCCCCACCGTTTCACATTCGCCGCCAAGAACAGCCGACGGCTGGGACTAAGAGTGGATGACGCTGGTGGCCTGTGTCTGTGCGCGTGTGTGGTCTCATCCATAGTTCCAGTCTCATAGATCGATCAGTTAGCTGAGTACACTCCAACAGCACGAGAACGACGAACAACGACCATTAAACGCTGATAACAACGACCGCCACAAACATGCCAAACGGTCTGTCCTCACGCCAGATTTATATCCGCCCATCGTTAGTGCGGTGCACAGCTGGAAACCCCTAGGTTTTTATTTTTTTAGGTTTTTAGGTTTTTGTTTTCTACGAAGACCGATGTCGCAAAACACGAAAGTGTGACCCAAAAGCATTATGAAATATGCATGCCATACAGTAGTGTACACGGTATGTTCTTTTCCTTTTCATGGATTACATCATACAAAAGATAAAATTCAAATTTGAATATGAGATTTAAATAATTAATTTAATTCATTAATTTAAATGAATTAAAATAAAATTATAAAATTAAAAACCTAAAAAAACCTATTTTTTTTGGTTTTTAAAGGTTTTTAAACCTAAAGCCTATACCTACGTTTTTAAAACCTAAACACCTAGGTTTTTAAAACCCAATGCTACATCCCTGGTGCGATGATGTCTTCCATTTTTTCTACGACAAAAGATACGATACGATACCATTAAAAAGCCCGGTCCACACCCGCAACAATGTCGAAGCAACATTGTCGAACGCTACAAGTTGAACGATTCTTTCGACAGTGTCGAATGTTGCTTCGACAAAGTCAAACGTTGCTTCAACAATGTTGCCTGTTGCTTCGACATTGTTGCTGGTGTGGACGGGACTAACAGGCACGTGATATCACGTTCTATACCGCGTCATTTCGATCGCAATTATTGCACTGCATATTAGTTCAATTATCTACGTGTGCCAGTGGCTCTGGCGCCGGTGACACGTTCGTTGTTCATTACTGATCCGCCTCTGTCACCGCAGTTACCTGAATCTGACGACATTCGTGACTACACATTCGGCAACAAGAGTTGCAGCGGCGCATACAAAACGCAGTAGGCCTACAATTGGTCACAGGCGGCAGAAGCAGCTGAAAGGTGGGCGAACCAGATATTTTTACGAAATCGGCAGTGAAACAGCACCGGGGGAGGGGCGCTAATGGGTAAGAGTGCAGTATATACATGTACAGTGTCGCCCAACGTGAATATGTTTAAGACATGATTTCTCAGAGAACGTTACAGCTCTTGAAAGTAAAAACGTAAATGCGTAGATTTGTATAGCATTAATTATGAAACTCGTCTCTGAAGCGCTCAGGTAGGGCACGTGTTAAAGGGATAACACAATTTTACCTGCCACCCACACGTTTATCCACGAACTGAATGAGCCATCCTACCTTTACTCCCAGCCGCAGAACATCACCACACTTTGGCCGGTATAGTCACTTCCTGTCCAATGGAGGGTAGCAGGCTGAGTTGGCCTGGGTGTCTGGTTACATACCGAGGTGGTATGCTTGCCCGAAACGGTCACCCATCCCAGTACCAACCGACCGATAGTGCGGCGGCCGGAGATCGAACTGACGACCATTGAGTCGCAAGTCCGACGCCCTAACCACCAGACTCCCGAGCCACCTCTGTTAATACCTGACGTGAATGAAACTGAGTGTCCTTTAGTAAGTTAGTAACTGTGGTATAAAATTAAAGAAGTTTTCAGGCAGGCAGCCATTATGCTATGTGAATATTTAATGTCTTATGCATAGTTGAAACTTTTGTTACATTTTTATTTTTCAATAAAAACACGTTTTATGTTTTCATTATTTAGTGTTTTTTTATTTTTTTCGAAACATCCATGTAATCAGAATCGTTACACGTCATGATGTTAAATGCTGATTTATATCAACTGCTGTCATGTTAATTACAAAAAAATATTATTTTACTCGTTTTAGGTAATCATATTTCGCATAACTTTACGATTCACATAGACAAACACTATAAATCATAAGAGACCTGATAAGTCTCTGTAAAACTCTTTAACTCAAGTCTCAAACTGCAATTAACTCAAGTGACGTCAAACACGTTTTTATTCTGTTTTTAATGTTTTATTGAAGTATAAAAAGTTTTTAAAATTCCAAAATCTATCTTTTACAACTATGGTTTAATGGAGCCATGGGCCTCAAAACTAGCCGGACCAGAGATGACTGTAACCCACAGGGGACAAAAGTGGGCGGACCGCGGCCTCCTTGGTCCAACAGCTTCCGCCGCCTGTGCAGTTGGTGACTGAGCACGGAAGACAGCATTCTTGTAACCGCTATGTAGGCCTGTCAGAGATTTAATGGAGGCAAACAGCACTGGTACCCTACGAAGCATAATCTCATATGGTCGGCGCAGAGCTGCAACTGAACTTTTCTTTCATGCACTTTAATGCTGTTCGTTGTTCGTCATTCGGGCCTGTTGGTTGGTTGGTTATAGTTCAACGGCGCTTTCAACACAATCGAGGTTATACCGCGCCTTTAAAGCATGCATGCTGCCCCTGGAGAGTCACGATGAGTATGCCGATGGGACAGACAAACGAATGGACGGACGGACGGACGCCAGACCGTTACATTACGCTTTCCTAGACGCGGCCATACGTAATAAACGATGACGATGACGTAGAAAGCATCGCTCGCACGACAACGCGAATGACTCGCAGTTCACGACACGACAGTACACGACAGAACACGCAGTAATCGCTACAGTAGACCTAATAGCCGTACTTCCAAGATACTCATCTCGCGATAAATCCGCCATCGACTGTTCGTGTTATCATGTTATGTGTATTAAGCCCCGTCCATACAAGCAACAATGTCCAAGCAACATGGTCGAATGCTACAAGTTTCACGACTCTTTCGACAATGTCGAATGTTGCTTCGACATTGTTGCCGTTTTTGGCAATAATATTGCCGGTTTCGGCAACAATGTCGAACCAAATTTCGTCGTTTCGACAAAGTCGAAACAAATTGAACATGTTCAATTTGTTTCGACTTTGTCAAAAGGAAGAAATTTCGTTCGACATTGTTTCCGTTTGTGGCAACAAAGTCGAATGCTGCTTCGACAAAGTCGAACGTAGCTTCGACAATGTTGCCTGTTGCGTCGACATTGTTGCTGATGTGGATGGGGCTGTAGACAGCTGGTAGTTCGGCGAACACGAACTGTTATTGGCGCCAGAGATTTCGCCGTCTCCTGCGCTGTCAGCTCATCTGGAACTCGCTGCCTACAGATCTGCGAGTCTCGTCACTTTCTGAGGTAAGGCGACGTTTGACAGACACATGAAAGCTTGCTTGTTTCGTCGACCGAGTTAGCGCATCTGAGGACTGTTTATTTTGCGCTATATAAATGTACTCATTATTATTATTATTATTATTATAGACAGGTCAGCCTGATGAATATGCACGAATATACAGGCCAGCATCGGCGCCTGCATATACGCACGGGGATACTTCGGTGACAGATCGTCCTTCTGCGGAGATGTTCTACTCGCCGTAGACACAGAAGCTAGTCACAAACAGACAGGTCGATGATTTCCCAGGTGCATGAGCGTGCAGCGCGCAGCTGCCGCTAGACAACATCGTTCCATATTCAATATATACATGCACACTATAGATACCTCAGCTTCAGGCCTAAAACACGACGTAGGCTAGCCTACATGCAACTGTGTCAACTGCTAATGCAGTATAAAGGCCCCGTGTTCGCGTTCACTGTCAAGTTTCTACTAGAGAAAAAGCCAGCACTCACAAGAGTGCAAAGACCCACGCCGGCAATGTTTTAGTGACTCGTAACCTTTGACCTTTGCCCTGCCCATGTAGCCCAGTGGTCAACGCACTCGGGCGCCATGTGCAGTGGAGCGTGACGCGCCTAGGTGCCACGATTCACATCGCGGTTCGGATGCGTTCGCTGTCCACTAAAAACTCTCTCAAGGTAATTCCGATGCACATGACGAACACGGAGATAATCCCGGACAGGAAAGAGGGTTCGACGGTGTCCTCTATAATCTGTGATCGTTGCCGACACACTGATTAGCAGCGTCAAGGGTCGTCAGCCGCGCCGGCGTGAGTCGAAGCTAAAAGGTATGGCTGGCTAGTGGCTGTGGACTGGTGTGAACACATAGCACAATCCACGGCTAGCCAGATGGTACGCCACGTCTAGAGGAGGCGCGCTATAAATACCCGACAAGCTGCTCACAGCCTACTTACCCTTCCTCCACCCTATTATTCATGCACACACAGGCACCCACTCACTTACCTAGTCCTCCCTGAGCATGCGCATTGGACCTCTAGAAGGTCTCAGCGCTGAGGCCTATAGTAAGCTAGGTCTCTGCCCGCAATAACGAACGAACGAACGAACCGTTGACCTTTTGACCTCAAATAAATGGGTTTCCAGGACTCATATTGGTACATTTCTACGTCAAGTTTGGTGATCCTAGCTGCATCGGTTTTTGAGATATCGCGCGGAAAAGCAGACACACAGACAAATGGAGGTATAGACTCTCCCCCGCAGAGCGTCGCGCGGGTCTCTCGGCGCTAGCTGAGCCTCTTGTTGGAAATAGTTGACAATATCTCAGAAACGGTGCAAAGTAGACACATCGTTGCAATGGAAGACTAACTGAAATTCGTAGGTGGCCTATCGAATGACATTATTATCAGTGACCTTCAGTGACCTTGAAGGTTACTTTTGCTGTTTGAAACCTTTCTAACTCCCATACCATAGGAAATAAATATCGTTTGAAACAATGCATCTAAAAGGCCCGGAGTCGTTTTCTCCACTGGTCGATCGCTTTTTCGACAATCGCCTGCTCAAAGTCAGCCCACAACGCCCACATGTCTGCTGTCGTTGCCATGGAAACTGCAGGTGGTTCTCAACAGCATTAAACTTGTTACTTGCACGCGCACACGAACTGATAAAGTGCAATTGTCTCTGTCAAAAAATTACCGACGCCGGTGATTTTTTGATGAAGCCTTGCCAGAAAGTCATAGGGGTCCGAGTTTTTTGACTCACGGTGTTGGACCGGTCGGTAGTGGTGACTGACAACACGGATATCGCAATAGACTGACAACGTTTAATCTCAACTCACGATTCAATGTACAGCATGCTGTACTGCAGACATTTACATCTAGGATCTAACAATTTATACTTATTACTGACTCTAATGAACTTGTTCCCCAGAAGCCTAACTTTTATAGGCCTACTGCACATCACCGCACTTGAAGTTTCGTCATTTCCTGTAAAGGAGAAGTATGTGGTATCGTTTACGCGTCTAGACTTCGCCCCACAGCGTACTGTCTATCTTTTTAAGCACGTCATTATGCAAATGTACTAAGCCTTCCAATAGGTAGGTTACATGACGTCAGTCTAGCCACCGGCCTGCGTTCTGCTGTCTCTAGGATTAATAATCATGTTTTCGTCTTTTCGCGCATTCGTGCAAACCCATTTATATTGTCAAGCGGTCTGAGTAATTCCCGAACTGGACTGCATACTGACAAAAGACGCCGCCGTAGCTCTTCGCAGTTCAAAAAAACGGGTCACACTACTGAGTCGGAGACAGTGACCTATGACCCGACCTAACCTGACACGACCCGGCCAAAATTGTCCACTCGGTGACTTGGAGACCTGAAGACCCGGCCCGTTCCAACTCCGGTTGAAAGACCCACTAAACTAAACGTCAACCGATCGCCTGTTTACACCATGATTTCTCATTACCCATATCGAAGGCAGTCTTGGGAATAGTTTTATTGACATCCATTTGTCTGTGTCGGTTTTTCCGCACGATATCTCAAAAACCGAAGCAGCTAGGATAACCAAACTTGATACAGAAATATTCCATTATGAGTCCGGGAAATCGATTTACTTTGGGGGTCAAAACGTCAAAGATCAAGGTCACAAGGCACAAAAACGCGCCGGTGTGGGTCTGGATCTTTGCACTCTTGTGAGTGCTGGCTTCTAGTTATAGTCCCGTCACGTATAATTACACGATGCTTGCCTGTCTTCCGCGTGAGGAAGGCGGACATCATGTACGGACGGACCATGAATCGAGACGAGACGAGCGGTAAAGAGAAGATGCGACCAGGCGTGATTGAGCGACGCAACAAAGCCATCGCGAGCGCTATAGCTGTGCGCCATTACATCGAAGATAGGCTGCCGAAGACGGAGCAGCTATCACCGCAACCAGTCCGATGTTCGCCATCTTCCCATCTATCTATCCGGGTCCGGCTGCGCGCCACCAGTCCGTCCACATTGTTGGCTCCGCTCACCGGCCGCGCTTCCCAGAGGACCGCGCCGTCGCTAGGCCTACAGTTGGTTATCAATGCTCGTGCAGCTGACACCGTTCTTCCATACAGATTACGTCAGACTTGCTAACCGCAAAGATAAGTCATTCAATCGTCGTGCATAGATCAAATCAAATCAAATCAAATTTATTAATGCAAAAGGGCCAGTTGGCCACTAACAATGCATAACGCAAGACAATATAAAAGTAATAAAAACAGTTCTACAAGCCTATAAAGCTAAACACATCATCAGCACAAAACATATCAAGAGTCAAGACAATATAAAAACCGGTACTACAAATTTAGGCGAGAGACTTTATATTTGAATGTGTGCAGTGATTGAACAAAAACAACTTCATTCGGTAAACTATTCCAGAGATCGACAATACGGTTAGTAAAAAGTATTTATAAATATCATGGGAGCAGAGACTTTTAGCCAGCTTGTAGGAATGACCTCGTGTATTAGTGAGTTGCTGCAATATAAGATTATTGGATAGGGTACAGTGTGTTAAGCCATGCAAAACTTTGTAAAGTAATATAAGGTCATGATCAATTACGTTATTTGCGAAATAGCCGCGTTTAGACCGATTGTTGCTATTAATGGAAACAGTGCAAAATATAGCCATACGAGTACATGTTTACTGCACGGAAACAGTTTAGCTCATGTGACAGACGGTACATATTATTATTAATTGTTAACATATAGGATAGCATGTTGAAGTGACGGTGATAAAAATGTTACTTCCTGCTCAGATAAGTTCTACTCTTGTGTTCAGCACTTCAACCACTTTGTACACGGGAAAATAGCGCATTAGGAGCTTCGCGGTTATGCGCTATATAAATCTACTATTGACAATGACATTGACAATGACATACACTGTAGGCAATGTAAAAAGACTCAAGAAGAGAAGAACCATTTCCGTCTATACAAATAAAAGTCAGATTACTTTAGTCGTTTCAGCAGCTGTGGAACATCAGTCAGTTAGAGAAATGATTGTTTTTAGCTTGCAAGACGGTCTAGTGAGTGGCGAAAACGAAGGACGGGAAACACGATATAATGCATCAGATCGTCCATTCGTCGCTCTTGTGACCTCGTGCCCCACCTACACAGGTCACGTGACCTCGTCGTCATATTACATCTTCGGTGCACGAAGTCATTTGTACACGCAATGAGCTGCACAGTGTCCGCTGTGATTTTGTCCGTTCGTCAATAACACGACACAAGTACACTCCGCAGCTGTTCAGTGCAGCATTCGACGAGTTGTTCCGTCGTCTGTCTATCAGTCGCTGGTCGTTGCCTTGTGCTATCACGGCTGGATTATGGTAACGCGACACTGGCTGGCCTCCCGGCTTGCCTGCTTATTTTTTAACCGTCTCCAGTCCGTCCTCAACGCGGCAGCTCGATCGGTCGATCGCTGGTCTTCGTCGCTCGGAGCATATTACAGACGCTCTCGCCAGTTTTTCACTGGCTTCGAGCACCTGAGCGCTTTAAGTTTAAACTGGCGGTCATCGTCTACCGAGCTCTTCATGGCACTGCACCTCAGTACCTGTCGGATCAGCTGCAGTACGTCGCCGATCTGCCGACG
>Ga0209363_1000606_pt1 | contig 14600 bp, 8 predicted proteins | sample WorMetexBAHAMAS3_FD_187385 | JGI IMG/M metagenome (GOLD analysis project Ga0209363, IMG submission 187385) | Marine gutless worms symbiont microbial communities from Max Planck institute for Marine Microbiology, Germany - Inanidrilus exumae... | ecosystem: Host-associated > Annelida > Digestive... | reverse complement strand
GAATAGTCCCACTCCGTTTCCAGGCGTGAGGTCGTAGGAGGCGACCGAACCTGGGTTTAGTTTGTTTTTTTTGTTTATGATTGTGTTATCTGTATTGCGTAGTTAAGATTTATTCTGGTGTTTTGTTGTATTTGGTTTAGTTTAGTCTTGTGGTGTGATAGTTGTCTTCCCCTGTTGTAGGCGCTGGCGTAATAATTTAAATGAGCCTCTCAATCCCTTTCCCTTTTGGGTGGCTGCTGAACAAAAAGGCGGCCAGGGTTGAGGTTAATATATCGCTGGCCTTCCTTCACTGGGTATGGATAGCTCTCCACCCCTGACCTTTTGTCTCTGATATAGCCATATTTGTGCTGAAAGGGGACGTTACACTCCAACTAACTAACTGCAATAAATGTTTCTTGCAGCTAGGGGTTTCACATTTTGCACCAATATGGAAAATTGAAATAAGGTAAAAGTGGGTGAAAGTTTTGCTGCCACTTATCGACTCAGTACACATACAATGTTACTACACATTTGCAAAGATTTTTTTTAAAATATACAATATGTAAATGAAATTGTGACTTTGAAAGTGCTAAAACATGTGCTAAACGGGCAATTATTTAAAAGCGAAGAGGAAATGACAAATTTTGGTGTTTGCAATTGGTTACGTAAAGCACCAGTTTCGATATGAAGAACGAAAAATGTATATATGTCCATCTTTTTGGAAGTAAAAGGTTTGCAGCCTGCAAGCGTTTTATATAAATTTTTTGGTTTCAAAATTTAGTAATTTGTGCGTCCCTCAAATAAAATGGCATATATTTTACGTTTGCGGATGGCTTAAGAGCATTAAAACTGCTCCAGCAAAATTGTCCAGATGATAACTGGAGGTGCCAGTATGTTTTTGTCATTCCCTATATCACTGGCACCTTCTGTTGTCAGTTTGTTTTTCCGCATGATGTCTAAAAATACTGACACAGTTAGGATCAACTAACTTAGCATAGAAATTCCACAACGAGTCCTGGAAACCCATTTATTGTGGGGTCAAAATTCAAGGACACGTCATAAAAACATTGCTAGTGTGGGTCTTTGCACTCTTGTGAGTGCTGGCTTCTTCTAGTTATATTGTGTTGTTACAAATATTAACTGCTGTTACCTGTTATGAGAACGTTATTCCCATATAATTTTATATTGTTCGGTTAGGTTGTTGTAATATAACTTTTACTATTTGGTAGTATGTCGTGAATTGTTCATGAGAATGTTTTATTTCGTAGTTTCCGCCCAGTGAAAAGTTATCGAGACAACGGTGAAGACTGTTTCTCCTGCTGTGCATTCTCAGTACGTTGCTTACTGATATAATTTCCTTACGTTGTATGGACTTGACCAAGAAAAGTGATTTTTCACAGGCTTTTCTTTAGACAAAAACGTTGTGATAAATGAATAAAATGTTGGATTGTATTCTGCGATCAAAGATGACACGTAATATCATCGCTGTTAATGTTTCAATACTTGCTTTGTACAGATGTCTCTGTGGCTTAGCAGTAAAATGTCAAAAAGTAAGTAGGACCGCGTTATGTTCCCACTCAGGTCGAGATCGTAAATGTACCTGCTTTGAGATTAATATCTCTAACACACAAGAGCGTGTGACAATGTCCTGTCCATTACTACCTCTGAAGTTATAACTTTATGGCAATACGTAAATAGGTATGTTTAATTATTTATATATGTATCACTGCTGTAGTAGAGGGTAGCTGTAACAAATATTGCAAAGATTTTAGTCTTAGATTTAGATTTTAGATTTAGATTTTAGTCTGTGTCTTAATTTGTTCTAATGCTGCTGTACTGGACTGCTATTATCGGTGTTGTAAACAAGAAATTGTCATTAAAAGTCTGCTGCTGAGAAGATTGTCTTCAAAAAGTTTAGGTTGAGGTTTTATGTCTGGTTTGAGTTTGTGCTCTGTCTTCCCAACACTGTTGTGACACTGCTGGAAGGGCATCAAGAAACCTCCTATATGCACAAAGATTTTCCAGTGGGACTACGGCCCAACCTTACCTGGAGCAGTGCTCAAAACGAGGCCCGTTAAATAAGAAACTGTAAAGTAGTGGTGGTGTGTTGAAAGTGCTGTAAAACACCAAGTCTTGTTGTTTGTAGGTTGATGAACAGTATCTGTTACTTGGCACGTACAATGGAGAGCTTAAGTTCTACAACGTTCAGACTGCCGAGGAGCAGTTGTCGTCAACGTGTCACATGTCAATGATGACCAACTGTCAGCCGTCACGAGTATGTTGATTTTTAGGTCAACTCCCGCGAGTCGATCTCATAAAGTGGGTCTCAGATGTCCATACTCCCATCCGTCCGTCCACAAAAAGTTTCTTCAATTTCGACGAAATTTGGTATGTAGGTAGAGGTTGATGACTGATGCACGATGGTATGCAGTATGACTCGATCCAAGGTCAAGGTCATGAGCCCTTGAAAGTCGGAAATTTGACTATTATTGAAGGCTATCTTTTCCCCCATTTATAATGGAGGCTGGCAAATGACCACGGATACTTCGGTTAGGGCACAATACCTAAAGCTTATCGGGGCCGGATTTTTTATTTTTATCCTAGTTTTTGTGTCACGTGACTTTGAAGTTGGCAGTAAGTAGGAGTCGACCGTCAGTTCTATACGGGGCTAATTTATTGTCTGTTGTATATGACGTCTGAGATCTGCAGCATTGATTACATTTGCATCCTGAGATAGGAGAAAGCTGTTTCAGCCACAAGCAGCGGGGTGGTTCTACACATGTGCTGGACTTTTGATTAGTGCTTTGACCTAGTTGGATCGGTGACTGGAATGGTATCTGGTCTGTATAAGCCTGTTCCAGTTATACTCCGTCCTGGAGTAACTCCAGAAACAGAGGCTGTTAAAAGTGACATTTGAGAACATGAGTGCAATTGCTGGTGTTAAACAGTGTAATAGAATACTAGCTGTTTTTGTGGATAACGAAACTGCGTAGTAGTTTTTGTGTGGATTTTTGTCATCGTATTTGACTGCACTTTACCGGTGTTTTATTGTGAGCATAACTGGGATGATGAGCAACAGGCAATTTAATGGTTAAAGCTGCCACCAGATGCAGCAGTGGAATTTGTTGAAATCAGGTCAATTCGAGAGTGTATTTGTGACTGCAGCGTATAATTAGTTGACTCTTTCAGTGTGTGTCTGCTTGCACTGATGACAGGATGGTAAACTGATTTTGTCATCTGCCGCGTGGGGCACGCCTCTATCTGCGCTGTGGAAGATTGGTGATGGACTCCTAGAACAAGTGTATGCTGTCTTTCTTGATTTTAACAAGTAGATTATTGCCCTATGGCTACATAATGCTATTCACATTTCTGCATTTTTTTAAAATTAATACATTTCATTGTTCATATCTTTTTATTCTAACATTCCAAAGTTTTATCAGTACTTTAGTAATAATACTACAAATATAGATTGTAGAAACTGGTCACTCTAGGTATGAAATATGTTGTGTTTTGCATGGATTTTTGACGAAGTGATATTTTCTACATTCTAGAGCTACGATAATACAGTAAGTTTTAAACTGGCCATTCTTTACTAAATATAACTAGCATTTGTTGAGTCGAAGAAGTAGTTCAAAAGAACTGTAGCTATAAAGAACTGGATGAGTAGTTATAGTTAACATGATAGTATATGAAGCACTGTGGGTGTATGATCTTGCTGCAGACATGATCTTTCAGAAGACGACTTTGTTGAGTTTAGCAAGAACGTACAAGACAGAATTATCGGCACAAAGGATGGCGTTGCACATGTACGCTTGCTTGTACACTAGCTTTTGTTAGCTACTCTTTGCCATGAAATTAGTAGATAATTACATTCTGTTTTTTAACAATACATCAGACATTGTGAATAGTGACTCGTTTCATGTCGTTAAATAAACGAGCATGTGCTTGTTGGCTGAGATTATCTTTTGAAGAGCCTCGATACTAATAACAGTTTTGTGGCAATTGTTGTCAGATTTACTATAGTGTGAGTGGAGTGTTTTGTGTAATGTGCTTTGCTGCCATGAAGTCGGTATTCTGTATCACTTTCCGTTAGATCTAGCAATCTGATAACTCTGGCAGTCTGCATTGTTGATGTTATCAGTTTGCTAGATCTGTGCAGACACAACCATGAATTGGCCATTTTATGTTATGTCCTTTGTCGGCAAAATGACAGCCTGGTCCATCAGGTTGTCATTTTGCATTAGAGAATTTGTGACAATGCGCTATATAAATCTACTTTTACCATCAGCCAATTCACCATCTCATGTCAACTATCTTTTCTCTCTCATATGAATTAAATAAGCAAGAAAGTAGTATTAAGTTATATAGAATACTAGAAGAAGCCAGCACTCACAAGAGTGCAAAGACCCACACCGGCATTGTTTTTTTGTGACTCGTGACCTTGACCTTTTGATCCCAAAATAAATGGGTTTCCAGGACTCATCATGGAACACTTTTGTGTAAGGTTTGGTGATCCTAGCTGCATCAGTTTTTGAGGTACTATGCTGAAAATAGACACACAGATAAACGGGTATAAATCCTACTCCCACGACTGCCGTCGGCGTGGATAGCTACATACTTCGGTTTAAACTGATATAGTACATGAGCTTGAGGCACATATAATTTTGACTGGTAGTAATGTTAGCTTGTTTGTCATTGTCAGCAGCCGTAGCTGTGTTGACATGTTGTCAGATTTACGACATTGCCACTGGAGAGAGGCTGGCTCGTCTGCATGATACTGAACGTGCCAATAACTACACGCGTAACCGTGCAACGTTCAACATGACGGACGACCTTGTACTGAACGACGGTATTCTATGGGACGTTGACAGCTGTCGGTCAATTCACAAGTTTGACAAGTTTAACCCCAGCATCAGCGGCGTCTTTCATCCAAATGGGCTCGAAATTATCATCAACTCTGAAGTTGTATCCTTACATGCAGAATGAAACCGTTTAAAAAGCGGCTGTAATCTTGTATCGGTATAAACTAGGTTAAAATGTTCACAGGGATATGTGGAGCGCTGACAGTTGTTGATGACATGTTTTTAAGAAATGTGACAATTGGAGACACATGTGACTGTTTATTTCACCATTCTGGTTGCTGCAGGGGATTTTGAATTAATACAGTCGTTGCCATATTTTAATTTTATTTGTAATTTTTGTCGCACTCTGCTGTTTGTCTTAACTGGCATTTCAGTGGGATTTACGTACATTTCATTTGCTGCGCACGGTGCCAGCACTGGACCAGTGTCAGATTCACTTCAACCATGCTGGAAACGTCATCTATGGCAGTGAGTTCTCATGTCCGTCTCTCTTACAGATGCCGTAGATTTTTATGACACTGATATGTTAACGATCACATTGCCAATAGCATTTGATTATGGTTTTGTCACTTTGTTACTTCACTGGCCGAATGTCACACATAAACACGTGTCAGCATAACGACTGGCTTCCTAGTGAACCTTGGTTTACCAGATGAGAAATTACTGGATGCCGCGCACTGTACATCATCCTTTATGACAACAACAACAATAACAACCGAGATGATATTTATGGTGCTGTCATCATGGCAAAGCCATTGCGAGAGTTCACACAGTTCATCTGATGAATGCAGACTCAGCGCCGAGGTGGCCGCCAACCCTCAGACCAAGCCATCTGACTAGGATTGTGAGTCCACCAGAAAGAAATGGCAGCTACCGTCCGCATCCACCATCGCCATTTTATTATTACTCAGCCCGAGAGCTGATACTCATTTTACCTTCCACGTGGGGTGGAAGGCTGAGTCAACCTAGGCACTGCAGTAAGGGTGTGCAGCCCGTGCCCAAGGCTGTATATCGCAGTGGCTGTCGTGATAAACACAACTGCCCACAGTGGGATTCGAACCTGGGTCCTCTCACACCGCAGTCAGGCATGTTACCGCTAGACCACTGCGACACTGCATGTTTAGCATGTGACCAGTATGTCATTACCAGTCCCATCCATCAACCTGTTCTCACTGTTGTCTGGTCCCACAGCTGTCAGTCCCGGCCTTGTGGTTGTCATTCCGCTCTTCTTCTTCCATCCAACTACTTTGACTTCCGTTCTGTGCCCGCAGAACCTATTGCCTGTTACATTCAGCAGTCCCTGATGTACACATTTAGCTGACATAAATTGCCAGATTTATGTATTTTTGATTGCTAAGTATGATTACACAGTAGATATAACTGGAAGTACAAATACAGAAGTGCAAGCAACTCCAATACCGTCGGACCAGGACTATGACGTAATCCCGGTCCCAGGTCCCACATGATGACAGTATGATGCTCTTGGTTTCATGGGATTATTGCAGTAATCAGTCCTGATTCCGATAGTCCCGTGGGACAAAGTCGTGGTCCTTTCCACTCCTGCAGTATTCCGTTGGTTATTCTGCAGAATTTTTTGTGCTGCTGTTGTTATGCAAAACACTAATCCTTTACACATCCATAACTTATTCCCAAGCAAATTGACCTTACTCCTTTTATGTCAGCTTTCAGATGTTATTACAAAACATTTTAAACCGTCCGCACGTGTTACATAAAATAAAATATATGCTGCAAGAAAGGTTTATTTTATTGCAGCACATCCACACGTAAAATAAATGCTGCAAGGAACATTTACTGGTGGGCCAGTCGTGTTACGTCCCGTTAGGGTGACACCTTGTTGTACATGTGCGGATGGCATTAGTGTCACCGGCAGGGTTGCCGATAGTGTGTTTGTGTTGCTGTGTCTGTTAGCGATTCACCAAGATGAAGATGACGGACTTGACGACAATCAAGTGAGAAGTCCGTTTGGTTCTTCATTTCGTACATTTGACGGCACTGACTACAGTAGTATCGGTAAACACGCTGTGGACATTATTGTTCTGATTACAATAATATACATTTCATGATGATTCTGATGTGTGATATTCTGTTTTTTTAACCATTAGTCAGAACTTGACATTTTTGACATTAACAGCTTGTTTAGTATTTTTATGTCGACTCTTCGACAGAGTCGACCTAATAAAGCCGGTCTCAAATGTCCGTCCGTTTGTGCGTACATTCGTCCGTCCACAATAAGTTTCTTAGATTTTAATGAAATTTGACATGTGGGTAGAGGTCGATGAGTGATGCACGACAGTATGCAGTATGATCCGATCCAAGGTCATGGTCACGAGCCCTTTAAAGTTGGAAATCGGGCCATTTTAAAAAGCTATCTCCTCTGCTATTTACAATGGGAGCTGGCAACTGACCACGGATTCTTAAACTAGGGCACAATATCTAAATTTGATCGGGTCGAATTTTTGATATTTGTCCTCGTTTTTGTGTCACGTGACTTTGAACTTGTTACAAACGTCAGTTGTGAGGAGTCGACCATCAGTCCCGTACAGGGCTAATTTTTATACATTAAAAACGTACATTAGTAAGTAAGTAAGTAAATTTATAGAGCACGGTTATCATCAAGAACGTCTAACAGTTGCTGAGCGGCAAATAAAGTTTGAAGACATACTATGACTATGAACACTGCGTTGTTGCTAAATGTTGGATTTGTTGAAGTTGCTTAGCTAGCAATAATTTTATTTTTTTGCACTTAGTTTTATTTTATTGTAATATTTGATATTGTCTAAAGTGTTTGACTATCTAGTATAAATTGTATTATTTGTTTATTTTATTTTATTTTTATTTTTTAGGTTTAGTTGTCATGGGCAGACGTAGGTGCGAAGTTATCGCCTGTTTGTCCAGCCAAACGCAATGCGAACTCATGAATTGTTATATTGTGTACTGAACTTATGGCAAATAAATTTGATTTGATGTTTATAACATGTTTCATATTTGTTATTGCACCTTGTGTTTGATGTCATGAACTGCAGCAACTGTGGATGTGAAACGCAACATTTTCGACCTGTGCACTGACAGTGCAGACTGCCACTTGGCCGTCATTGAGGTGAATCACTTGTGTTTGCTATAAACATACACTTCTATTCTTTTATAAGTGGTCAGGTCTTTTGCATCACCCTTTTTATTTTCCAACTACCAGTGGTTATTTTTTTTGTCCTGTCCCCTACAATAGACAGCATCTGAGCAGCAACGTTGATTGTCTGGAGGGTAGGAGAGAGAATAATAAGAATTGTTCCGTGTTTTATTGTATACGACAGTTGTGCACAATGACACACACGCACACGTGAACAGCTCTTAACGTCACTTGTTGGTTTAGGTTTAGATTTCGTTTTTGTGTGTTTGTTTAAATTTACTATTTATGTCTTTTTGTGTTAACCTAGGTCACGTTATTGCTGTATGTTGCTCGCTTTTGTTGTGTTGGTTTTAGTTTCTTCAGTATTAAGCCAAGATATTGGCTGGGAATAACGTCTCTGTGTCAAGTGGGATGTAAAAGTTTAACTTGATTGATCGATCATTTTGCCATTATAGTCAAGATTTTGTCTGAAGTTTTAGTAAATGTGTTTATGTTAAGTATTTCTGCTATTTAATTCTGCTAAAACAGTATTGTATAGTCATTAGGCTGCTGGAGGTGTGTGCATTTGTGAAAGCACAGTAAGCAGTATTTTACTGTGATGACAGAATCAGCGGACACAGGATGCGTACTCAGATGAGAGCACGTGTCGACTCTATGAAGTTGGACGACTTAGAGATGAGGATGATGACCAGGTGTGTATTGTTGTGTTGGTTTTAGTTTCTTCAGTACCAAGCCCAGAGATTGGCTGGGAATAACATCTCTGAAATGACCTATTCTATGTCGAGCGGGGCTTAAAACCTTAACTTGACTGATTGATCATTTTGCCGCGTTCTTTATGCGTAACCAAACTCTGACATCATGCAACCAATTGGTTGGTGTAAAGCGGCCATCTGGACTCTAGTTAACCAAACCAATGAAGACGACGTCAACCAGCGTTCAACCACTTTCAATCGTTTGCTTGACTCAGGTTATGGTGTCCTGTTTGTGGTTGACCTAGTTGCATAATTATTGTAATAGGTGAGCCACAACCGGACTTTGGTTATGCTTAAAATGGGGGCTATTGAGTCTGTGTGATAGATGCTGATGTTAGGCTGTACCCATGGTGACTGACCTGGTGCTTGCCGTGATGCCTGAAATCACGTGCCTATGATACCACTGTCCAAAAAGTATCTAGTTACAATTGCCTGGTAAAGCCGGCGACAGACGAGCCGGACCCGGTTTACCCAGCCGGACCGCATGGCCGGCAAGGAGACCCGGCAACCGGATGCAAAGGATATTAAATCATGCTGACGTCATTAATGCGTCATGTAATGCAAAATGCAAACGATAAAACTGAAAACAACGTATTCTGCCCGGCCGGGCTGCACGGGTGCCGCGACACACGAGCCGACTCGCCCGGCCGGGCAACGAAAAAGCATTGCATTACAATGGATTTTCACGGAAATTCTGCGCTGTACGGGTCCAGTACGGGTCCCGCGACAGACGAGCCATACTGCCCGGCCGGGCTGCCCGGGCGTCACACATGACAACCGGATTGCCCGGCTGGGCAGTACGGCCGGGCAACCCGGCTCGTCTGTCGCCGGCTTGAATGCTGTGTTGCCATCATACTGGCAGTAGCACACTACCAGTTGCTGCAGTATGGCTAGTTTTACAAACTGTGTAATGTGTAGTTTTTGGGGATGGAGGGTGTACCGTGGGTGGGAGGCCCCCCGGATGCGTTTTACATAAGAGAAGCATTCCAAAGTCAGACCAACACAGAAAAGATATTATACAACAAGAGTCGTTAGGCACTGATATGTTATACGAACTGAAGAACAGCAATGCACAAGATATCATATTGAGCTGATAAATAGGTCTTGTGGTGGTTGGTTAGTTTCCACTCTGTTGTAGGCGCTAGCGTAATAACTTAAATGAGCCTCCCCTATCCTTTCCCATTTTGGGTCGTCGCTGAACAAAAAGGCAACGAGGTCGGGAGGTTACGGTAGCGTTGGCCATCCTTAACCTGGTGGAACTAAATCTCCACCCAAGACCTAATGTCCCTAATATAGCCTATTTTTGTGCTGAGAGTAGACGTTAATCTCCCAAACATGTGTAGTTAGTTCTGTTGTAGTGTGTGATTGCTCAAAACTAAAATCACATCTCACACGAGTTTCAGTCAGTTTCTTCAGCGGTGTGATCGCTGTAAGTGCCTTCTGCTTCATGGCGTGAAGCCTGTGTATGTGGCATGACTGTAGGCTGAAGATGATGAAGAGGTTCGTGATGATGATGATGATGATGATGATGATGATGAGACAACTGATGAAGAAGAAACTCAGAACCTGAGTCCTGCGGATAATGCTGCGGAAGATAACGCCGCCGACGACGAGGGTATCTCGAGCTGGTCATCTTAACACTGCTGTGTATCCGGAATAAATTCAGTTTTTGGCTCGTGAAAATTGCCAGGATATTTGTTCATAAGTCATAAGTGTATACATTATATATGGAGAGTAGGCCTTAAGTTGGCTCCATCGCTTGCTTCACGAGTCTGGTAATGGATCAAGATTGGATGAGGGCAGTGGCTGATTCTCTGCATCTGCATCTGGATCAGTGCTTGGTCTGTCCTCGTGTGTGCTGAGACTCTACTGTTAGATATTATGAAGGACTTGACCCTGTTAAAAAGCCTATGCAACTTATTACGCCATGTTCAGTTCTAGAGCAGTTGGAGAAAGAAGGCCCCGGGAGCCGCCAAACCCAGGTTAACCCTGAAAAATGGCCGTTAAAATAAGGGATAAAAAGTATTACGTGCAATCAAGAATTGTAGGTAAATGTCCAATGTGTCCTCGAAGCTACTTTACCTAGCTTATGCCACGTTAATCAGTACGTTCTACTACTACATATGTGCGTTTTGTCACCGGCAGACACTGTAGTCTGTGCCCTACATTCTTTTCTTTACCTTTTAGTGTTTTGAGCCTGTGGGATTGACCCTTGACCTGGAAGACTATCATCCTTCAGTGCTATTACACTGTTGGTTGGGTCATCTGACCTGTAAAATCGTCTCTGAAATGACCTATAATGTGTCGAGTGGGACGTTAAACCCTACAATACCATACCTAGTCTGTGCCCTATAAGTGTCAGTTCATTACTGATGAAACAGGTCAGCTGGGTCATTGTCATCTCAACACTGGTGTAGCCGTGGTTTGGAATTAGGGTCTGGGGGATGGAAGTCCCCCAGGGAGGTCCAGGGACAGAGCACCGGCAGGTGGTCTGGGAGACTTTGTCCCCCAGAAGCTGAAGTGCTGTAGATAAATGAACGTGGAATTTTTGGCGTTTCACGGCATTAATAATCAAATGTGTCGTTTTTTGCATCTTTATTTATTCCACGTCACACCTTACCCCACTCCTCCGCCAAATAAAGCACCTCGAATTTGTACAAATCCCAAGACCAGCATTGGGCGAGGCTTAGGTGGGCATGAATGTTGGGGTGGGCATGTACTGTCTTGAATTCTGTAGATCGTTTAATTAGCTAAGTCATTTATCACTAACCCTAACCCTGAGAAATGCGTCCAGGTATTGCTAGGATATTATTTGTGATCTGTCATTTTCTATAACAAGCATTGTTGAGATCAGGTCAAAACACTAATCTTGAAAGTGATAGCTGCTCTCAGGAATAGCATTGTGTATAATGGATCAATTTATATTTATACATGCAGCGTAATTAAGGACAGAACCAACAGTCCCTCCCGCCGTCACTTGTCTGGTTTTGTGTTCACTGGCTGCAGATGTGCGTTTGGCTATGTGCACTTTTTAGGTCGACTCTTCTGAGTCGACCTAATAAAGTGGGTCTCAAATGTCCGTCCGTCTTGATGTACGTCCGTCCACAAGAAGTTTCTTTGATTTCAGTGAAATTTTGCATGTAGGTAGAGGTCGATGAGCGATGCACGACGGCATGCAGTATAACCCGACCCAAGGTCAAGGTCACGAGCCCTTGAAAGTTGGAAATCCGGCCATTTTCAAAAGCTATCTCATCTGCCATTTACAATGGGAGCTGGCAACTGACCACTGATTCTTAAACTAGGGCACAATATCTAAATTTGTTCTGGCTGGATTTTTTACATTTGTCCTAGTTTTTGTGTCACGTGACTTTGAACTTGGCAGAAACGTCAGTGTGCGAAGAGTCAACCGTCAGTCCCGCATGCGACTAATATATGTATTACTTAATAGCACTTATTTGAGCTCGGTGCCAGTTTTTATCCCATCAGTGTATAAAATAACTCCAGTGCGTAATTAACAGTTAATTATGTCATACGTAATATTGCATATTTAAGTGAAATAATGTCAGTTTATGTTGCTAGTACGTAATATATTTTGTAATTTCGTTTGAATAATCATCGTTAATTTTGGATAATGTCGTTTAACAGACGAAGCGGCCGAGCATTCTGATGCAGATACAGAGGAAAGTGAGTTTGTTCCCGATACTGATAACTCAGATGATGATGAAGAATATGAAGATGATGACATGGAGAACTTGCTGTTTGAACTCTCGGACATGTCCAACTTTTAACTCTATGTTGATTTTACCAACACTTAACAAAGAACTGGCTATAGATGCACAGCGGTGAAGTCATCTGTATATTTTGCTGGTTTTCTAAGTAATGTGCATTACTGGCATTGGGCGTCGGCGTCGTCATAACGAGGTTGTGTGAAGATTAGTCTGAGAAGGCGATGCGTGCATCATTAAACTTGGTGCTAGTGATCGAGTGATGTTTCTACGTCAGCTTCAGATGCTGTGGTGTTTTTATATAACTGAGCTCTGCACGTTTTCTCTTCGTTATCTGTTGTCATAGTACTCCACAGTTTGTTACTGGCCCGCCTAATGGGCCAGTGTTGTTTTGCTCGCTGGTGTCTGTCGGCGTCGTCTGTCGTCGTCTGTAACTGTTGGCGGGCCGTCGGGCGCATGGGCAGTCGGCTGCCGCCGGGTGCGTGGGCGGTCGGGCGGCCGACACTGCACGGCGGGCCAGTATGGTTACATCCCGTCGTTAATTAATTAACGTGGCTGTTATTTAAGATTATTGACTGTTTGTGGGACGAGCTTCGGCAAGTGACGCCCTTTCCTTAGGACTTTGAGTTGATGGATGAAGAAACATTGATTTGACGCCCATGGGAGATGGAGTTCCCGGCACTGTTTTCAAATTGTTGGTGTGACGACCAGAGGGCGTCCCTCCCCCAAAAAAGGTTTCAGTTATCCCCAAAGGTTCATTTTTGTGAAACTTGCCCCAACCTAGAATGAGGAACGCGTGGTGAGCCAGAAGCGAGTGTGGCGCACAGTTTGTTCGTTTAGTATGCACTGAATTAAATAAGTAAATATGTTGAGAGTTCACGTACGTGCCAGCGTGTCACATACTGCTGCGATTTATTATCTCAAACAGTTCGCTAGTGTTCATTGTATTTTAGAGATATTTTTCTACTTTCGTTGTGGTAATGCATATCTTCGTCGCCCAATGAATGATTATCGTCGACTGCTACAACTCAGAGAGATGGGTTGAAATAATAACTGTGACGCATAATGCACGTTTGCGTGTTTCGTTTAAATTAAATGCTAAAACATTTTCATGTCTCTAAAATTTCTAAATATTGCAGACACAGTAAGCATACAAATTACGTCATGAACTATACGAAATGCAGCTAATACTATTAGTACTATTGCTGCTAAGATGGGCAAGTACTGTAAAACAGTATATTTTCGCAGGCATCAAATTTTCGCAAATTTTGCGATTTGAGTAGAATCACGAAATTAAATACCTGCGAATTTCTGGAATTTGCCCATCACCATAGCTTTATCTGCGTAGAACATCAACACCTGCAAAATACGCGAAATTAAAATGCAGCAAATTTTCTACGTAAGAAAATCGCAAAATTAAGATGCAGCGAAATATAGTGTTTTACGGTAATGTTTATGAAGCCGGTATGATGGCCACTGGCTAGCGTCTATACAGTGGCTATAAAAATAATTAACACTGTTGTACAGTATGCGCGAAAGCCATGCACGTAAGCAATGTGTATAAAATACGATTAAAAAATTAACGCGGTATTCGTAATTATTGCTAGTCTACATCGATAAACGTAGTACCCTACAAGAAGAATTACTAATTTGCACGCTTGAATTACTGAAGACTAGGTAGCGACTACACGGAAGGCAATGGCGTTGTTTCGTTGAATTTTCAAACGTTCAGTCCAGCACCGTGTATCTACAACAAAACCAACAACAGCAGAACCTGTGAGTGACTTTACAAATTAAATTTTCTATGACTTAATTTGTATGCATCGCGAAATAAAGAAAAGCAGCGCTATTCCACGCAAATTTACACTAGGGCCACTAGATATGAATGATGCTGAACAGTGCGAGAATTACTACAGCTAGTAGTTTTTGATATAAAAAGTGTAAGATACAAGTGGCGGATTAACTATGAGGCAATGGAGGCACGAGCCTCCGGCCCCCAATTGTTGGGCCAAAAAATCGGCCCCGCATTCCGACATTAATCTTTATAATCACACCGTTTAGCCATCGACAAGGGTGGTGCTACAAACCACTTTTAGCATGCATGCGAGAATGCGCTAAATGTCACGTACAGTAATGT
>Ga0209363_1000605_pt1 | contig 14608 bp, 14 predicted proteins | sample WorMetexBAHAMAS3_FD_187385 | JGI IMG/M metagenome (GOLD analysis project Ga0209363, IMG submission 187385) | Marine gutless worms symbiont microbial communities from Max Planck institute for Marine Microbiology, Germany - Inanidrilus exumae... | ecosystem: Host-associated > Annelida > Digestive... | reverse complement strand
TCCCACGGCATAAATATTCTATAACAGCAAGGTGGACTGTAGCATATTCATAAACTCAAGACTGAATGCGCAGTACAGTGAATGCAGTGTCGCAGTGGCCCCAGTCTACACAAACTGGTCGGCAAGACGTAGGGCCGACGTCTGCCGATTGGTAGGCCCGACGTCCCTTAACGACGTCGCGAGGACGTCAGTTTGCTCATCGGCCCGATGTCGGCGGGACGTCGGCATACGACGTCACTTGCCGACGTCCTCCCTACGTTGTCCGCACTCGCCTATGCTACTATATATAGGCTTGCTCATGGGCGGCTCCAGCGGGGGGAGGGGGCCTAGCCCTTCCCCCAGTCAGCAGCTGAATCAATCACCAGTAAATGCCCCCTTGCCCTGGCAACTGCCCACCTCTTACCCCCTTACCAATTCCTAGATCCGCCCATGGGCTTGCTACCATGGCTACTGAATCTATGCAGACCTACGATTCCACTGTCTATATCAGAGTACTTTTTTATCAGTAATGTGCTGTGGTGCTTACTGCCCAAATACATCCACATATACATATATGATATTTAAATTCCTATACGCACTTACGGGGCTGTTACTGTTTTAATTTAAGCACTGGCGATGCGTTCTTTTTGCATCCGTTTAAACCTATCCTGACAGCACAACCAGGGCCTAATATAGCCAGAAATTCATTCTGCACACAATGACTAGGCCTATGGAGAAGAGAGGTTAATCAGCAGGGTTCCGGGGCAGAGACCTGTAAAGAGGATCCGGGAGACTAAGTCTCCCAGAAGCTGATACATTATTTAATTGCTGAATGAACATGCAATTTTTAACGCTGCTTTAACCTTTAATGAAAACTGTGAAATTTGTATATGCTGTATTGAAGTGCGCAATGCATTTTATTAATAAGTTAATTAAACTTTAAACCTAATGATCCAACAATCTCTGTGATTCTGTGGCTATTCCTGTGTCAGTTTTGCAATGCTGCAGGCATTTCAGTTAAAGGTGAGCCATATGCTATAGCATTGTGACATTAATTGTATTGGTCTTGAGCGCATATTTAACTAAAAATCCTACTGCACACATGGCATCTTTTCTGAAATTCGTAGTTCACATTTTGAAATTCCTACTACACATTCTGTGCTACAAAACACATTTTAGGCACTAAACAGAACAACAGCAATACACTCTATGTACATACACACGCAGATAAAATGAAACATTGATTAAGAAAGCATATGTATCTGCTCAATACAATGAACAGTTAACTTATCACATTCACTAAAATAAACAGCAAAAGAGACAACTTTAAGAAATTACTATAATGATTATACAGTTGTCAACATAATACTGCTGAAACTTAATAGTATAACAGTAAAACCAGGAAATTTCAACTGACATGCAAACACAATGAACCACACCTAAAGTTATACTTGAAACACAGAAAGAGAGACTAGTATTTTCACTACAAAGTACCCAGAGTGTGGATCAAATTGGTGACATATATATGCAGGGCATAAAACAACATCCTGACAATGCGTGACTGCAGACAACGATGACGACTAGTATGTCCATTGCACAAACTCGCAACAACCAAGAAAAATACACAAACTGAAAAAAGCACAAAAGCCAACTGTAACTCACGAGGAATCAACAGCAAATAGATACAAAAACATGCACAGACACACACCACATAAATCTGAAATCGCTCAGTGATTGTACCTGCGACGTTCATGTAAAATAAACTAAATCAGACAAATGAGATAAAACAAATCATTTAAAATAGGGCTGTGTGGAAAACTCCATAAGTTTTTCTAGAACTCAGCTTGAACCGAGCCGCTAAAGAAAAGAAAACCGTTAAAATCGGTTTCGTAAATCAGTTTTATTTACAGTGCGGCTTATAATTGTTTATTAATTGATTGAGTAAAGGTTTTACGCCCCACTCAACACAAAATAGGTCATTTCGGAGAGGTTCTTCCCCGCCAATCTCTTGCCTGGTTACTGAAAAAAACTAAACCGAACACAACAAAATCAAGCAATACAACAATAAAAAGACCTAAGCTAACCAAAAAATGGGAAACAAGCACACACAAAAAAGAAATCTAGACCTAAACCAATATTTAAGGACCGTTCATGAGTCAGCGTATCATTGTGCAGCAAAAACCGTGGCTCATTTTCATGAGCAAAACCGCAGTTTTCACCAAACCAAGCCGATACCCCTAATTTGCCTTCCGCACGCTTCTAACTGGAAAGCCCTAATTAGTAACTAATTGAAATTTAGTTAAACTGTGGTTAAAAAGCTATTTTAATTTAGTAAAAATTACAACCATACAGGAGTGACGGTCGATTTCTGCTTAACTGTGGATAATGCCAACTTCAAAGTCACATGACACAAAAACTAGGGCAAAAATCAAAAATCGGGCCCCGATAAGCTTTAGCCCTTGTGCCCTAGTTTAAGAATCAGGGGTTATTTGCCACCCCCCATTAAAACTGGGGGAGGAGATAGCCTTTGAAAATGGCCAAATTTCCAACTTTGAAGGCCTCGTGACCTTGACCTTGGATCCGGTCATATGGCATACTGTTGTGCATCACTCGTCGACCTCTACCCACACACCAAATTTCATCGAAATCGGAGAAACTTTTTGTGGACGGACGTACGGACGTACGGAAGGACGGACATTTTTTCTCCCATATATATTATTAGGTCGACTTCTCGGTTAGAGAAGTCGACCTAAAAATTGTGGTCTAATCAAAGAAAATTACTTTTATTATTAGCTTTTCTGTGTACTTTTGCACGTCACTTTTCAAGCACTTTTCAGTGACAAACATTTGCATTTTAGAAGACCCAGAGAACTGTTTACAGCATATAAGTATGATATTAACAAAACTGCCAAATTGGCACAGAGTATCTGACCAATAAACAAGCAAAGTTGACAGACATATTACAGGAATTTACAATACAATGGCAGAAAGTTTACAGACATGTTCCAAATCTTTCCAAAACCAATACAATGAATTAAAAGAACATTTCAGGACTTTCAAGGACCGCAGTCATTCTAGTTGTTTAGTTTGCAAGGATTTTAAGGACTAGGGGGAACCGGGACCCTGGTAGACACAACAGCAGCAGCAGTAGCACGCTTCTGCTGCGTACGTCTAGAACGACCGCCATCTCTGTCGCGAGCGTGTTTCAACCACTCTTTGATAACGCCAGCAATTTCTGCATCAGTAGCCCGGCATGTTATGGGATTGCGGCGTACAGCATCTGCACCAGAGCATTCATAACACAGATACAGCATCCAGATTATGTTATGCTGATTTAAGAAGCAATATCATTTAGTGAAGGAGTAACAACTCTGCTATTGTACAGCAACGTGGCTAAAGAAGCTGATTTTACTATTGTAATGTAGTTACATGTAGAGCAACAGTTTCATCTTATAATTTCAACATATGTATTACACTTCAAAAGGGGCCCAACACTTCACAGCAAGCTTATGTGCCATAATTACCTCTGGCACATGCACAAGGGAAACTACATATATTGTACCAGTGGTGTAACAACAACAACCAGCATTGCTTATGATTGCTAGTTCAATAACTTGAACAACATTAATATGGTTCTGTGCAATGCAATAAATTGCCTGACTTCTGAAAAACATTGAGAACTAGAAATACGTTCTGTGGAACGTGGAAAATTTCGGCGATTCGCGTATAATTAAGGTAGATATAGGGTTTTTAATTTTGCATGGATTTTCAGGATCTCTTTGCCTAAACTGGGGGTTTTGGGGTGCAAAATGGGGGAAGGGGTGGTGCGATGTTGACCTCCAGGGAACTCGTTCTTACTTTTGACGGTTGTTACGTCTGTGCCAATTTTGGCGAAAATCAATCAAGAAATGCGACCGTGAGAGTGCGGACAAACGGACGTCGGACACACAGATACACGGACACAAAACGATTTTTTAATCTGTCCCATAGCTATATGCTATAGCTATGGGGCAGATAAAAATTGACACAGACACAGATCACTAACACTGACCACAGACAGTAGCCCTGATGTTCAGAGCTGCAAACGACTCCTTGCCACCCATGCCTTTCCAGTTTAGTTGTTTCGCGACACTGGATGACACCAGCCGTTTCATGACCGCTCGCACGGTCTCTGCCACGTTGCTGCCTCCAGCAAGTCCAAGGTACCGAATCTGCATAAGACCAATGGAGAATGCAGTTAATGCACTGCCTATCATATAGTCTGAATACACATATACATGGTAAAATTGCAGAAAAAAGCGCCTTCAGTCCATGAACTTGAAAAGCTACTCTGATTTTGTGAAAAGGAACTTGATTTGCTAGATATGGTTATCAATACTAGAAAGGCTTGTTGTTTACGTGTCGGTTCTAGAAGCGATGCTGTATGCGCCTCTCCGTGCACTGCGGCTGGCATCGCATTACCATGGGTGGACGAGCTTAGATATCTTGGTATATTCATAATTCACTCCAGAATTTTTAAATGCTCAACAGATCATGCTAGATAGTCGTTCTACCACAGTGCTAACTACATATTTGGAAAGGTTGGGCGGAAAGGGTCTGAAGAGGTAGTATTACAGTTAATAAGTAATAATGGTCGAAACGATTAGAACAATTTGATATCAAGTACGACTCATTTGTAAGCAATGTATATACACCATAGCCCCTCATTTTGTACTGCACATTAAACTTACATGGTTAGTCGGTTGTAAGTCATAGCTCATCTATTTACTTCTATTCTAATTATTTGTTGCATGCTACCATTGTTTTTTCGGTGAATAAAGATCATCATAAAAAGCAGAGGCCGTGGTTGGATTCAAACTGATGATGAGCAATTACTTAGTCCTGGTGAAGTATTATGATCTACTTTTTTATGCGCCACCCTGTACACAGCAACGAAAAGAGCCAAGTGACAATTACACATACCAAATCAGAATTTACTTTGCCGTCGCTGACTTCACGATCCACAAACTTCAACTCTTCCAGACTTGTAGCTGGTAGTCGTCCATCGAGGTGAGTCGGCACTCGACTGTCACTGGTATCTTTGGACTTGAGGATCTGCTGTTGCAGTAAGATCATAGTCCTACCCTGCTGCTTGAGCTCCTCCAGCAGCGTCAGCAACTTTCGGTCAAATGCTGTACAAACAGAGAACCCAGACAACCATAATACAACAAATCAGAGAAAGTGCTATCAAAATAACTGAAAGGCACTTCTACAGAAAACGGCATGTGATGTTTCGCCATTGAGCATTCTCTGTGGCAAGCCCGATGGTTTCGAACTTCCTACCGGATTCTCTCCGAGATCCAGAATGTTCCTGGGACAGTTTTCCCCGTGATTTGAAAACTTCTTTACTCGCTTTACTAGCATACACAGCACATTAGAGGCTTTATGAATAGGCCTAAAAAATTGTTTTGCTTCAGGCTGCTGAAGGAACCAAATTTTTGGAGCCGTCCCTGACAATTTTTTATGGACTTCTAGATAAAAATTTATTTACTTACTTACAGTTTCTCACTTTACCTCATTTTAGATATACCTATACACGGGTAATCACGTTTTAAGTTCATAAAAATTATTTACAAAAAAACTCTTCCTCCCCTACCCTATTTTTTGGGCCACTATAACTGGAAGCACACCTATTTTTTATGCCCCATGCAATATATAAATTCAGATTTCACTTCACTCTCACACAAATGTGCAAATTGTGCATGTAAGCCAATACGTAACATAGCACACTACTGTCAATTTTTCAACGATGTCGATTACACTGAAGCATCACACAGTCATTTAGCGACAGCTGAGCTTCTTTATAGTTTATCTTATAACTGGAATACCACGCACCAGATATCGACTGGCTGGATCCTCGCCTGCTTGCAGCTGTGTCATCTGACTGCACATCCAGCACAGGTTCCAATGCAGGTGAAGACACCTCTGATGTAGCGACCAGCTGATCATTCAACAAAGCGGATGGCACTGAATCAGAAGCCGGTGACGATGGCTCCACATCTTGCTGAGGAGACGGCCTTGGTGGTGTTACAGCCGGGGCAGGTGGTAGCTGCTTTTGTCGCTTGCGACCAGAACAGTGACTGGGACTTGCTGATGGTGATGCAAGGCGCTTCGTTGGAGTGGCTGCTGCGAACTCTCGAAAATCAATCCTGCACAGTAACAGTTATACCAGTAACAGTTATACAATCAATAACAGGTGGTCACAGCAATTTGACAGAAGGCCGCATTGCCGCCCTATACATTACAATGAGCTGCGACACGCATCCAATTTTGCCCCTTCCTGTGTGGCGATTTGCACCCCCATTTAACACGGTTCCTACGGCCCCCACGAATCCCCATCCCAAACTGCACCTCAACCAGTTTGACCATTTTAGCACATCTCACACTTGTGACCAACAGACCACGCTACACTGTCTCTGCCTATACACGATGCTAGCGATGCAGCCTAATAATATAAACGATGGTCGTGTTTTGGGGCTCCGTGGAGCAGAGTAACTGTCACCGATCAACAGCAAACTGTCTCTTCATTCAACAACATCGTTTTTGGCCCAACAAAAGTACATTGTCTAGTCATACCGTTTGCCGCGTGTTCTTGAGAGACGAATTTGGTCATCATCATCACTGTGAGCACCCTCTTCAGATGAGAGCTGAGACTGATCCTGAGCCAGCTGAATTTTACTGTCGGCAGCAGCATATGTATCTGAAACATTCAGCAATACTCAAAAATATATTTTCCGTACTGTAGTGAGACACAGAACTGCTGTAGTAAATGAACAGTACTGCTATCTAAAACTTCCTTTAAAACGTTTAACTCCTTTTCTAGTGCTTTTTAGTATTGCAATTTGTTAATCTTTTTCTGTAAAAGTGGTCTAAGTAATTTGACAAAAGGCTGCATCACCACCCTGTGCTTCACAGTGGCCCAGATATTTTAAGGGACATAAAATTTAACAAGAGCTCAGCTATCGCCGATGGACCGCGCGACGCTCTGTGTCAGTTGAAATCGTACTAACATGCTATAAATATTCCGTATTGCATCCTATGGTAATCCAACATTTTCTTCTATTCGGCCTGCCATAAGTCGACCGTCGACGGCGGTGCGATCAACAGGTTGCCGCGAGACCGACAACGGCGAGTGTGATGAACAGTTGCCGACGACCGTGAGCAGTTTATGACACCCACCGTCGACTGCGCCTCACACGATCGGCGTGCAGTTGCGAAATTTCTAAGTCCAGCATTTTGGACAATGTCTCGGAGGGAAGTACCCTTATTTTTGGAGATACCCAAATTACTTCTAACACAGTGTAGGATAAGCCGAAGGAAGGCTGTATGCCAAAAATGAGCTTGATCCGTTCAGTCGTTTTGATACAATACCGGCGTGTGACAGACAGACGGACGGACGGACGGACGGACGGACAGACAGACACATGATGACAGCAAGTACCGCGCTAGCATAGCGTCGCGCGGTAAAAATTAATCATCTGACCTTGACCATATCAATTTTGGGGTAATTTGTCATCAAGAGGCTTAAACACTTCATATGGCATGCATGAATTCAAACTTTGCAGGCTCTAGACCCAACTGCAATTTTGCAAAGATCTTTGGCAACAGAAAACTAGAATCCTAGAGCTATCGTGTGATGTTGTTTGTGTAATCCTGTGTTCAGCCATTTTCACAGAACATAGACTTGTAACGGACAGACGCAGGGCGATAGCATATACTGCACTAGCATAGTATTGCACGCTAAAAACAAACTAAATCATCAACCACACGGCCACACAATCTTATAATCGTGTTCACATTCACATATAAATAACACTGCTACAAAAGCTTACCGAATCGTTTCAGAATTCTTATATTGTATGCTTTCCACAACGTGCTGACTGGGACATCTTCTTTCACCATCTTGACGATCTCAGTCATCCCGACTCGGCCGGATGGCCAGTATGCCTGCCTCCGACCATCAGATGAAAATGTCCACCCAGTCGGGACGATCTCAACCATATTTGATTTTTCAAACACGGCAATACAGTACTTTCCAGCCATATGGTACTGGACAGAACAAGAATTATGTTACGCATCATCACACAAAACAATGCACAAGAAATAATGGTCACCAATTGTGATCATTGTAGAACATGCTATTACAAAACTGTAAACAAACATTCAAGCTTCAGGCCCAAATGTAAAACAAATCTATTAGTATCTAGGCATGTCTCCCACATAAAAATTCAACATTAAATAAATGAAAAACACGTCAGCAAATTATTGTGAGTTAAGTGTTTCAAGTGAGACAGCCTCACTAGTCGCTAAGCCTGGTGATATGATGTTTACTGTTTACTGTGGGACACTGCTGCAAGCAGCAAATAACACATACACAGACACGAGAGTTATATATCATACTTGCACTAGTACAACTCAGTGTCAATAAGGACAGGAAATTTGAGGTGTTTTATCTTCACCAATTCAAAATATATAATTAGGGGACCAAAATTTAAAGAATGGGTCACGTGACCTGACCACGCCCACTTCAGGGATGGTTTGTCATGAGTGGGCTAGGACCTGAGTCATCAAATTTTGTACACAGGGAGGCTATATAAAGTCCTGGCCTAAGGATGACAAACCACCCCTTAATGGGGCATGGTCAGGGTCACGTGTCACATTTTTTAAAATTTGGTCCCCCAATCGGTAAAGCTAGGCACAGCAAATTTTGTATGCTTACTGATAGAAACGAGTAGGCCTAGTAATGCGTACATGATAAATAATCCCCTAAAGGGATGTATTCATGCTCACGTGACTGGTTTAAATTTTGGGAAATAAGTGATAATATCTCGGAAATGGTGCAAGATATAGACATAGTTTCAATGGAAGACTAATGCAAAATCGTACGTGAGCTATCGAATGGCACCATAGAGTGTCCTTGAAGGTCAGTTTGGCTGTTTGAAACCTTTCTGTATCCCATACCTCGGCAAATATGACATATGTTGTGTACGTTTTGTTTACAAGTGAACTGAAAAGCGCATGCACATGGCTTGTAATTTCAACTGTCTTTTCGAAAATGGAGGACACTTCAAGGTGACAGGCAGTCACGTACACTGTAAATGTGTTAGTATCTCAGAAACTGTACCAGGTAACAGTCGTTGTTACTATAGCACACTAATAGGAATTGACATGTCATATGGCCTATTGGTTAGTGTCAATTCCGATGACCTTGAGTGACTTTCAAGGTCAGTAACCTATGGGAAGCTGTTACAAATTGGACTTTTTTGTACAGTTGCACTGCAGTTGATAAGATTTCAACTAACATAGCGCATCACGCAGTCCGTCTGCAATAGCCGAGCTTCTTGTAACATATCTGCTTATCTAAATACACTAGTTAAGTTCAGCTTAAAACCAGATTGCTCAGACTAAAGCCGATGTTTACCTCTAGACCGTAGTTACGCTGTAAACTTCTTAACTTAACAACTTCAGTCTAAGTAATAGGTAAGTTTAACAGACTAATGCCAAATGTGTCTTCACTTTACTTTTTGCATATTAATTAGGTCTTAAATCCAAGTCACTCCATCTTTTGTCTAACAAGTGATCTAAGATTAGCTCCTAGCAAAAGGTAGTCACCCACTATTTATGCAGTGGCAATACAACAAATGAGTTTCCCCTGAGTGGCATGCACATGCACTTGTATCTAATGTCATGCAATAAACATGTGTAGTTCATGGAAGTTAGGTCCTTCACGCAGACTATTTTTAATTTCTGTGACTCAAGTGGATAATAGTAAAAAGAATCAACACTAGCAAACAATCGAACTGTCACAAAAATCCTGTCATCTGATTCTTGCATTATATGTTGAATGCGACCAATTCTTCCATCTCTTAGCCACACACAGTTGTCACTGGCCTTGGTGCTCAAAGTGTTATCTTTTGTGACAACAGATGAGTAAAACTGTGCATTCTCGTGATTACAGACAGTAAAATCAGTATGCAAAACACCTTTCAAGAGAGGAACAGAGGGTGACTGCTTTACACTCAACACACAAGACTGCTGCTCATGTACACGATTTACAACTTGTTGCAAAGGCATAAATGGGCTATGGACCATTTTCTTAATGCTGCGTAAGTTGTTTTCAAATGGAAAACAACTGATATTATCCAACGGCCCATAACGTCTAACATCATCTGGCAAATGTATAAGATTATGTACATTATACACAACAAAATCCTGACCATATGCAGAGAGACAGTGCTCAACAAACCGCATCAGCAGCTTACGTGCAAAGTCACAGTACACTTGAGAGTAATGTGGACTCACAAGACAGGAAATAGCTACATGCAACAGCAAGAAATTACTGTACAATTCCTTTGGAAGAACATCCTTCAACACAACAGGGCCTGTGAATAAAAGAAATTGGCGAAATTCTGTCGCTTTCCACCGATCCAGTTCACTCACACTTCTGGGTTTTCTAGAGAACTCACAAGGAGTATGTGATTGCACAGAAGATAGATTCTCATTAAGCCGAGAAACAGTCAAACTGGAGAGTCGAAGGGGTAAAGGACCACGTAACCACAACAAAAGAAGACGACGAACGACACCTAAACAGACCAAGTGCATATAATCCAGAACAAAACCAGACACCATTCCAATCGACAATTCCACTAACGGTGAAGGTGCCGATTTTAAATGATGTTCCTCGTCTGTCATATGTGCAAAATCCTCATCAGTTCTGAGGCTACTGTTAGTGTCTGGGAAGGTCATTCGGCCACAGTGATATTTTCCAGTTTGAGTGCACCTTTCGCAGCCATGATAACCTGTAAAAGACTTTATATTCTTCAAAAAAGCTCTTGCTGGCGCATCACAAACAAAACTGTGCAGGTGCAAAAAAACAACCTTATCGGACAGCAGTAATCCATCAGAGCTTAGCATTTTCACTTCACTCACAAACTCGTGTAAATACTCTGAACTTGATGAAGGTTTGTTCATCCCAGCGAACACACCGATAAGAAAAGGACCTACTACAGACACAGCCGGCTCCTTCACAATGCCCAAGATAGGCCACAACTGCATACCGGAACTTTTAAATAACGGCAGGCCATCTATATTAACCTGAATGCTGATGCTATCAGTTACAGGTAGCAACCCAGATTCGTGCAGTTTAACCAAAGCAGTTTGGATGCCAACGTGGTGGTATACACCACCAGCAACAGATGCTACCGAGGTAGATCTTGGAGTCGATAACAGTGTGCGGGAGTCTATCGGTAAAGTAGGATGGTGAGAGTGCAAAAGGCGCAGAAGTCCCCCAATAGCCGCATGAGAAACATTAAAATCATGAGCCCATTGTACCAATCCATCCTGTAAGTCTTTATCACATGGCTCACACTCATCTCCAGATTGACTGCTAAGGTCAGAGTCGGAATCAGATTCAGTTATGTCGCATTCTGACCACCTATCACATTCAAGATTATTATCAACAGATTCAAACTCAGTTTTGTGTTCACATGAATTACGGTGTTTATTCGTGAATGGATGATTTTCAGTAGCAATTTCCAGTGCAGAAGTTGCTATTTCACATTTGACTGCGTCACTACCGACTGGTAAGCTATTCCTTGCACCTTCCTGGGCTGCTATGTCCGCTAGATGCACTTCCACGGCAGAATGTATACGCCGCCGCTTTGACCAGTATGACGACTCACACATAGTGAACAACAAACAAGCAAACACACAAACTACAAAACGCTGTAACATAAATACTGCCTACTGAAAATTTAGAAATAATACAAATGTCAAAATAATTTACTCAATATAACAATTTTACAAAAGCAAACTTTCCGCCAAAACACAAACAACAACTCAGTTAGATAGAAAATATGTAAGTACACTAACAAAATGCAACACAGAATGGGCGTAGGCTTATGTTAATTTTACAGCGGTTTGCACTAATTAGAATTACATCTAAATCCATTACTGGTAAAATAGATTTTCAGAGTACATTTAACAACAGAAGACTAAATACGAGCAAACAGCAACAATTATCAGCAGTGTTTAACGCAACTCATGCATGAAATGTTGCTCACCTGGATCTGCAGCGAGGTACTGCAAGTTCTGGCGTAAATCCCATAACTAACCTAATTATATCCGACTCATTTACTTTATATACTCGTTACAGTTAGCTGCACATCGTCTAAAATAATCGAACGTAAACATGTCAGCCCGAGGACTAATAGCCGACGTCCTGCGCACGTTGGCGCGTCGTCGTCGGCAGGACGTCGGAAAAAAGACGTCGGGCCTACGGCTCGTGTTGCATGGGTAGTGGTCAAATTGTGTACACTGGTAGGCCATGTCAAGACCCAGCATACTGAAGACAAATGACCGTTAATAGCTAGAGCGTGGTTAGGGTCACGTGACCCACTTTAAATTTTGGGCCCATGATATTTCTCGAACAGCTTAAGCCAGAAACGTCAAATTTTGCACACAGGTAGAATTGATCAAATCCAAGCGTACAGTTGACAAACCGCCTCTAACGGGGCGTGGTCAGGGTCACATGACCCGTTTTCAATTTCGATGCTCACAATCATATCTCTGGAATGGCCAAAGCGAGTCGCCAACATTTTGTATGCAATGATGACGGACTACCCCCTAATGGGCGTGGTCAGTGTCACGTGACTCGTTTATTTAAATTTTGCCCCCAATCATATCTTTGAAGTCGGTGAAACTAGGCACTTCAAACGTCGTGTGCTGATTGATACAGAGGTGTACTAGTGCATGAATGATAGATTACCGCCGACAGGTGTGTGTTCAAAGTCACGTGATCTCTTTAAGCTTTGGGAAATAAATGATAATATCTCGGAAACGGTGTAAGATAGAGACATGGTTCCAATGGAAGTCTAATAGGAAATTGTAAGTGGCCTATTGAAAGGCACCATTGCCAATGCCCTTGAATGACCTTAAAGGTCGCTTCTGCTGTTTGAAACCTTTCTTGCTCCCATACCTCGTGAAACATAGCACGAATTTACTAACACAGCGCATCGCATGGTCTGTGTGTGGTAGCTGAGCTTCTTGTTAAACCAAATTTTCAAGTTCGGTGGGATATGGCATGCACGTGCGAAAGGAAAAAAGGTCGGTGAAAGGGTGTGCCTTTCGGGGTGGCATTGATGCTGCTCCCATTATGGAGGTCAAATCCCCAAAGACCAATTTTGTCTCGAGTGCCCGTAAAACCACAACTCAATCAGTCAATCAATCAAGTCCTCCCAAAAACATTTGGGGCATGAATACTAAATGGGCATTTTTGTTCGCATGAGTGACAAAGATACGTTGGATATATTTGTGCAAAACGCATGCAGAATGCTCTCCAATACTTTTCCAGAGGTAACACCCTCAAATTCCAGGCAGTACCTATTTTAAGGGGTAAGGAGATCATAAGGGAAAAGAGGAGAGGGAAGGGGAGAGGAAAAGGAAGGAATGGGGCGGGAGGAACCCCATCTAAGGCCATCTTTGAGAACGTGGTTGCACCAATGACAGAACGGCATATTCATTGTCACATTTTACAACCACTTCATGTTAAACATCAATAAACAAAAAAAAACAAAAGAAACCCTAAACCAGTTCTCTGGAAAACGTGCATAATCACTGCAAAAATCGCTCAGTGACGTACAACGGTGATGTCACCAGCAGCTACTGTCAAATATCGCAATGAGAACCTTGTAGATGAGTTTTTCAACACACGAAACTTATTTACATAGTTCTTAAAAAACTCGAGTATTAAAACATACAGCACAATACGGCATAAAAAGTATATGACGTAAAAATGTAAATAAAATATGCACTTGGTCAACACGAAATGCTGCAGACAAGCCAAAGCGCCCAAATCCATTTTCAACTGCAGTGAATTATCGACATGAACGAGACAGCAATGCAACGCAGCTAATGTGGAATGTAAACACAAATGGCGAATGATCTGATCAAGTCATGTACAAATTTCCCAGCTAAGAACAAGTATCAATTAAAATGAAATCTGCACAAATAAAACATTTAAAAAGGACACTCGCCGTATACGACAAACGCAATTAAATAACATTAGCAAGCAACAAAGTACTGTAATTTTCGTTTCATATTTGGGAAACTGTAGTGCTCATTCGTCAAACATGTAACGACTGCAATAAAAAGACAGTGTACTGTAAACATTATAGACATGGAACCACAGATAATTTTGACTATAGCTATGAAGGTCCTATAGCTGGTAACCAACTATAGATGGTTATGCACAAACGTCTAGAAACAAAGGCACAATTCCCCTCAAATGACCCTAACATGGCATCGTCAGTATAAATTAACCTAGACTCTTCCATAATCTGAAACTGTAAACTAAAACAGCAGAATAACATATTATTCCATTATTATTCTATTATTAATATATCAATATTACTATTATTTTTCTTTTTTTTTGATTCTACCACTTGCTAGTGAACAAATATTTATGTATAATTACTATCTATTACTGAATTTACTTCTTTATTCAATTTGACAGTGCTAAAGTTTCGTACTAAACGTTTAATTTAAAACATCAATTAAAATTTGCTTTGGCGGAGTTGTGATGATATATCAC
>Ga0209363_1000604_pt1 | contig 14614 bp, 11 predicted proteins | sample WorMetexBAHAMAS3_FD_187385 | JGI IMG/M metagenome (GOLD analysis project Ga0209363, IMG submission 187385) | Marine gutless worms symbiont microbial communities from Max Planck institute for Marine Microbiology, Germany - Inanidrilus exumae... | ecosystem: Host-associated > Annelida > Digestive... | reverse complement strand
TTTAGCGACCCCGGAGGGATGCAAGGCTGAGTTGACCTGTGTTACGTGAAAGCCACCGGACGGGAATTGAACCCGCGACATGTAAATCGCAAGTCCAACGCCCTACCGCTGAGCCACCACGCAACACGTAGTGTGTTGCTGACTTGCTGTAAACGAAAATTTGTTAAAGTAACCACATAGAAGTAGTCGACGTGGTATCGAGTTAACAGTAATGCCGAAACGCATAAAACTGCCTCGTCGTCATCTTCGAATCATGCTCGTCAGCCGATAAATGCAGACTAAGGATTCAAGCAATCAGCAGTGAGTGGTGCGTTCACAAAGCGGAAAATCACGCACTAATCAGTCGATCAGTCTTGACCGCCAGCCGAGTGGCCAGGGCCGTAAACATAGCAGGGATTTGCAATTGAAAGGGCTTAGAAATAAAAAGGCGCCAAAGGCGCCGAGAACGACATCAAAGAAGGGCTGGAAATGCGGCTATTACATCTCCGGAAGATTACAGAGTCCTGGGTAACGTGATGAGCTGCCCTGGAGTGCGGGGTCGTGATTTGGTGTACGTATATTTAAGCTATGTAGATCAATCGGTTGAGTATTATCGTGTGTCAGCATTGCCAAGCTATGCCGAATGCTGCATTCAGAGTAGCTGACGGTTCGACTTCGACGGTAGCATAGCCTGTATTAGCCTTCTGTATGTCCGTCTGTCCGGCACACACCGTATCGTGTTAAAACGACGGAACGAATCATCGGGAAAATCAATCCTATACACTACTTTCTTATATCAAATATTTCGGTTAAATTCCAACAGGATCATCCCAAGCAGGGTCAACCAAATTAGTATTTTTTTAGGTTTGTAGTAGTTTGCATTGTATAGGTCACAAGCAGTCACGTATGCTAAACAGGCGTTAATGCCTATAGAGACAACGCGAGACAGAGAAACGGTTACTGCAGATCGCTAATAGGAAGTCATTTGCGCCCTCTCTAATAGCGCCATTTCCGATAACATTGAGTGGCATTAATCCATAGCTATGGGCCTTCACTGTTGCAGTCTGATATGACGAGACGTTTAGTTGACACTGAGCCTCGCGCGGTCCCTCTGCGACAGTTTAACTTTTTCTTACGCAATTGTACTACAGTTATATTTATTTATTTATTTATTTATTTATTTATTTATTTATTATGAAAGTCGTACATCAGTACACATGAACTGAGAAACATTAAAAAAAGTTTTTTTAAAGTTAAAAAGTATTTATTGAACGACAAGATGACAAGTGTGTGTGTGTGTGCGTGTGTGTGAATTTATGATTTCTTCCATTGCAACTACGTCTCTATCAATAGTGCAGCCATGGAGGGATGGGGAGACACGTGCCCCCAACTTCAATCCGGCCAGCTCACGGGAGTCGTCGGGAGTCGACGAGAAAGTTTGGGTGGTGGACTGGGGAGATACAACGCTCCCTGCCTGCTTGGCTGCATCCATGTCCAGAACGCGGTAAAGGTATCAAAGGACGCTGGATGTCCGTATGCATGGCCTTGATCTTCTCGCTTTGTTGCCATTTCGCTGATGTTACGCTAATTGGTTCGGCTAACGAACGTTGACACAGAAATACGTATCACAACAAGGCCTACACCACGAAGGACGTTAACAACAACAAGAGCGTGCTGCTGCGATGGTTGACACGTTATTGGCCCCTCCCGTAAGTCTGGAGATAACAAGCCCTTTCGAAGGTCGGGCCGACTTTAGGCACTCCTTGTCGTGATTTGTCGGAGTGGGCTAAGACTAGTAAAAATTTGTCGAGGTTCGGACGAAGAAAATGGCAACGACATAAGCGAGCCTTGCAGTGGCGTCGCTCAGTTCAGTAACTGGCAGTGCCGGTAATGGAGTGATAAAATGCGAAACATTGTTGTTCGACAGCAAACAGTTCTGTGGAGGTTAGAAGACATACTGCGTGAAAGACGAGTCAGACAATGCAGGCATGTGTGTGGGTACTCAGCAGGGGCCTGTCCAGACTGCCAGCGATGAGGTCAGAGAAGTCAGAAAATCGTGAAATTGTCTGTCCGTTGAGCCAGCGATAACTTCGCTGCAGGCAGCAGAAACAGCGAAAAAACATCTTTACTTAGTTCTAAAATAGACATGGTTTACGTTTATTTTACGAACTTGCAAAGATGGCGAAACGTTTGGTTTTCGCCGGTAAGTAAGTAAGTAAGTAAGTAAGTGGCCTTCTATTAACGCCCTGAACACTGTAGTATGTACCGACCTTTAACTGCATCTGCATGGCGAGGCAAAGGTGACAAACCAACAACAGATCGAGTGGAGACTACGCATGGTCCGATTTGCTCGCCAGCAGGCTAGTGGTGGTGACGCTTACGAAAGGTTTCTTAGGTTACGACGTGAGCAAGTATTCGTTCGCCGACAGAGTTTTCTAGCTGTACTTGTAAGAACATCACTTGTTCAAGGACATTCCCAGAGACACCTTGCCTCTCCCTGGCAGCACTAGCGATGCATCCACACTGCCGGAACACGCACTCGACTGGTGCCGATCTAGCCAGGCACGCCAGAACCCAGAACGGCGGCGGCAGCTCACTAAGCTTACGTCCAGGTGTTAGTCGAGGCCGGTGTTCATCCACACCGTGGTGCGATATCTGATCAAGACCAAACGCCGCCAACGATCCTGGATTATTATCACCTAGACTCGCAACGCGTATGTTATATCTACGATATCGCCTTTGAAGCAACTGCGAGCGTCCCTCGTCGCGAACGTAATTGGATGTTTTACAGACGAAGGACAGCGAACAACACGATTATTACAGCACGACGCTATGCTAGCGCGGTATATGCTGTCGCCGGGTGCCTGTCTGTCTGTCCGTTTTTCCGTCATAAGCCTGCACTGTACCAAAACGGCTAAACGCAGGATCACGCAAACAACGTCATACGATAGCCCAGGAATCTAGTTTTTTGACGCCAAAAATCTCGATGGAGTTCCAACGGGGTCAACCTATACGGGGGCGCCAAATAAAGGTGGAGTAGGTTCAAATTGGCAATTTTCAACCAACATCTCGCTATATCACAGAAATGGTGCAAGATACATCAAGATGAAGTTGGGGCACGTGTCTCCCCCATCCCTCCATGGCTTCATTATTGATAGAGACATAGTTGCAATGGAAGAAATCATAGAAATCATAGGTTACTATATGAAACACTAATAGGAACTCTAATGCACTATATCGAATGGCGCTATTTCCAGTGACCTTGAGTGACCCTTAACTATCCCAAACCACCCCATTTTCGCTATTTTATATCGCCTTTCGTGTCTTCGTAGTGGGTAGGAATAGATAATTCAAATTTGGTGGACAAGTTGATCGTAGCAAGTACTAGCCCACGGATGGCAAACTGTCCCTGAAAAGGGCGTGGTCAGGTCACGTGAACCATTTAAATTTTGGTGGGCATCAACCATATGTCTGGAACGGCTTAAACTAAAGTGGTCACATTTTCCAAGCATGTAGGCTATGTCAAGTCATAGCATAAGGATGATAAATCATCCTTAAAGGGGCGTGGTTAAGGTCAAGTGACCCACTTTAAATTTTGACGCCCCCAATGATATCTCTGGAACAGCTGAAGCTAGAATCGTCAAATTTTGCACGCAGGTAGACTGTATCAAATCCTAGCCTACGGTGACAAACCACCCCTAAAAGGGGCGTGGTCAAAGTCACGTGACCTGTTTTTTAAATTTTACCCCAATCATATCTTTGTAATTGGCGTAGCTAGGCACCTCAAATTTCGTGTACTGATTGATGCGGAGAAGTACAAGTGCATGCATGCATGATATATTAATCTCAAAAGGATGTATTCAGAGTCATGTGACTTGTTTAAATTTTGGGAAATGTGATAATTTCTGGGAAACGGTGCAATGGCAGACTAATAGGAAATCGTATGTGAACTATCGAATGGCACCACTTGTTGAGATGCTTTTGAATGACCTCGAAGATTACTTTTGCAGCTTGAAACCTTTAGAACTCATATACATGTAGCTCGTGAAAAAAACACGAATTTACTAACATAGCGCGTCGCGCGGTCCCTCTGCAGTAGCTGAGCGTCTTGTTTTATTCATCGACATCGCTGCTTGCCGCCGATTCCGCATTATAAACGACGGCTTCGTCTGGGCAACTACCGGTATAAGCTATGATTTTGGTCTCGCATCTGTTGGTCTTGTTAACATTCCTGTCAAACTCTTCATCGGAACGCCGGGTACCTGGAGTCAGATTCTATTATACCGCACACTCGGTCTACGCGTTGTTATCTTTCTGTTCAGCTTCAGAGTCATTCTTCGTTCGCCGACCGCCAGGGACGGCGTCCTTATTGCGATGAGAATTGAATTACTTTGTGGCGTTTTGTAGAAGAACGACGGTAGGCCTTCTGGGGACAATTGTGACTCATTGCCGACAACCCTGCAACGACCAGCCTCCCTACCTACTTACCTACCTGCAGCAACTACGTCTGCGACAGCAGCGCTTCCAGGTTCTCGACTGAAATCAGCCAGGAATACCGGAATCGGCAAGCCTATTGGCTATCTATCTTAAACTTACTGACAGTCCGTTAGTTTGCCGTTTTTCGGCTAGTTCGTCTTCGCACATATGTCACGATAGGTAGCACTGACTTGTCTTATGGCGAATTGTTCCATTAAAACAGACGTATAGCAAAACAACAGAAATATTAATTACCCGCCGTTACTTCGTCAACGACATTTCGATCAGCACTGCCGTACGCAGACCAAGAATTGCTAATCATGCCAAAACCAATTAATCTGCTTTTAAGCCTTTTATCAAAGTCAAATATTCTGGTTTACAACAATCTACAAAATGATTAAGTAAGTAAGACATTTTGACTGCAGTTGTCTGCTAGTGCCAGTCTGCTGAATTGACGCTCTTTATACACTGTGATAGACACCGTGATATGGAACTTTGTATGTAGTCTGAAGTGATGATCAACTTCGGTGACAACATTTTTCATCATTTAATTTTTGGGGTTTTTGGACATCCCAAACGCTCCCAGCTACGGCTTTTATCGTGCATACGTCATATTAAAATTTCTGGATCTCCGTATAAAAACAAAAACGAATCAGGACATTGAACGTGACAGCTCGGACAAGAGGCTCAGCTACAGCCGAGAGACCTGCGCGACGCTCTGTGTCAGTTGAATGTTGTCCTATTTGTTTACCAATAACGCAAACAGATCGTGTATCAGCCCGAGAAGCACTTTCAGCAGCTGCCACTTTTTATTCGGCTACCTGCAAAGTTTTGTACGCGCATCGTTGCAGTGAGCTCAGCTATCGCACAACGAGCATGCGATGTTCCGTGTCACATACACGTAATGCTGAAGTCAGTCGTAAGTGTTACGAATGAACTTCGACGACGACTAACATTACTGATGACACCACAATCCCTCCGCCCGCCCACCGTCGTGAACGCAAATCACCGTGGCGGTTGGACACAAGTTTTCACCGGGTAAAGCATCTGAGCCGGAGACTTCTTGACCGGTCAAAAAACGCAATCCTTACCCACCCCACCTGCATTTGGCGTCCCCGTTGGGAGTAATCCCGTCGGAATTTCGTCGAGATTAATAGCGCCATAAAACTAGATCCCTGGGCTATCGTAAGGGGTCGTTTTCGTGATCATACGCTTAGCCATTTGGTACAATACCGGCTTGTGTGGGACAGACAGACAGACAGACAGACAGATGGACACAGCGCCGCAGCGTATACCGCGCTAGCAAAGCGTCGCGCGGGTAAAAATTAAAACGAATCGGCTGGCGCGGCGGCCGATGTCGTGATGTCGTTAGCGGTATCGCTTCGTCGCAGATTCTGGGTGAAAGGGCAACGCCACGACTGTCGGTCAACTGTGACTTCTCTGACCATCTTCTGGTTGCGTTTTTTTTCGCTGACGTTTCTCAACAGCGTTCCGTTATTTTCTTTATCCGCTTTATTCTGTGGGGCGTAGAACTCGCAACGGGCACCCATGTATACCAGTTACCTGTTGGTTGCTATACCCGGGTCTAGGGTACAACCGACTATAGGCTGCTCGAACGCTGCCGCTGTAGATGTACTATAAAGCCATTAATCGACCACTTATAGGAACAATTTTCCTCCTGTGACCCGAACTTCGACTAATGACCTAGACTTTCGAACTTGATCTGGGTGTTTTTTTCTTTTATATTTACGTTTCGGGCAGTTATTGGTGCTTACTGTCTGGCTCAGTGTGAGTTGCTACTGCAGTTGCATTGTTTGTATTATGATGAGCGAACTAAATGATGATGATGATGACGACGATGATGATGATGCTGAAGGTGAACCAGTATGCATATGTCTGGTCGAATGTCATTTTATTCAACAGTTATTGTCCGGATACAGAGACAGACACACAGACACACACTGACACGACTGCTCAGTCTGGTTCACTAAGTGGTCTCTAAAATATCGTTTTTAATTTTGTTCTTTTTTGTTCCATGCGCTAGATTAAGCTGGCCCTTCCATCGGATTTTGAGCGCACGTAAATATACGATCTCATATCGTATCGGATCGATTTCACGTATTTTGTCAATAAGTGATTACAGTTCTCCAGTCAGGTCGAAAAATGACGTCAACTTATTCACGTCTACATGTCATCTATAGATCACGGTGGTCTTATAATGGGAGAACGGCCTTCATGGCGTTTATTCTGCTCGTAATCTCCAGCAATATATTTATTTGCCTCGAAGCTATGCTTCAAACGAATAATGGAAATACTCTACGGGGCAAAAAACGGCGTTCACACGTTCAACTATAACTCCACCGAAAGTGAACCGATTTGGATGAAATCTGGAGTACTGTGAGCACATTGTTGGGGGCTGGCTCTGACAGATTTTGAGCGCGATCCGCGCAGTAACGACAGTTTGAGGCAGCCGTTTTTCTGTTTGTTTCTGTCAGGTAAATAATCGCACGATTTCACCGATTTCCCGTCTGAAAATTTTACGACATTTGCATACAACAACGTTGATCGGTATCGCCACGTAAACGTTCAAAACAGAATTTTGAAAGTTTTACCGTAAGTGTTCGTTTTAAAAAAACGCAAAAATGGCTAAAAAAATTTCCAGGTCTTGTGACTTCAGGCCTCCATAACTACACAATGATTACAGATCGCCAAAAAATCACTTCCAAATGATTCCATCCCCTATGGGATGTCTAGTTTCCAATTTTACCGTTAGAATCGATTCAAAATCATTCTGCTGAACTGTATGCTCCGTACAAGAACCGATAACCGGAACGTAATTCGTTCAGCGACCCGCAACCAGTGAAGACCGTACAGCAGTGGGTTGATGTGGTCGTGACGACGGGCGACAAACACCAATCGTGCCGCGACGTTTTGTACCGACTGAAGCGTGTCGGCCAACTGCTGTGGTAAACGGAACATCAGTACAGCACAGTGCTACCATAGTCGAGACGTGACAACACTAAAGCCCGGTCCACACTAGCAACAATGTCGAAGCAACATTCGACTTTGTCGAAAGGACGAAATGATTCAACGCAAAACTCGTTCGACATTGTTGCCGTTTTTGGCAACAAAGTCGAACGTTGCTTCGACATTGTTGCCAAAAACGGCAACAGTGTCGAAGCAACATTCGACATCGTAGCATTCAACAATGTTGCTTCGACATTGTTGCTGGTGTGGACCGGGCTTAAAGCCACTACGATCGACTGTACCACTGACGGATTCTTCACGTTTCACATCAATGAATGTCAATGTCAATCAAATTTTTAGTGTGGCTAAAATAGCAAGAGCTATTACGAAGTCCACAGAGGCGTAGTAGAGTCACGGTACTATATATGTCGGGAAAAGATTGACGAAAAATAAATGTTATTGAACGTTGACGAAAAACAGGCAGAGAAGATGATTGGATGTCAGATGGCAATGAGTTCCATAGTAGTGACGCAGCGACTGGAAATGTAGACCAAGTCAGCAGCATCACGAAGACAAATTCTTGACAAAAATCAATACTAAGCAAGATCAAATTACGCCAAAAAAACAACGAAAATTGAACCACAGTAGCTACGCCGTGTGACTCGCGCGCAAGCGCGCGCACATACAACTGGGATACCGGTATATCTATAAACACTACAAAAATACGCAGAGACGCAGAATACGTCTCGGATCACTTCCAAAATCTAATCGACAATAATTGTCGTTCGTTATTTCATATCCGGTCAACTATCACCCTTGAGCAGCCACTTTTCGCGACAATAAACCCATTCCTAGACAGCTCATTATACAAGAAAAAAACGAACCTTAAGATACCAAGCAAGTATGTACGGGTTGCTGGCATGAGGGTGCACCAGAGCGCTTACGTTACATAACGTCTCGTTTGAGTCGTTCGCCAATACGACGGTTGTTTCGTCGTCGTTCAGAAGTCCCATCGTTGTCCTACAGCAGTACACACAGTCGTCTCACAAACAAGTCTGTGTCGGTCTTCAGACAGACCGCAACATTGCCGCTGGCTGCGTGCGTGCCACGCCCACGCGCCGCTGCAGCTGTTGCCGGCAGGCATTAACCACGCGCGGCAAACAAACAGACCTACGATTTTTCTGTTTATGGTTTTTTTGCAGTCAAGGGACAGACATCTGGACGGACGGACGGACGCCAAACCGTTGCTAAACGCAGCCAGCGGCAATAACCTAACGTCCGCATGTCTACTCGTGTATGTGTAACACCAATCACTGAAGTCAGACAGACATGTCGTTTCGTTATTAGTACAACGCCCCACGAAGCAGGATATTATCAGAGTTCGGTTTTTGCCGCACGACGCCGCAGCAAAGCACGGTATATGCTATTTTCAGTCTGGCTCTGCATCATGTTTTCCCGTCACATTCGTTCATTGGGCCGTAACGGCTTAGCATGTCATTCCAAACTTTTTTTTTCGTCAACTGGCAGACTTGCCCATCATTCCAATTTTCTCACGTCAAACAGGTTGGCGAAATTCTGGCAGGGTCATCCTCATCGGTGAGTGAAAGAAAGTTCTCGATTTTCTACTGGTTATGTGTCGGAAACGATGCGCGATAGGGACATCCTAACTGCAGTTAGAATTATTGTGATCCGTCGAAGAGTGACGCTTCCGCTAACCTTAGGAAATATTTATTTTTGCGTTTACGATCACAACCGCAGAGGTTGTTGACGACACCAAGCGGCGGAGTTGGTTTACAGCACTTCAGCATCACTACCGCAGAGACATTACTACACCGCCGGCGTGCTTACTTTGTCAAACGTATTTGGCGTATTATTATTATTATTATTATTGTTGTTGTTGTTGTTATTGTATTGATACTGCTACAGCAGCTATTGCTACTACGCTTAAAATTCTAGAACAGCTAAAGGCATTATACAGACAGGGGACGCTGAAAACGCAGGAGTGGAAAACTAGAGAGTGAAAAACACGGGAGGATAGTGCAAGGGTAAAAATCACAGGAGTGGAAAACGCGGCAAGACTGCAGCAAGTATGGAAAGCCAATAGTTTTCTGGCTAGACAAGATGACTGTCACTGTTTCCCAGCATTCGTTTATTCCCACGTTACAGTGGATGTATGAAAATAACTGCAAAAAAGCAAACATGTCCTGCGGATTGAGTGATCTGCGAAGGAACTGACACTTATCACCTATTTTGAACACCTTGTACAAAGCTTGTTGTTAACAAGGCACGTCGTAATGTGCATCATGTGCTGTGGTCTTGTGACGTTGTAAGTCGTGCCTAGCAAAGACCTGCAGGATTATGGAGACGAATAACGGCGAGAGTAATTATGAGGAATATGAAAAAGATCAGGCTTTGTATATGCACATGCAAATCAGCTTTATCGTCGAGTTAAAATGAAAGGAAGTGTATGTCCACTACTTCCTGTATATTACTGCCCAGCTGTGATTATCAACACACCGTTTCCTTAGCCTTCCTGTGCTTCTGGTTCATTCTACGATCAAACATAATATTCTTACCGGCAATCTCTCTGTAAGCTACTTATTCTCCATATGCGCCGACAGCACTGCAATCTGTTTATTCTCGTTATTTTTCTTCCAATGGTTTCGTTTCCTCGACTCTATTCTACTAATGTCTGCTTGTCGTATTTTTACCGCGCGACGCCATGCTAGCGCGGTATATGATGTGACCCTGCGTCTGTCTGTCCGTGTGTTTGTTACAAGTTGAACTTATCGAAACGGCTAACCGTAGCATCACGAGACTCCAGTTTCTGTTTCCATAGACACTGGCGGAATTCCAATGAAATCATCCCGAACGGGAACGCCAAATGTAGGTGGCGTACGTTAAAATCGGCGATTTTCTACCAATATCTCTCTATGTTTCAGGCAGGATACATTATATACAAGCAAGACAGGATCATAGTTACCATGAAGGCTCACTCGTATGCGCTCTATCGAATGATGCTATTTTCAATGACCTTCATTAACCTATCGAATGACCTTGAGTGACCTTGAAGGACACTTTTACTGTTTGAAACCTTTCTAACTCCAATAACTCGGTAAATATTACATGTATTATCTACGATATGTTTGCACATGAGTCGGACAGCGCACGTGGCTTGTAATTTCGACTGTCTAGACGAAACTAAAGGACTTATCAAAATCACAACCAGTCACGTACACTGTACACGTGGTAAGATCTTTAAAACGGTGCAAGATAGAGACGTTGTTATTACCACTAATAGAAAGTGATATATAGTCTATCGAATAGTGGCAATTCCGATGATCTTCAGTGATCTTCAAGATTATTCAGTTATTGTACGCCTTTTCAAATGAATTTTAAAATTCGTACGGTTGTGCAGTTGCAAAGATTTCGACAGACATAGCGCGTCTCTCGTCGCTTTGCGATAGTCGAGCTTCTCGTTTCAATGATCAGTATTCTGCTTCTGACGGGTCGTAACACTACTGGCCCGCCGCGTGCTGCCCCCTTGGTGAGTTACGTTGCGCCGTGGAGTGTTACAGACGCCGACAGAAAGACGACGAACGACGACAGACGACGACAGACGCACGGCGAGAAAAAACAATACTGCCCCCTACACTATGTGTAGGCGGGCCAATAATAATAATTGCCAAGGATTCATATAACATTACTGCGATGTTCAGTGACACATACTTATATTTCCAGATCTTGCCCAGTCTGTCAATAACTGACGACGCTATTCCTATCCCATGTCTACGAACGACCCCACAACAAGTGGCTCGACGACACCCTTTGCCGCCCACATGCGATGTTTCTTATTGAAGTCCGGCGTCCAATTACTGACAATTCGTCATCGAATGTCGTCCGGTAGTAATCTCGGAAGGCTGCGGCTCGCTCCTTTTCTTGTCGAAATAATGAAATTTCCGCAATAAGTAAGCAAAGCCGACGAAGTGTCGTCTGTCTTCGGTAACACACTGTGATATATAATCAGCAATTTTACGTTGTTTTGCCAACTGACCGCTATCAGTCAGCTTCCGCCCCGCCGTGTTACTGATGTAATTTCATTTTCGGGCGTCGTTGCCTGCAAATGTCGCCCTATGCTATTCTTATGCAGTCGCACGGTCCATATGCAACACTCGAGTTACTTGTTTCGACTCCTTTTCAGCCTTTCACTTCTTTTCGCTTCTTTTTTCAGTGTTGGATAAAATCATTTGTAAAACGATTTGAAATCAAAATCAAAATCATTTTTCCAAAATGATTTAAAATCAAAATCAAAATCATTTTTTCCAACTGATTTCAAATCAAAAGCAATCGTAAAATAATTTGCAAAATCCAAGTCATTAAAATCGTTTGTCCGGCATTTATGTACTGTTAAGAAACAGTGTTGATGTTATCACTGTGGCTCATAGTGGTTTGCTTTCAACATAAACAGTTTCTCAAATGTACTATCACTTAGCTATTTCGCCGAGACGTTGCAATGAGCACAGTATGCTAACAAGCAAGTAAAAATATTAACGACAATGACACGGCCGAAAACTAATATGAAAACAGATCACTTTGTGGGTGCTGTTAAAATGGCAACTGTGTCGTTAAATGGTTTTGATTTTCCTCAGCAATTAAAATCATCAAACTCATGCAAAAATTAATTTCAAATAAAAATCAAAATCACTTATTAGAAAATAATTTGAAATCAAAATCACAGTTCAAAAATTGGATTTCAAATCGTGACTTTAAATCATTTGATTTCAAATCGTACCCAACACTGCCTTTTTCGCTTTTTAGTACTAAAAGGCAGTCGTCATTTTGTAGTTTTTAATACTAAAAAACGAAAAAGAAGCGTAAAGGAGTGAAAGACTGAAAAGGAGTCGAAACAAGTAACTCGAGTGTCGGAGATGGACCGCGCGACGGCATAAGATAGCATAGGGCGACATTTTGCAGGCAACGACGCCCGAAAATAAAATAGCATCAATGACATGATGAAAACAACCATCCAATACGTCGACCGCTTTAAATGCGACACCTGAGTTACTTGTTTTTCACTCATTTTTCGCTCGTTTTCCACTCCTTTCTCTCCTTTATATTCAACGCTGATGAGAGGTTATTAAAATTGCAATGTAAGCCGACGCTTACGAGTTGCATAAAAACGAAAAGTGTCACTCTGCTACGTGACCTGCTTCGATCACACAGCACGCATAGTGGTCCTAAGTATATAAGTAAGTAAGCGGCTTATAATGCGGCGCCGGAATCATAGAAGCGACCACCAGTGCAGACGGTTTCAAACGTTCGCTTAAAACGTACCTGTTCGCTCGATACTAGTGCATTCAGCGCGTCAGAGGTTCATGACGATAACCGCGCTCTATAAATTTACTTCCTTACTTACTTAAACGCTACAGCGGCGTCGGATGATGTTTGTCAGTGCCAGAAGTAATGCATTTTCAGTTTCTATTTGAAAGCTTTCGGTTATCGCGTAGGGCTGATGGCAAACTGTTTCATATACCGCGGGTCTTGGTGCTTTGTGATTACCTTCGTATTCAGTACATTGTGATGTTCTGATTAATTACCAGCTGATTTACCCCCACTAGAGCAAAAGTAAGTAAAGTATGAGGTACTTACATAACGCGTTCTTACAACCTAAACAGTCACGAAGCGCTACAGAACGGCACGTGTTAACGGGATCACACAGTTTTTACCTGCCACCCACAAGGCCATCCTGACTTTACTCCGTAAGCATCCACCAACTGGCACCACCCGAACGAGGCCGCACACATTTGATATAGCTTACTACTCAATTTATCGACCTCTTGAAGGATGAAAGGCTGAGTTGGCCTAGTTGGTTGATCCATAGCGGACGGCTTACCCACATAAGTGGTCAGCTGCAGGTTGAGCGTGGGACATGGAAGTTCGCTGGTCAAAGACCAACGTTCTAACCACTGTGCCACGCAACCAACCACTATTAGTCTAGGCAACGTTTGACTTTGTTTTTGATTTTTTGGAGTAGTAGAAAAATCTAACTATAAGAGTTATAGATGGGTTGAAGTGACGTCACAATTATCTATGGTCAATGTTGTAGGGCATGATGTTGCATGGAAAGTTAACTGGTGACGATTTGTCACGTTATGTAAATAAAATCGAATCAGTAGGTTCAAGACAAGTTTACTGCTAGCGCCAGATCAGCGATCTGACGGTAAGTGTTGCAAAATGTTAACGTTTCCTTGCCCTACAACACGGCGGCCAAAACAGCTAACATGGATAAAAATGTCGAAATTATGTCACTGAAATCGTTGGTCACGCGTGCCAGCTACAGTAGAATTGTTGTAAATTAATTAATTACTCTCAACTTCTCAACTCTCCGATATCACCTCTTGTCAGACCACATAGGTCGACACCAGGTCGACTCAGCCTTCTACCCTCTGTGGGACGGTAAAATGAGTACCAGCCAAAGGGCGGTGATGCTCTGCGGCTGGGGAGTAAAGGCAGGTATGGCTTGTTTGCAGGTAACACTGTGTTTTGCCATACCTGAGCGCTTTGGAAAATGCTATAGTATTTAAAGGCGCTTCACAAATGTCCATGTTTACTTTACTTTTTTACTTATTTTACTTACTTTATAGTTAAAGCAGTAGCATTCGGTAAAATCCGCTCTCCTTTAAAGAGACTGGGCCGACAAAAATCAGCGCTGTTTTGATGAGATTGCCTCAAACTAATCGTCTGTAATAAATTAAAACAAGTGCCCAAAGTAATTTGGCAAAAGGCCGCATCGCCGACTAGTCACCCTTCTCGGCGACGAATGCATTCATCTGCCGTGTGCGCTGGGCAAGCACATTCGCCAGCGGCGGCAGGCAAACGATGCGCAATGCACTCATGCGTAGGTACGACACAATGGAAGAGAATCTTTGGGGGTCAGTGGCATAAATTTTTACAGGCCGATTGCCCTTACTGTCACCCAACCATTGATTAAAAACAAAGGAACTCAAAACACTGACCGCAACCAGGGACAAATCACTCACTAGCCTCATTTTTTTTGATCCGCTGCCGGACTCCTGACATAGCAGGCGTTGCTGCCTTTAGGTCCATTGAAAAATCAGTGTGACACAGAGAGAGGAGGGGAGGTCGCAGTGTTGTTACGTCACGCACCGTGTTAGAAGTTGGCCAAATGACC
>Ga0209363_1000602_pt1 | contig 14616 bp, 12 predicted proteins | sample WorMetexBAHAMAS3_FD_187385 | JGI IMG/M metagenome (GOLD analysis project Ga0209363, IMG submission 187385) | Marine gutless worms symbiont microbial communities from Max Planck institute for Marine Microbiology, Germany - Inanidrilus exumae... | ecosystem: Host-associated > Annelida > Digestive... | reverse complement strand
GAGGAAAATAGGTTAGGTGAATGAGAAAAGGAAAAAGGGAAAAAGTAATAAAGAGCAAAAGATGAGGAAGTGAATGGACAAGGGAGCAGCAAAGGCGGAAAGGGGTACCCCGGCCCCACGCGGGGTAAATATTTCATACAGTATGAAATTAGGTAACAGTATTACATTTCTTGATTGGGTATATTCACAATATTTTTATTTTTAACACAAGCACTGCTGTAGAATTGTTTTGTCATTATCGTCAGCTCATCTAAGCACGTCTCAGTCACTGTTGCTCAACATGTTCTGCACTGTAGTTGTATTTCCACTTGGCATGTTACTTTCTAGGTGTAGTGTTACTCGCATAATTACTGTAAACCAAACAGTGTGTGTAACAGTTCAACAAAGACTGCATCAGAAGCCACATATATTAGAGTGACTTTCAAGTCTGTGTGTGTTACGCGTGTGATGACTGGACCAGACAAGTGCCTTTGAAGGACGTCCAATGCATTTTTCACAATTCTGAGGTGCACGGTGCAAAGTACAAATCAGATATTGATTGGTGACTGGAACGACTTATTATACATGCATATCTCATTTGCTTGTCTCTTGTACTGGACTTCAAAATATAATGCACTGCATTATCATTTGCATGAGAACTGACCTGAATGCACTATACTGGTTTGTTAATGGTGAAACAGCACGATATGCAATGTGTAGTGTGTACTGAAAGATTCAGTCAGGGTGGCCACAATCTTTGGGGCAAATGTCATTTTAGTTACACACATATATGAACCATGTCACTCTGCTATGTTAATCAGCCAAAGACGGGCATGGTCCTAAAACCTACAAAAGAGTAGTTACATTTCACTTAACGTCACGCTGATCAGTGTATGTTGAAACTGAACATAAATGATCACTGCCGACAAATAGTAGAGCATTCTTGTTTTTTCATAATAATGACTGAACTGCTGTCACGACAAATAATTAACAGCAACTATGCTATAACTAGAGACAAAAATACTGAAGAGTTCATAAGCTGTGCCACAATAATTACTAATTGGCACGATAGGCTTTGAATGTTCATATGACAGATTTCAAATATTGCTCAGAAAGTGCAGTAATATTTCAAGAGATCCAATGGTTGCAACATTCTGTAACTGATAAGATTTAATGTTAGAACAGCAGCAGCAGGCAAGCTACATGCAGCTAAACTTCTGTAATGAAAACTGCATACAAACAATTAACATTCAACCATTGCTACAAAGCTAACATTCACAAAATACAAAACAAAATGCACAATACTTCATTTACTTGAAAAAATTATGTGCATATGTTACCTGTGATTCTGTTTATGAAATTTTGAAACAAATATTTGTTTTTACTGAATAATAACGCAAAACATGTCAGCACTTTTTCACACCAACTATACAGTGGCAGTGCTATGTAATGACAGTTTTCAGCACGGCACTGCAGTTGACCCCAACACTAAAATTCATCAATGACAACAATATTTCAACAAAGTGCAACCAAATCATTAGCCATTTTTAAAAATTAACTGAGAAACAGACATCACATGTGCACAAATAACAACACAAAATTCACAGGTCAAAAATTTGTCTATATTTGTCAAAATAATCATCAATTTTGACGGATTTATGTGAGCTTAACATTCCACTCAACAAAACTACATACCAGTGATACCATTTACAGATGGTATTTTCAGACCGTTATTTGCCTAGTAATCACAAAATTACCAAAACAGTAACAAAACTAGATGGGACTTGGACGCCCCAGCGTTGACGTAGATGCTTTTACCACCTTGACGGCCTGCTGTCACCTTGAGATTTGACCTCCAAAATCTAAATCAGGCCATCAGTAGTGGCTCGTGAATATTTCCCGTAAGTTTTGTATCATAATCATAAGCTCATTTATATAGCGCCATTACATGAAGGGTTCAGATTGCTCAATCCATTCATGAGATATCATGGTAACAAGAGCTGTCCAGATGAATGAACGGACAAATGAATGAACGCAGTGGACGGACAGCCCGAAAACGTAATACCTTCGCCAACACTGTCGAGTGGCGAAGACATAATAACAAGAATGCATCCAGTTAACAAGATGTTTAGCCCTAATGGGAGATGTGGTCCTCCCTGCAATGTTGAGATTATACTTGTCCGTTTGGATCCTTTTTTGACTAATTTAAAGACATCAAGGTTGATTGACTGACTGAGTTAAGGTTTTATGACTTATGTCTAACCCGGCACAAAATAGGTCATTTTAGAGACGTTCTTCCCAGCCAATATCTTGGCTTAGTACTGAAAAACAAAAACAAACAAAAGCATACATGCATCCATAAAGAAAACAGACTACAACATAAAATTAACACGAGAACTAAAGCCAGGTTTGGTCGCCTCCTACGACCTCCGACCTGGAAGTGGAATGGGTCTATTCTAGAAGGAGTAGATAGAGAAGTTGGGAAGTAAATGAGCAAAGAAGTCAGTAAGTAAAATTAAGAAAGAAAGAAAGCATAAGGAAACAAGCAAGTAAGGAAGGAAGAAAGTTAAGAAAAAAAAACAAATAAACAATTTATACAACGCCGAAACCAAGACATGAATCACGGCACATTACCGCCCCGGAGCCCATACGGGGCAACATAAAGCTATTCTGTTATACGAGGTAAACATATTTGTCAAGTTTAAAGTTCACATGGCTGCCCTTGTGTAAGTGCATATGTTGCATGTGTGATATGATATGCTGACCTTGCTGCGATGACCTAACCACTATGCAAGTTCTTTACAGCGAAAACATTTTCCATATTTAAAATCACATTATGGTATTCAGCATATTTTCTGCCTGCACATCATTAAAACAGAGTAAAGAATTACCCTATAGTATGCAAAAACTATTTGCAACCTTTTTTCTAGACAGCTCATCTTGTGACCTTAACCCCTAACCCATAGTTGCCATGGAATAATGTACATAAAATACTACTTTTTATGACCTGTTTTTTTGAGTCATAAGCCCCCATATGGTTGTAGACTGAACGGGTAATACAGCCTTCTAGTGAGAGAGGGCCATATAATAAGACCAAAATGGTCACATGATTATGTATCAGTATAGTTGTGCATAAGAAATTCATCTCAACAAAAGTAACCATGGCATAGTGCTCTGTCATTCTGTTAAAAAGCCGTTTTACACAGGACCAAAAATTTCATATTAGTCGAGCATTAAACCAGCATTTTAAATAATGTGAAATTTCAACCTGCAAGATTTTATACCATCGTTTTTTTGACATAGACTTCCAGACATCCAACCACATGTTGAATGAATATCAATCCAGCACAAGAATGTGACATTAGTACATTAGTAGATAACATCGAACGATGTGATGATTCAGGGGCAGTGATCCACAGGGGCCCCTGGGGCCATAGTAATAATCTGCGTTAAGGCCCAACAGCGATTGTGCCCCAGTATTTTGGACATGCAATTTATGAAGACAACCTCTGAAGTGTGATTGTTGGGTTTTGATTGACGCCACTGATCTGTGTTAAATTCAGCAAATTCAAAATGCAGAGTATTAAATGGATGCATCACCACAGATAAACAGCGACATAAATAAGGCACTCTCATGGACACTGAATGCATTACAAATAAAGTGAAATGGACGACAATGCAGAAAATGACAGCCACGTGGACTACATAGACGTCAGCTCTTTGAACAAATACATGTATATTAATACATACAAGGTATAAAACTGGGGACTGCTTTGTGGGACACTCTAATAACAACTGACTGAACTGGTAAAGTCTTGACTTCAGCACAAAGACGACATATTCTAGTAGATCGTGAAGTGTAGCCAAGAATGAAAAAGAGATTGCTACCAGCAGGATTATCAAAACCATCGTTCCATAAACAGACCAAATCTATCCATCCAACCAAAGTGACAGCCAAGAACACATTTCTTTGAACATTCATGTTTGCTTTAATAATTTTGCACTAACTGTCCAATTCAAATACAAACAGTAACAAAATTCTTGGAACTATTTTTATATCGTCCTCTTTACAACAAACTGGCATTTTTGAACTGCACTCCCGAGAAAGAAATTTATCGGTTTCAAATGTATTTCTTGGCTCAGTTTTCAGTGAACAGTTTGGCTTAGTCGTAACACATAGTTCTCGATCAATAAAGTCACTCCAAGTCAGGCTCACTTGGTACTGGGTGGGCAAACCATCTCAGTATGTAATCAGTCACCAACGTTAACTCTGTGTGGACAGACAGTGAGTACTGGCAATGGTTTTGGCCATCACTAGGGATGAAACTGACTCCTGTGTAGCTCATTAGTTAGTCGGAGTTAACCTTTCAGCACAAATATGACTATATCAGAGACAAAAGGTCGCGGTGAACAGACTCATCTAAATTATTATGCTAGCACCTACAACAGGGGAAGACAACTATCGGACCGCAAGACTAAACTAAACCAAATACAACAAAACACCAGAATAAATCTTAATTAAACAATACAGATAACACAAAATGAACAAAACAAACTAAACCTAGGTTCGATCGCCTCCTACGACTTCCGGCCTATAAATGGACTGATGGAAGGGATGGACAAAAGAAGACAATAGGTAAAGCGAACGAGATAATGAAAAACGGAAAAATAAAAAAGAGCAAAAGATGAGGAAGTGAATGGACAAGGGAGGAAAAAAGGCAGGAAAGCGGGTACCCTGGCCACTTGCATGGTGCAAGTCCTGTGTAAGAGTAGGCTCAGTTATGAGGACTGATCTAGTCGGTTAAAAGGTGTGGCTGTTAAGTGAGCCGACCATTCGGCCAACTTCAGTCATATGCTGCTTAACTGGGTAACAACCCGTGCTGGCTCAAAATACTGCAAAAGGATGAGCTCTCACGCAATGGATTCTTCTTCAGTTTTCAGTCACTAAACATTTTACAGGCGTTTATGGAGCTGAGACAAGAGTTACGACTAATCAACAATGCAATAACGTCGAAACACAAAAACTTATCAAAACATAAATACCTGACCTAGTGTGGTCCGCATGGATGGTAGGACAGGTTTTTTGAGCTGATTGGGTACTAACAAAAATTAAGAAAGAACAACTAAACAACTACAACAACAACTAAAACAACACTAATCATCACATAAAATCAAAAAATGACAACCGGATAACTTAATCAGACTGATCTTCTAAACATCATGTTGGACTGTATCTGGTGTTCTACACAGTTGCTAAATCTGACTTAATTTAGCGGCACATTAAGAACTGATTAACAGTGGCACTACGTCTTACATATACGAAGTTCGTTACAAGAATACATATATACTGCTATTAAGTCGTGTACATACTGCTGCTATGGTACTTCTCATATGCAAAGACTGGCGTAAAAAAATAACAGTTAACTGATAAAGTTAACGAAATATCAATCAACTAACTCACATAAACAGAGAACCATAACCAAAAATGCAGCAAATTTAAACAACTACAATTATAAGAAAGTGAAACAATAGAGCTAAATTGTCTCTTAAAGCATGTGTTTGGACATCAGAGATGACTCTCCAAAGACCCTAATACTCATCGCAGTGTCCAAACAAGGCAATCTTCGTCTGCAATGTGCAAGCGCACCCTTAACTCTTATACACTTCCTTAACCTAAGTCCCATTAAAGCTAAATGAATTTCGCTTTCCTACGTCCATCAATATATATTTCTTTCATCAGTAAGCCGTTGCCATAGTAATACCGACAACGGCATAGTGCATTTCCGTAATTCTTCCCATTAACCATCAAATTTCTCGGTTCTTCTTTTAGTTTGTGAGCAATTTTGAAATAGCCACAATTATGCCGTTTAATAATCGGAAACTGAATTCTGTCTGACTTTACGGTAAAGAAGTGAACTCAAGCAAAATTGGTCCTTCATAGCAAAATTCATACTGCTATATGGCCCAAACAATGCATTGTCAATGTGGAAGAAAACCCCCAAAATTGCCCATGGGATTGTGTCACCCTGCCACAGGAGGACCAAGCCACGGCCATAGGCAACATGCACAAAAAATATGGTAAAGATAGCGGCACGTGGTTCGGGAGATATGATCACGGACACACACAGACGCGCTCATTACAATACTTCGCCACCGCTCTAGTAATAAAACTAGGTTGTACCACTGATAGGCTCGATGACAAATGACTGTTTTGATGAAAATAGACGGTTTCGTGCTGACATATTGAAAATCGATGACAATACAACTAGCACGATGCAAAGACACACAAAATCACCAAAAATTGTGAAACATCTCCAGGATCTGGACTTGATGGAGACAATCTGTCAATCTCCACAGCAAACGAGATTTATTGGAGGGGTATTACTTGGCTATGGAAATGACAAACCAATCACATGGCAATCAAATAAACATCAAAAATAAACATAGCAAAAACAAAAATAAACTCTGGTTTAGTCACCTCTTACAACTTCCAGAGCAAACAGATCAGGATTATTCTAGCAAGAAACATTACAGCTCCTGGAGCTTGGACAGTGAAAAACTCGTTATAAAATACAAAATAATGAGCAGAGATTATTATGTACTAAGCATAACCGTTATGTTATACTATGATTAATCAGCCAAAGTAATGTAACAATCACCAAAAATTTCACACAAAAACAAACTAACAAGAACCAGTGAAAATGGTAGTACTCTGGTATAACTTATCAAATACAAGTATTCGTATGAGTACAGTAGTAACAGTGTGTGTGTGTGTCAGCAAAACAACGGCAGAAAACGGAACTCTGGCAACTCTACCTCTTCCTAGCAAACTCACTCAAAATACAAGCCTCATCTTTAGACACACAAGTGTTGATTTTCAAACCACACCTGCACTAAAGAACGGTTCAACCGCTATTCAAAACTTGCACACGTTAAGAAGTGCAATACAATACACAGACGGATGATGACAACTATTATGGAGATATCGGCACCGTGGACACAACATCAAGAGCACCCACAGTCACAGACGTCATGTTGACCGGAGCAACTTCTGCGATGCCGGGTAATTCGCACACAAGCTGCTCATAGTGAGATGAGCCGAAACTCTCCACAACGGCAATCATCGGGAACGAGAAGATAATGCCACAGAGTACACCAAAAATCAGCGAGAATGCCGCCATCATGCCCGCGATACCTTTATGCTTATCAGCCACATTTCTGCAACAACCAGTTACCAAGTGAGAAATCAACATCCATGGCACACAGCAAGCAGTGTGCCAAACGTAGAATGTCTCAAAAAACACGCACAAATTCTGGCTTAGCATAACTTCAAAATGTATTAACGTATTGTGACAATTTTATGGTAGACGATATGCTGAGATCGTTAAATACTGACTGCAAATACGCTGCCTACGGTAAGTGATCCAACATTTGAATGAAAAAAACTAGATGGAAAGTACTCTGAGAGAGTACAAATCCCCATAAAAGCAATCGCCGAGTTTTTTGACTGTTATGTTACCATTCGCGGATATGATTCAGCATGCAAGTGTTTACAGAGTTTTTTATTGTGTTTCATTACGATCGGTAGAGGAATGTGGACATCCCGATCGTAGCAAAACACGCACTTGGTCTTCCCTTTCCCCCTAGGAACCTTCCCATAAAATTTGGTACAAATCCGTCCACAATCTTTTTAGTTATCGTGGTCACAGACAAACAGACACACAAAAAACAACGCCGGTAAGAACATATTCGCTTTTGCGGGAATAATGACGAACCATTATCGTGATGAATATGCAAAAAAGTTAACAAAAGGTTGGCTGATTGGGGTTTAATGGCACTTTCAACATAATAACTGCACAGAAATAGCCATTACACATGCTGAATGTCCATCATTCAATCTACCGTGTCAAATCACTGAAGACAGTGCCTGAAGGCAGGCACATGACAGATAAGTACATAACCACATTAAAACTATTATCCATTGGTTTTGTAAGAAAACTACTTATGCATATTTTCAGTAATGCACAGCTATAGTGTTCAGAAATATATACCATATAATGCTCAAAGTGACGGTTTTTGGCGTAGTGATAACGCATTGGCCTCGATCAACGAGGTTAACCTATGCCGAGCCCGGTTAGTACTTGGAAGGGCGACATGTCAGGGTTTGACTCACGGAGGCGGCACTTTATTTCGGTATGTAACCAACCACCCAGGTCGACTCAGCCTTCTACCCTCCGTGGGACGGTAAACTGAGTACCAGCCAAAGGGCGGTGAATGTGATGCTCTGCGGCTGGGGAGTAAAGGCAGGCATTGTGTAATTTGCACATAAAACTGTGTGATCCATGTCTGAGTGCATTAGAGGTAGTTATGATGATGTGCTATACAAATCGATGCATATTTTACTTTACTTTACACAATAGACAACACATTAAGAGTAATACCTTGGAGAAAACATCATGGTCAGGCTGCTTAAGTAACCACTGGAGACAGCCATCAATATTCCACCAAAACAATACAAGTAATCATTGCCAAACAAGACTGGCAGCGTTCTCTTCTCTGGCTTAAAGTTGCAGAACATGAAGAATGGTATAAACAGAGCACGCAGCAATACCGGCAACCAAGTCCACCGTGGCCCTGGCTATGAAAACACAACCATGGCAAATTCTTTAATTTAAGCAGAACCCAATGTTTAGCATATTCTATGGCAACTCTATCTGTCCATCCATCACTCAGGTGTATGGCAACAGCTACTAGACATATCATTGAACTCACTGTAGATAACATACCATCCTAGTTTCGCCTACGCTCAAGATGACTTATTGTTGAAAAATAACTTTTTTGAATGATTAAAGGCAGTGTTTATGTATGTCATTTCGACAGAAAATCTGTTAAATGTGTGGGTTTCAAGCAACAGTCAAAATTATCTGGTGTAAGAAAATAACTATTGCCTACTACTACATGCACAGACTACTTGGCGATTAATTGAACTTATTAATTAATTTATTACATCGATTAACTGACAATATGTATCGATTAACAGCCTAATATCGAATACCGGTAATGTTATATACATGTAGTGCAGTTCAGTTTCTCCACAGCAGCTGAGATAACACTTATTACAGTGAAATAATTCATACTGTATGCCCAATACTGTCAGTGGTCTTATGCAGACATCTTCAGCAGCACAAACTAGTTAATGTAACAATAAGTTCAGCTACCGCTGAGGGACCATGCAACACACTGTTAGAAAATTCGTACAGTACTCTGGTAACATCGATAAGGGAGTTAGAAAGGTTTCAAACAGCAACAGTGACCTTTAAGGTCATTCAAAGGCAATGGCAATGGCAGCATTCGATAGGCCACATACAATTTCCTATTAGTCTTCCACCGCAACTATGTCTCTATGTTGGACCATTTCCATGAAAAAATTCAAAGAGGTCATATGACTCTGAACAAATCCGGTTGGGTCAATATATCATGCGTGCACCAGTACTCCTTCCTGTGTATCAATCAGAATCAACATACATAATCTGAAGTGCCTAGCTTTACTAATTCCAAAGATATCATTGCAGCAAATTTAAAACGGGTCACATGACCATGACCACGACCACATCCATTAGGGGGTAGTCTGTCATCACAAGGCTAGCACTTGATATATCCTACATGTACACAAAATTTGGTGAATCTCGCATCAGCCGTTCCGGAGATATGATTGCAGGCATCAAAATTGAAAATAGGTCATGTGACCGCAACCATGCACCTATTATGGTGATATGCCATCCATAGACTAGGGTTTGATACAGTCTATCTGTACGCAAAAATTGATGATTATAGCTTCGGTAGTTCCAGAGATATCATTAGAGCCCCAAAATTTAAAGTGGGTCACATGACTCTGACCATGCCCTTTTTTAGGGGTGATTTGTCATTCGTATATTGGGAAATATACTGGAAATATATAAGGCACTGGAAATAGCGCCATTCAATAGAGTGCATAGCCTAACCATGTACAAAATTTGACCACTCTAGCTTCAGCCGTTACCGAGATATGGTTGGTGCCCACCAAAATTTAAATGGTTCACGTGACATGACCACACCCCTTTCAGGGATGATTTGTCATCTGCAGCTAGCACTTACTACGATCAATCTATTCACCAAATTTGAAGTCTCTATCTCTACCCACTATGAAGACATGCAAGGCGGTACAAAATATCGAAAATGGGATGGTTTGGGGCAGTTAGGGGTCACTCAAGGTCACTGGAAATAGCGCCATTCAATAGAGTGCATACGAGTTCCTATTCACATTCCATAGTAACCATGTCCCTATCTTGCACCATTTTTGAGATACAGCAAGATACTGGTCAAAAATCGCCGATATGAACCCACCCCATCTCTATTTGGCATCCCCGTTCGAGGTGACCGAGTTGGAATTTTGTGAGATCTTTGGCATCAGGAAACTGAGTCCATGGGCTATCGCACAGCGTTGTTTGCGTGATCCTATGTTTGGCTGTATTGGTACAACACTGATGTGTGACAGAACAACGGACGGACAACCGACGACAGCATATACCATGCTAGCATAGTCATGCAGTAAAAATTCTCAGTTAAAATCCAGAAATGGTATTACCAGCTCAATTAAAGCAGCTATCAAGCTTCCACACATGGCACAAACATTGAACAAAAGAAAACACGTCACAGCCGTAAAGTATTTGTCTGCAATTAACCACACATACAACACATTACACACTTTCACTCATCAGTATCATATAATTACACAATATAGCAGACCCAATGCAAAAGTAGCCAGCTTAATGACATATCTACAAAACAAGTTAACAAAATATGTTTAGAATGTAATCACAGAAAACCTGCTAGTAACTAAATTTCGACTCGACTGCATATTTTTGAAAAAAAAACGTGCATTTGTCAAGAACCGAGAAGTCAACATATCAAGTTCCATGGATCAAATCTGCCATGTGCTAAGTTATCAACAAATAATTATCAATAGCCGATAGTGTGATTGTCAACTGTAACTACAGTAGGATCACGAAATGAACAACAGAGACAGGCTGTAATGGCATGGGAAGGCAGATGTAAAAGCAGTAATTCCCCTTCCCAGGAGTCCAGTGATGAATGAAGAACGGCTGATACCAGGCCCCTGGTTGGGGTAAGTGGTTTGTTTACTTCAGTACTTTGACACTGGGTGACTTCACCTTTTCTATTAATCTTTCGCTGAGTCTTTCACTGAGAACAAACTTCAGACTAAGACCGAACTTAATCCAAATAGTGAAGTCACGTTTTGATTCGGACTAGATTTTTCGCTGACCGATTCACTGAGACCTAACTTTGGAATCAGAGATTCACTCAGCGAAAGTTAATCTGAACAATTCGGTCTTAGTCCAATTCACTTTAACTGCAGTAGATAGCTTAATCCCCTTGGGATTAACTTATGCTAAGGGAAAACTCATTTCACTTTTGCTCAGTCCGATCATTTGTAAGTATAAACACAGAATGATGTTGGAAGTGACCTAATTTTTACATATGCGGCAGATACGATCAATGGGTAATAAAAACAACAGTTCACTAAAAGCGAAGGACTTTTATATTAACCTAATTGTCTGCCAACGCCGTGGAAGTGGCCAACGCCCACTTGTGTTTAGACTTAGTCCAAACTAGATCTAGCCTCTGATTAAGCCTGAATTTTGACATTCAGATCAAGCTTTGGACTTAGTCTTTTGGCTCAGCGAAAGACTAATCCAAAAAGTAAAGTCACCATTGTTGGCCGGGTGACAAGGAGACATCCGGTCACTGAAAACCTGTGCCACTTATCCCTAAAGGGAAATGGCTAACCAAATTCACCTGGTAATTGTGTTAAACGAAAACTAGTTTATAATTTTCCGTTAAATTGCTGCTATTACATTGTGTACGTTATGTTACACTACATTCGTTATCAATATGGACTATCTCAATTCACACAGTAACTCACCGGAAATAAAAAAATCGCAGCTTGATCTTCTGACTCCAGCCCAGATAGCAGGAAAGCACGTTAAGGTGACAAAGAACACAAAGAACACAGAAAGATCGTGCTTCCACGACTAAAATGCCACAAACCGTAATAAAAACATTCAAAACAGCATTTTTATCTTTCTTAAATACAAACACTGCCGCTCCCGCTACTATCACTACTGCCCGTACTCATTTTTTGTTTACATGATCTATGTTCTGTGTGTGCATCAGACAATGCCAGGCTCAACAGTCTTCAAAGAAATAGTGAAAATTGTCAAGAACAAAGATGTGCTGCCGTAACCGAGTACTCAGGCCTGGTTACAAATCCAGGTAATGAGAACCGGATTTTCTGCCATAATCATAGAAAATACCACTAATTATAGCCTGTATCTGCATCTTTTCATTAATTTCAAGCAGTATTCTACCATTTGACATTATTAACTTTGCCATGCACTCTCCAGTAGCACTGCAACATGTTTTCAACTTTTGGTACCCTTTACATTTCATTGCATTTCCATTTTACTTACTTACGTACTAAAATGGAATTTAAAACTGCGTCCTGATACTCAGGTGATTGCCACCGGGTACGTAGTCCCAAAAATGACAGTGCTATAAATCACTAGCCCAGAAAGTATTTTTAAGGGTCAGATGAGTGAGTGAGTAGTTTCTTAACGGCACATCAGCACAGTATTGGCTATTCAGTGCCTTAAAAAGGTAGTTGGTGAATGAGTGAGTAGATGGATAACAATAAAATCAAGTGATAACATGTAAAATCAAGGCTATAAAGCTAATATAAAATCGAAATAACAAACATTACAGTTGGTGAGAAAAATGGACTTCTTTAATAAAATCAATAATAGTATGATCGTCGACGCTTTGAAACAGCTCCCCGACAGAGGAGACAGTAAAATATTTTGTACAAATGTCTCGCAGTCCGACACACTCGACCAAGATGTGTCTGTCTCACTGAAAGAGAAGTCCACAGCATTCACAAGTGGGTGGGTCATCGCCACACATTATGTGTGAGTGAGTTAGTCGAGAATGACCAATGCGGAGTTTGCTGAGTACGGATTCGTAGCGAGACATGTTCTTGCCATGCTCTGCAATGCCAACAGTGGGGTAAATAGAGTGAAGTTTATTACCCTCGCAACAGTCCCATATATCCTGCCATTCGTCCATGCAGAACTTGGATACGCTAGGAAAAAGTTCACCTGCTGGAAGCTTCATATTTGTAATGGGCAGGGAAAGAGCTGATATTGTTGCAGTGTCAGCCATCTCATTGCCTCGAATGTTAACATGGCTTGGTATCCAGCATAAAATGATTGTTTTACCACTGTTAGAGAGATGAGTGTAATCTTTGATAATGTTTCGCACAAAATCAGTTGCAAGTTTAAATCTATTTAACGCTGACAAACATGACATTGAGGTGTGACCTTTGACCTCCAGAATGTAGCAAGGTCATCAGTACAGGCTAGTGAATATTCTCTGTCACATTATCAAAACTGTACAAGGCATTCACGAGATATCGTGATTGCAATATACACACGACTGGACGAACGAATGGGACTACCCAAAAACATAATGCCTTTGCCAACATTGTGAGGGGCCAAAGGCATAAGAAAATAAGGTGGGACGGTCTCAATCAGCACATAAAGTTTCGATCAGACCAACAGGATGCACCATCTCCTCCTTAATGGTTGTTGTCCACGTGAACCTGGGTTAGGCAGCCCCTCAATTTTCCTCCACTACTGGTTTCGGAACAGAATCTTTGGGAATAACTAGCACAAGTTTTTGGAGGCCATTTCCATCATCCAACCAACAACAGCAAAACATCGAAGGAAAAAGAAAATACAAGGATGCACCGATTAAGAAGTGATGGAGAAGGAAAAAATGAGGGTGCAACTGACAGAGCTTCAAGTGGAATGGCCGTGAAAATGGTGTGCTTGTGTGTGTCCACTACAAACCTTCTTAAATACAGTCCAGTACAAACGAAGATAGTGTTCATCGGCATGCTCATCATCATGTTTCTTCTTATCCACTTCAGCCTTGCTAGAGTAGTACTTAAAGAATGGCTGCAAACAACAGCATTGTAAAAATTATGACGACTAGCACCACTCGCTGAAATAATACAACAACATTCTTACATGTAAATGTCAACCACGAATGGCTCATAATCAACACAAACACTTTCACGGAGAACATTATTACCTGCTTTGCTATATCATAAGCAAACTATTACTAGGATTTGCTGGGGAACGGACCTAATACAGGCAGTTTGACACAGCTGTAACGTAACCGACATTTCTAAATCACTCAAGGCGTTCGTTCGTTATTGCGGGCAGGGGTCCAGCCTACTCTGGACCCCAGCGCTGAGACCTTTACATCGGTCCAATGCGCCAGCCCAGGGAGAGGAGGGGAATTGGTAGGTGTGTGCGGTGTATGTGCGAGTTGTGTAGGGTGGAGGAAGGGTTGAGTAGGCGTGGCCTACTGTCTGGCTAAGCCCGGAACAGCACTTCTTCAGTGCCTAGCCAGTGGGCTTAGCCACATCTATCTGCTTCGGCTCTCACGTCGGCGCGACTGATATCTTGACGCTGCTAATCAAGGCATCAGCAACGGTCACAGTTTATAGAGGAC
>Ga0209363_1000601_pt1 | contig 14630 bp, 17 predicted proteins | sample WorMetexBAHAMAS3_FD_187385 | JGI IMG/M metagenome (GOLD analysis project Ga0209363, IMG submission 187385) | Marine gutless worms symbiont microbial communities from Max Planck institute for Marine Microbiology, Germany - Inanidrilus exumae... | ecosystem: Host-associated > Annelida > Digestive... | reverse complement strand
AAACCCACCGACATCCACTGACACCGAGCCTCGCACACCGCAGCCTCAATCCGATCCAGACCAGCAACGCCGGACCGGGATACCGGCCTCTCAATCACCGACTTTTTCAACAGCCTTGGCGTTTTCCGGCAACCGCTTCGTAACCGCCTCGCCGCGCTAGAAAAGAGGCTTCGCGCCGACCTCGATCCTGCCAGCGTGTCGAGACAACGCGCCGAGGTGGTACCCATCGCCGACACGGTTCGGGCTGTCGCGGCCAATCGGATTATCATCGGCTACCTCGGCATCTTAGCCGTCGGCGTCCTGCTAATTGCCGGATACGCCTACTTCGCTGGCGCGTGGGAGAAGGCCATTGGGTTTCTGTTCGAGCTTCTCAAGATTGCCGTAATACCGGTGATCACGTTCGTGCTTGGCTACTACTTCGGCACCGCGGCCAAATAGTTCCCATAGGCCCGACGCTGCCCCGTTTCCACGCTGACTGGCACTTTGCGCTGCTCGATCTCTTGACGATCGTCGATGATTTCCATGGGAAGGTAAGTAGGCTTGCTAATGGTTGACGGCGAGCTTCGGGCCCGCACAGCACGACTCCTACGCGGTGAATTTCGCAGCGATGATCTGACGCGGCTACTCCTATACGCGAGGGATCGCTGCGACGGACGCGAATCTGTGCAAGAGATCGGCGACTTCGTCGCCCATCACAACGAGCGAACCAAGGGTCTCGTCACGCGCACGGTGCGGGACTGGTTCCATATTGCGCAATTCTTCGCGCTCCGCTTTGCTCCGGGCAATTCACGCCCAGTCAATTGGGATCGTTTGCCAGCCAACACTCCCCAGTTTCTCGAAGCGGCCATGAGGCGAATCAACCACTCGCAACTCCGGAAGAAATTTGGTGCTGGCCATGCCCAGGCTCGACGGATTCTTCCTAGAGCGTGCAATGCACTCACACGGAATGCGGACGGTACGTATCGGGGGCCGCAATCTCTGACGTCACCAGAAGCGAAGCTTGTGCAATGCCTAAGCTCTTACATGACCGTGGTACCAGCCTTCACCGGAGAGCGGTTCTACACTGATTTCCTCGCGACACTCAGGAGCCACGGACTGGTTAAGAAAGAAGAATCTGCTGCGTTTGCCGAGTTGAAAATCCCGATATGCATGTACGCGGCCACAGTTATGCATAAATGCAATATTCGCATCGACGATGACACGACTCTACAGCTAAGTGCATCACATGACCGACACAAACAGGCCCTCGCCGTTCACGCCGTAGTGCCAATGCCGCAGGAAAATCTGTCTCGTTTATCTTTAGCTTCTTCAATATTTTCTACAATAGTTGATCCGGCGGAACACTTCCACAGAGACCTCCTAAACATGAGCAACTGGGACGTCGGTCTCGAAGTGACTAGCGACAAACGTCTTTGCCCTCTTAGATGATCTTAGAAGAACCCTGATCAACGGCTATCGGAGCAAACTGCAACGATCCGCCGCCGACCGACCAAATGGCTACCGCTCGCCGGTCGGGCGGCGAGGATTCAGAGGCATTCTCGTTCCCGAAGAGAGGATCGTTGCTTTCGGGCCTGTGGCCATTCAGCGCATGGGCCCCGCCCGAAGCGACACTACACCATCGCTAGTGGTGCGGCCGAAGCGGATGGTGCCCATCCGTTTCGGCGGAAGCACCACTAGGTCCATAGATGTTGTGGTTCGATTCACGTGACGCTCGGGTACCAAGCGTCACGATCGAACCACTATGATGAAAGCCGCGGCGGCGGCGAGCGACGCGGCCGTGCGCACGTGGTTCCATCTCGTCCAGGTGGCGAGATAGCGGGCCCATGTTTTGGCGCCCTCGGGGCTGTCCGGCTCCACGGCGGCGAGCGCGTTGTTGAGCGGCACGTTGCAGGCGATGGTCACCCCGATGCAGCCCACCGGATAGAGCAGGCCGCCGGCCACCAGAAACACCGACCCGGACGCGCCCCACTGGAGCAGCCCCAACACCGCGAGCGCGACGGCGCCCAATCCGGTGCCGAAGAAGGCGGCGAAAAACCACGGGTTCAAGACCGTCACATTGATGGACTGCATGGCGGCGATGCCCTGTTCCGCCGGCAGGCGGCGCAGGGCGGCCATGATGAACACCGAGAAGGCGAAGAAGATGCCCGCGACCAGGGCGGGCCCCAGCGCCGTCGCGATCGCCACCGCGCCGACCACACCGCCGCTCATCGCCGACCGCCCGTGGCGGCGGTTCCTTCGTCACCGTGCGCCAGGTCCCGCATCGGGCGACGGAAGTCGGGGTCCACGCGGTTCATCATGGATCGCATCATACACCCAGGCGAAGCCGCCATACGCCTTGCCATCTCCGTGGAGCGGATGGAGGGCGACACGTGGGTCACCGCGGACAAACCCACGGCGCACGCCGAGCTTCTGCGCGGGCGGTGAGGTGTGGGACGGGTCGGCGACGACCGGGTCTGTCACGCTGGCCGGCGACCGGCCAAGGACGAGGCCATCCTCAGCGATTTCGGCCTCGAGTTCGTGGCCTTCGCTCAGGAGGGTCCGGGATGTTACGCCCGGACGATCCTCCTGGCGAAGATGCGCGGCGATTGACGATCGGCCATGTCAGCGCGACCGCTCGAGGTGGCGGTCCGAGTCCGTTCGAACACCGACCCGCATCAGGCGGCGTCGCGAATCCGGCTCACGAACTTCGCCATTTCCTCGTCCAGTCGCCGCGCTTGTTCGTTGAGTCCCACGGTTGCCGCCAACACCTGGCCGGCGGCGGCGCCTGTGCTGCCGGCGGCGGTGTTGACACCGGAGATGTTGCGGGTGACGTCATCAGTGCCGCGAGCGACCTCGGTGGCGTTGCGGCCGATCTCCTGAGTGGCGGCGTTCTGTTCCTCCACCGCCGAGGCGACGGTTGAGGACACCTCGGTGATCCGCTCGATCTGCTCGGTGATGGCACGAATGGCCTCAACGGTGGAACCGGTCTGATCCTGCATGGCTTGGATCTGCTGGGCGATTTCCTCCGTCGCCTTTGAGGTCTGGTGGGCCAGCCCCTTCACCTCGTTGGCCACGACGGCGAAGCCCTTTCCGGCCTCGCCGGCCCGCGCCGCCTCGATGGTGGCGTTGAGGGCCAAGAGGTTGGTCTGATCGGCGATCGCGGTGATCAGGTCCACCACCTCGCCGATCTTCTGCGCGGCATCGGACAGCGCCTGCACCTGAGCATCGCTGGCGCGGGCGGCCTCCGATGCCCGCGCGGCGATCTCCGACTGGGTTTGCACCTGACGGCTGATCTCGCGGATGGAGCTGGCCAGTTCTTCGGCCGCCGAGGCCACCGCCTGCACGTTGGCGCTGCCCTCTTCCGCGGCGGACGCCACGGCGGCGGCCTGCTGGGTGGTTTGCTCGGCAGTGGCCGACATATCGTTGGCCGATGTTTCCATGTCCGTGGCCGCGGTGGTCACGCCGCGGACGATATCGCCGAACGCCGCTTCGACGTCATCGGCGATCCCCCGCATCAGCGCCCTCTGTTCCTCCTCCGCGCGGCGCTTCGCCACCTCCTGATCGGCCTCGAGTCGCCTTTTCTGAACCGCATTGTCCTTGAAGATCTCTACCGCCCGGGCCATCTCGCCGATCTCGTCGCTGCGCTGCGCGCCGGCCACGTCGACGTCCAGATTCCCAGCCGAGAGCTGGTTCATGGTGCCGGTCATGCTGCCGAGCGGATGGCTGATGCTGCGCCCGATGAGCACGGCGGCGGTGCCGACGATCAACAGCACCAGGAAGCAGATGCCACCATTCAGCAGGGCCTGTTCGCCGAAGATCGCCTCCACGTCGTCCACGTAGATCCCGGTGCCGACCACCCAGCCCCAGGGTTGAAAGCCCTTGACATAGGAAATCTTGGCCACGGGTTCCTTGTGGCCGGGTTTGGCCCACAGATAGTCCACGAACCCCGCCCCGTGCTGGTCGACGGTTTGCACCATTTCGGTAAACAGCCGTTTCCCCTTGGGGTCTTCCAGGCCGGAGACGTCCGTCCCGTCCAAGGTCGGCTTGAAGGGGTGCATCACCATCCGGGCGTTCATGTCGTTGATCCAGAAGTACTGATCGCCCTCGTAGCGGAGCCCCTTGACGGCGGCGAGGGCGGCGCCCTGAGCCTGTTCCCGGGACAGCTCACCGTTCGCTTCCCGGTCGGCGTAGTGGGTCAGCAAGGAGTGAGCGACATCGACGAGGTGTTGGGTCTTGATCCGCCGATCGCTCACCAGGTTGTCGTGAATGGAATTCAGGGTGAGAAGGCTGAGGGCAATCAATCCCGCCAGACTGATGACACCGAGAACCAGGATTCGTTGGGTAATGCGTAGGTTTTTCATCGTAGTCCTTACTATTCTCTCTTTTCTTTCCTTTGAATGACTTACCTATTTCCCATTTTATGTTTGTGTTTTCATCCGCCATCGCCCCCCGCTGCATGGGGGCCCAAGGGTCATGCGTAACGCTCCCGATCATGCCGGTGGGCGCGCAGCGTCCAAGGACGTCACTGGCTGGTGAAGTCGATAACGCGGACTCCGTAGCTACTGGCGAGGCGGTGCGCTGATCTCCTCTTGCCGGGAAACTGGGATGGGGGATCGTACGGGTACTACGTGCCAGATCTCATCCACGAGCACGACGCCTGTGGCCAAACCGACCGAATAACCAAATACGTCAAAAAAATTTCGGCGATATTTCTCGTCTGTTTCCGAGTGTTTCAAGAGGTAGAGAGATTCTGGCCTCCTTGCTACTTATTGGATTTCTATTCGACGACATACAATTTCTCGAGACTGTCTTTTGGTTGTACCCAAAACGCCAACCTCGACCCAAGGCAGAACGGTAGAGCATGTGCGTTTTACTTGAAAATAGGTGCACATGACCGAGACAGCACACTCATGATTTGCGGTGCCGGGTACGCCTTGGGCGTGCCGGAAAGGCCCTCTTCACCACACGATGGGCACCATTTTTCCACGACGGGCCAGACGGACGGCGGGATGGGGTCCGCCGTTGGTCAGGGCCATCGGTTGTGAGGTCGGTTGTGAGGCCGGTCGTCAGGGCCGAACGTCGAACACATAGAGCCGCGCCTCTTCGTCGCTCACGATGTAGAGGCGGTTTGACGCCGGGTCGCAGGCGATTCCCTCCGCTTTCTTGATCTCCCGGTACTTTCCGTTCCTGCCGTAGCCCAGGGGCGCGCTGTGCGTCACATGTTTGGCGTCCTCATCGTAGAGATACACCCGCTGAGCCTTGTCGCTGACGATCCAGAAGGCGGCGCGGGACGGGTCGTAGCAGACACCGGAATAGTCCACCTCCCGGCTGCTGATCTCGGGATCCACAAAGCCGCTGCGCGCGTCGAGGCGGGAATGGCCGCGGATCGCGGTTAGGTCCGCCTGGACCTCGATCAGCAGGCCGGGATTGCCTTCCTTCAGCACGAACAGCGACGCGGTGCGCGTGTTCCAGGCGATGCCCTCGAGGCCCTTGTTGTCGACGCTTCCCGCGAAGGCGTCGGCGATCTGGTCATAGCCGTCCATGTGGGCGAGGCGGCGCCGATCGGCCACCTTCCCCTCGCCTGCGTCCAGCTTGATGATCTCGTTAGTCTCTTCGCGGACCGTGAACAGGAACGTGCCGGTGGGGTCCATGGTGATGCCCTCGAGGCCCGTGTCGGGCACGTCGAAGGTTCGATCGCGCCTCAGCTTGCCGTCGAGCGTCAGCAGGAAGACCCGTTCGGTATCATCGCTCACCGTCCACAGGCCGTCGCCGTCGTGGTCCAACACGAGGCCCGACGGCTCGGTCAGCCCCAGGTCCTCGTCCTCGATCTTGAACCGGTCCAGGTACGTGAGATTGAACGCCATAGGGAACCTCCGTAACGGGCAGGCCGCCGAATAACCCTGAAGAGGCTGCGGTCCATATTACGACAGCCCGTCGATCAACACGCCATGGCACTTTCCGATAGCCGAACGGCTGCGCGATGGACCTCCGTGGTGCTTTTTGGCTTCAACGAAAAATTGTTTCGTAACTTGATGTGATCACGCATTCGGACTTAACCAATGATAAGCACGTTCGGTGACACTTTGGGCACGCAGTAGGGGAAACCGGAGCGCCTCATGAGGCCCGACGCGGAACCGGTGGATCAAGCGCGACCGCGAGGCCGGCCGACGCCGCGAGCCGATCTGACCACCGCAGTCTGACAGCAATTCGGCGACCGCCACGCAGAGAGAGCGGAAAGAAGGGATACGGCCATGGACGGCCCGGCACCGAACCTGACCATCACCGGCACCGACGGCAACGACACGCTCGTCGGCAGCGACGGCGATGACATGCTTTTCGGAAAAGAAGGAAGCGATACTTTCTTTGGTAGCGCCGGGAACGACATGATCGATGGCGGTCCGGGCTGGGACTGGTTGTTCTATGAGTCCACTGGATCACCAATCATCGTCGACTTGACCGCCGGCACCGTCACCGACGAAAGCGGCAACACGGATACGCTCATTTCGATCGAAACCGTGTCTGCGACGGATCAAAACGACACACTGATCGGCGACGAGAACGCGAATTGGCTCGTAGGCTACGACGGTAACGACGTTCTTTACGCAGGAGGAGGGGAGGAAGATGTTCTGGAGGGCGGTGAAGGAGCGGACACGCTCTTCGGAAACTCCGGTGACGACTGGCTCGACGGCATGGAAGGCGCCGATACCGTTTTTGGCGATACCGGCGATGATTACATCATCGGCTACGGAAGTCCGGAAGACGACACCTATGATGGTGGCGTCGGTATTGATAAAGTACTCTATGGTCGCTTTGACGCCCAAAGCTCAGATTACTTTCCCGTTTTTGTCGATCTTTCGACCGGGACAGCTTCGGGTCTAGGGATCGGCAAAAATCTTCTCATCAACATCGAGAAAATCGAGGGTGGCTCGGGCGACGACGTGATCATCGGTTCGGACGCCGACGACGATCTGGAAGGTGGTGCCGCCGGAAACGATTCGATCGACGGTGGCTTTGGCAACGACAGGCTGCACGGCGAAGACCACGACGTTTTTTGTATGGGAACCTGGGCGCGGACAAGCTTTTCGGAGGAAGTGGCGACGACACTTTGTCCGGCGGCTTTGGCGACGACAGCCTGCATGGCGGCAACGGCAATGACATCTTGGAAGGAGGTGATGGCAAAGACACTCTCGATGGCGGCGCATTGCATGACACCTTGGATGGCGGTTCCGGCGACGACAGGCTGTATGGCGGTGACGGCTTCGACATATTGATCGGCGGTGCCGGCAACGACTGGATCCACGGCGGCTACGCCCGCGATTTCTCCTCAGAAAGGAACACCGTCGATTATTCGAGTGACGCAAGACACGGCGGCGGCGCCGGAGTCACCGTCGATCTTGTCTCCGGCACCGCAATCGACGGCTTCGGTGATACGGACACGCTTTCCGAAGTTGCTTGGGCACGTGGAACGGAGTCGGGCGACACGTTTCTCGGTAACCAATTGGAGAACAGATTCTGGGGCGAAGGTGGTGATGACCACATTGCCGGCGGAGACGGCACCGACACTCTCCAAGGCGGTAACGGCGACGATATCCTCAAAGGGGGCGACGGCGAGGACACGCTCTGGGGCGGCAACGACGATGACTTCGTCCTGGGCCAACGCGATGACGACCTGGCGTTCGGGGGATACGGCAACGACGTGCTGTTGGGCGGCGGCGGCCGCGATACCCTGGATGGCGGCCATGGTGACGATCTGATCAAAGGCGATGTCGGCCGGGACGAGCTCTACGGCGGCTACGGCGACGACGACCTGCGCGGCCAAGCCGGTTCGGACACCCTTTCGGGCGGCCACGGCGCCGATACCCTCAACGGCGGCGAAGGCAACGACCTGATGGACGGCGGCGACGGGAGCGACACGCTGATCGGCAGAGGCGGCCGGGACGTCCTGCTCGGCGGTGCCGGCGCGGACACGCTGATGGGTGACGGCGACACCGACAGGCTGCTCGGCCAAGCGGGTGACGACATGCTGGATGCCGGCAACGGGGCAGACACGGTCGATGGAGGCGACGGCAACGATACGCTGCTCGGCGGCGACGGGATGGATACACTTCACGGCGGCGACGGCGACGACACGCTTTCCGGTGGCGGCGGCGTCGACCGCTACGTTTTCGTCGAGGGCGAGCACACGAACCCCGGCAGCATCGACATCATCACCGGCTGGGACGCCGACGACCAGCTGCGTTTCTATGGCTCGCTTGGCACCTATGGCCCCGCGAGCATTGCCTTTGACGACCGGGATGGCAATGGCATCGGCGACGACGTGGTCATCTCCATGACCGACGGGCACACCATCGTCATCCTCGACGCCATGGGCGATTTCGCCGAGCAAGGCGCCAGCGGGACGGCACTGCAGACTGATCCCGGCCTCGCGGGCGCTAACGCCGACGATTTCCGGTTCTATGGGCCCACCTGGGTGCCGTTCGAGGAACCCGAAGTGGACGACGTCGCCGACCTGCCGGACCCTTACGTCCTAGTGTAAGAGGCGAACGCGACCCGGACCGGTTCCGGGCGCTGCCGGCGGGCGGCCGGGTCGTCGACGTGGGTTGCTGAAGCCATCGCACGTCGATCACCATTTCTGCGCGAAGGGCCGGATGACCAGGTCGAAGGTCCATGTGGAGCGGTCCTGGTGGGCCAGGTGGAAGACCTCCTCGGCGATGGCGTCGGGCTCGGCGAAGTAGTCCTCGCGCGCGTGGGGCCAACCGGGCGGCGGCCGAAGCCAGTCCGGGCGTTCCGCCTCCGGCCCGAGCCAGGTCACGTCGATGGCCGCGTCGATGGTCACATAGCCCACGTGGACGCCCTGCGGCCCGAGCTCGCGGGCCAGGGCCTCGGCGAAGATCCGCTGCGCCGCCTTGGTGGGCGCGAACAACGCGTACTTCGGCACGCCGCGGTGCGCGGCGGTGTTGCCGGTGGCGACTATGGCGCCGTGGCCGGCAGCGATCATCGCCGGCGCCAGCGCCCGCGCCAGATGGAGGAATGCCGTGGTGTTGACCCGGAAATTGCGCTCCAGCGTTTCCGGGTCGCCCTCGAGGAACCCGTCGAAGCTGTGGGCGACGGCGTTGTGCACCAGCACGCTCGCCTCGCTCATCTCGGCGCGGATCTGCCGGAGGGTTGCCAGCAGCGCGCCGAGATCGCCGAGGTCGCAGACGAAGCCGCGCGCCCCCTCACCTGAGTAGCGTCAAGCCGCCCGCTTCGGGCCGTAGGGCGCGCCATACTTCGGGTCGGCGCGCCCGGTCTTCAGCACCTCGTGCAGGTCTTCGTCCACCTCGTAGGTGCGCACCCATTCTTCCGCACCTTCCGCCATCAGGCGGCTGGAATGCGGCGACCGGGCGCGGCGGCGGTAACGCACCAGCGCCATGCGGCACGCCTGGCCACCGAAGTCATAGGCGTAGTCGTCGGCACCGTCCGGCACGAAGCGGGCACGGTAGAGCTTCCAGTACTGCCCATCATGCTCATAGATGGCGAAGCCCAATTCGTGGGTGTCGTACTGCCAGTGCCACTCCGGGCTTTCCTCCACCATGCGCCAGTCCTCGGCGAGACGGCTGCCGTCCTCGAAGCTGACACCGCGGACACGCCAATGCAGGGTCTCGGTCATCAGAGGTCTCCTATAGCCTTGCTCGATCATGCGTCGGCCAGATCCGCGATCACGCGGGTCAGGTCGCCGGTGTCGATGTCGTACATATAGCCGTAGACGTTGACGTGCGCCGGCGTGCCGGGCGAGCAGCGGACCAGCCGCACGTCGTGTTCGAGCGCGTCCCGGTGATCGGCGATAGCCACGCTCTCCACCGGGTAGAGCCCGAAGATGTTGCTGCCGTGCTCGTGCCGGAAGGCCTCGACGATCCCGTCCACCGTGTAGGACGTGGCGCCGCAATGGGTGTGGTGCACCACCACCACGTTTTCCACGCCCAAGAGATGCTGACCCACGGTGACGGAGCGTAGCGCGTCCATGGCGCGGCCGCCGGCGACGACGACGGTCAGCAGTGTCGTATCGGCGCCGATTTCGTTGCCGTCGTCGTCGGTGACCACACCGCCCGGATAGACCTCGCCGAACTCCTTCGCCACTGCCTCCGGAATGCCGACGGCGCGCGGGTCGAAGCAGTAAACGACGATGGTCCGCAAGGGCATCAGCTTGGCGAACTCCCGCCGCGTTCGGGCTTCGTCGTAGCCCGGCTGGGCGGAGAAGACGTACTTCGAGAAGTCCTGGGTTGCCGAGGTCATGGTGTTCCTCCTGTGGCTGGTGGTTGTCTTTTTTTCCACATCAATCGATGTGACACTGGTCAAAAAAAATCACCCCAGGACGGACAGAGCCGTCCGCAAGTGGCGCCGCGCATGGCTTCCGGATACGCCGGCACGCAGCAGGAAACCCAGGCTGTAGGCGGTGGTCGCCAGGAACTCCGCCAGGGCATTCACGTCCTTCTCCGGCGCCAGGTCGCCGGCCGCTTGCGCCTCGGCGAGGCGGCCACGGAAGGCGCCGCGCAGATGCTCCATGTGGGCGCGCACCTTCTCCGCCACGCCGGCATCCTCCGGCGCCATCTCGACGGCGGCATTGCACATGAGGCAGCCCACCCGACCGTCCTTGGTGCGCATGCGCTTGAACAGCGTGCCGAACATGGCCTCGATGCGGCCGGCGATGGGGCCGTCGCCGTCGAGCTCCTTCAAGGCCTTGCGGGTGATCGTGTCGCGGTAGTGGTCGAGGGCGGCCAGGTAGAGCTTGCGTTTGTTCTCGAACACGCCGTAGAGGCCGTACTGGTTGACGCCGGTGCGATCGATCAGGTCGCGGATCGAGGTATCGTGAAACCCCTTGGCCCAGAACTGCAGCATGGCCTTTTCCAGCGCCTCCTCCGGTTCGAACTCGCGTGGCCGTGCCATGACGCCTCATTTCACAACGTTCGTTATGAAATTACGATGCTGTGGTCGGCGAGTCAAGGGCCAGTGGGACGTGAGACGTGCCGGCACGCCTCGGAGAGCCTGCAACCCGCGTCACGAGAGCCCTTCGATCAACACGCCATTGCACTTGACCGCCGATTGGCGCAGCGCCTTCAGGTCGCGGTAGTCATCGGACTCGTACCAGGCGCGGGCCCGCTCGGCGCTGTCGAACTCGATGATGACGGGATAGGCGGGGCTCCAATCGCCTTCGAAGACCGTCGCCGGTCCGCCCAGGACCCGGTACCGGCCGCCGAACTTCTCTACCACCGGTCCGACCTGTCGGACGTAGGCGTCAAGCTTGCCGGGATCGATCACCTCGAGATTGTCGAAGAAGAAGAATGCGGTCATGGGGACGGTTCCTCAGGTCTGTCGCGACGCATGGCCCCCACGGCGGAACCGTGAGGGCCATTCCGCAGAGCTCACGCGGCGACCCGCGAGGGTTTCACGGACGGGAAGTCCACGTCCACGTCCAACGCCACATTGACGTAGTTGGTGAACAGATTGAGGGCCACGTGGGCGATGATCTCGACGATCTCCTCGTCGTCGAACCCGGCCCGGCGCACCGCGTCCAGATCGGCCGTACCGATGTGCGCGCGGTTCTCCACCACCGCGAGGGCGAAACGGATCGCCGCCGCTGTTCGCGGATCGGTGGACCGGCCCTCCCGCGCCGCTGCCATGGCCTCGGCCGAAACCCCGGCCTTTTTGCCAAGCATGGTATGGGCGGAAAGGCAGTATTCGCAGCCATTGGTATTCGCGATGGCGACGGCGATCTGCTCGCCAAGGGCGGCGCCAATCCGGCCCTCGCCGAGGGCGCCGAAGGAGCCGAGCATGCTCTTCAGCGCCGCCGGCGAATGGGCGACCGTGCCGAACATGTTGATCACCGCCCCGAACTGGGACTTCACCGCGTCCATCAGGGCCTTGCGGTCACCGGTGGCGGCTTCATGGGGATAGGGTGAGAGTCTGGCCATTGGTTGCTCCTTTCGTTTCTCACTGTGGCCCCTCAGAACTCCCCGTCTTTCACGTACGGGTAGGTCCAGAGGATGGTGTGCAGGGTGACCGCCTTGGTCCACGCGGCGTGCATCTTCGCCACCTCCTCCGGCGTGGCGTCGCCGTTGCTGAGGAACGGTTCGACGGTGGCGGAGATGGGGACGATGAAGGCGATCAAGTAGCGCATGTGGATGTGATCCACCGAAGGCGCGTTGTCGGCCTTGTTCTTGCCCGACACGTGATGCCGCACGCCGATCTCGTGCTGCCAGTCGAGCCACGCCTGGTCGTAGGTGGCGTTGGTGGTGTCCTCGATCCACTTGCCGAAGCGGGCTCGCACACGCGCCAGGTAGCGGGGGTTCGGCTCGCCAGTCTGCTTGTTGGAGAAGTAGTGGATCAGATGCGGATGGCTGCCGACGAAGCCGTACCAGACGTCGAGGATGTCTTCGATCTGCGGCACCAGAATGGTGCCCGCCTTGCGCAGGTAGCGTACGTCCTCGTCGGTGAACAGTACCGCCTGTTTCAGCAGCTCCAGTTCCTCCAGCGACACCGGCGACGTGGCCAGCCGGTTGTCGCCGTATCGATAGCCCGGCGGGTCTGCGGCCCAGGCGGTTTCGGTGGGCGCGCCCACCACGCCGACCAGGAGTCCTAGTGCCAGTCCGGCGCCGAGCACGCGGGTCATGGTTGGGGTTTTCATGGTTCCGGTCCTTTGCCTCCGAGGCGGAGGAGGATGCGGTCGTCGTGCCGCCCCGCCCCTCGTCCGCATCGACAAGTCGCCAATAAGTATCGACTCGATACCATATCACTTAGCATGCTCCGGCCGGCCTTGCAAGAAAAGTTTTTAGTCGATACCTTCGGCCCATGGGAACGAACGACGAGGTTGCCGTCCTCCTCGAGCGCCTAGCCCGCGTGGTGCAGAACGAAGCCCACGTGGCGGGCCTGAAGCCCACCCAGTGGGAGGCCCTGCGCTACCTGGCGCGCGCCAACCGCTTCTCCCGCACGCCGTCGGGGCTCACCGCCTATCTGGGCGTCACCAAGGGCACGGTGTCGCAGACGCTGAACGCGCTGGAGCGCAAGGGCCTGGTGGCGAAGACGGCCGATCCGACCGACCGCCGGCAGGTGCGCATTGACGTGACGGCAGAGGGCACGCGGCTGCTTGAGCGCGATCCGCTGGCCATGCTGTCGGGCGCCTCATCGGCGCTGTCCACCCCGGAACGGCTGCGCGTCGCCGGCGGCCTGGAGGCGCTGCTGCGGGAGTCCCTGCACCGCCGCGGCGGCCGGCCCTTCGGCGTCTGCCGCACCTGCCGGTTCTTCAGCGCCGACGATCCCGCCGGCGCCCCCCACCGCTGCACCCTCTTGGACGAGCCCTTGTCCGCGGACGACAGCAACCGCATCTGCGAGGAACAGACGCCGGTGGGTTAGCGCCAACGAAAAAGGGGACCGAAACACGGTCCCCTTGTTCTGGATCCTCTGGAAACGTCCTAGCCCGTTTGATCGTCCACCTGGGCATCCGGCGCGTTGTTCTTGACGGATTCGATGCCGTTGTCGCGGGCCGAGGTGCTGGTGTAGCTCTCGCTGGTGCCGATCACCTGCTTGTTCGCCGCGAGCAGGTTGAACATGTGGCCGCCGGACTTGGTCTCTTTCCGCTCGTAGTTGCCGTCGTCGGGCGCGTTCTTGCGCACCGACTCGATGCCGTTGTTGGCACTGGCCTTCTGCTTGTAGCCTTCGCTGGCCAGGATGACCTGTCCGTTCGCGGCTTTCAGCCGGAACCGGAACTCACCCGCCTTGTCTGTATAGAGCTCGAATTTGCCTGCCATTGCTTGGTCCTCCCTGCCAATGAGCGGAACGCCATGACGGCGCTCTCGGTGAATGGTCGGGGATTTTGTTCGAACGGCGCGCGGAACGCAAGATCAACGTGCGCGCCGGTTCACCCCGCCCGGTGATGGCGCTATCGTGCCTCTAGGACACGGGCGGCTTCAGAGCCGGAGGGACCAGTGATGAGAGCGTTCGGGGATATCGTCGCCCTGGCGGCGGGGTTTCATGGCGGCGAAGAGGCGCTGGAGACGCTGCTCACCGGGCCGCTGCCGCGCGATGAGATCCGCGCCGCGCCGAACGATCGATGGCTCGCCACGGCGACGAAGTGCATCTTTCAGGCGGGCTTCAGTTGGCAGGTGATCGATCGCAAGTGGCCGCGCTTCGAGGAGGTGTTCGAGGGCTTCGATGTACATCGCTGCTCGATGATGAGCGATGACGACGTAGCCCGGCTGACCAAGGCCGAGGGCATCGTCGCCAATGGGGCGAAGATCAAGTCGGTGGGCGACAACGCCCGCTTTCTGCGTGGCCTCGCCGAAACCCACGGGTCGGTGGGCGCCCATTTCGCCGGGCGGGAAATCCCGGCCTACACCACCAACCTTCAGGCCCTGCGCGACGGCGGCTCGCGACTGGGCGGCCGCACCGGGCAGATGTTCCTCAGGCGGATGGGGGTAGACACACTGGTCTTCTCCCCCGATGTGTGACCCGCCCCCATGCGTCGTACCAAGTTTTAGGTTAGTCCGTGGTCTGCAGGGAAGGCCTGATGGGGCTGTAGTCCCCACACAACGGAGGCCCGATCAGGCCTTCCCGGGATGACGGTCTCCGGTGCGGGTGGCCGGTATCCGAGGCTGCTGTGCGGTCTCGCCGTGTTGTAG
>Ga0209363_1000600_pt1 | contig 14635 bp, 9 predicted proteins | sample WorMetexBAHAMAS3_FD_187385 | JGI IMG/M metagenome (GOLD analysis project Ga0209363, IMG submission 187385) | Marine gutless worms symbiont microbial communities from Max Planck institute for Marine Microbiology, Germany - Inanidrilus exumae... | ecosystem: Host-associated > Annelida > Digestive... | reverse complement strand
CACACACACACACACACACACACACACACACACACACACACACAATACTGGTCTGACTACTCTGCCGGAACCACTAAACAGATCGGTAGCAGCTTGAAATAAAAACGGTGAATCATATTTGGACACGGATCATTGACCTAAAGCCGCTAATGACTGACAACAGTTGGGCTGTGATTTGCAATGTTGATGATGATATCCTATTGCAGTCATATTCTATGTGTAGGATATTCCAGTCACTTCCTTTCAGTCCTTTGATGCTGCTGACTGGGTGCACGAAATCTTTACCACTAATCCTCTAAATTATCTATTGTAACAATCACAGAAAGAATACAAGAGGGTATCTGGTTAAGCCCAGGTTTATCTGAAAATGACCAATAACTGGCGTGCATGATAGTCTAGTAGAAAGTCTGGTACAAAATCAACATATATGCATTCTCGTTATTACACACACAATTATACAGATGAAGATGATATACTACCAAGTTTGTTCAAGTCGTGGCTGTCCGCGGTCATCGGATGATGTTGACGGCTGGGCAGTGCCGAATGTATACAAAAGATGATTTTTAATAAGAAACTGAAAAATCAGTTCGTATGCAAGCAGACGACCTTCTCTCCATTGCCAAGCATGGCTCACATCAGCGAGATGTGCTGAAACAACAGTCACATTCGGCTGTATAAAACAGATTTAGATTTTTTTCTGTAGTAATACAGGGATCTTAATGGAAACGAAGGTATGTTACTGCACTGCAGTCTTTAGAAGAAGACCAAAAGTGCAGTTTTTTTGCAAATAAAACAAACCTTTTCAGTAGTCATTTGCCAACTGACGTAGTCACGTTATTAGCTGAGTGGACAGACTATGTCCACACCTGCAGCTGCTTCCCAATATTCCCTTTACCTGTAAACACCTGTTTTAATGACTGTCTTCCACATAAACCGGGATCAGCTGGTTCCATTCAGTTTCTTTCCCCACATGTCGTGGAAGAGAAGACTCTGGTGATAAACGACACAAGTTACTTTCTACTACGCCTCTGAAGCCTCCGCGTAATGGCGCTATATAAATATGTGTATGATTATGATTCCTCGGATCAGTGATGTGTCGTTCCTGTTAAAGGAAGCCTAAAGCACGGCCCAACCAAGTGTCCTGGTCCCAGTATTTCTTCATCCACCAGCACACTCCTAAGGACGCCCAACACCACTCTCCAACCCTTCACAATGAAATGGTAGCTATCAGCAACACCAAACAACATGAACCTGGTGCACACGCTTTGACGGGTAAGTGGTTACGTTTGATATGGTAAAAATAGCACTGCTAGGGAGTATCATGCTGCTCTCTAATAGTCAATGGTCACTTGCAGTGTGACTCTCAGTGCATGATCAAGGGCGGAGCTGAAACAGCACAAGTGGTCAAAAAATTTTGATGAAAGACTGCATCGCAAAAGGAGATATTTCATGGGGAACAATACAATGTCACACCGACCAGTTGAGAGCATGGCAGTCAGGTTATTGAGGGTTAGGTTATTGAGTTTATTAAAGACTAAATGATCCCTTTTGCTGCATACACCGCATCAGAGACTCTCAATGCTTTTCATTGGTCTGAACAACTCCCCAAAATTGCCCATTCCCGTGGGGGATCTTGACCCCATCTAATACATGGTTCCTTGGGCCCACCTGAGTCAGCCCCCAAACGGCATCTTAATCGTTTCAGCCGTTTTTGCACGGCATGTCCACGTGATCAACACACAGACACACAGACAGACACATAAACAGACAGACACACAGACCACGCTATGTGTGACTTGTGTAGCAAAAGGCGACATCTATGCAATGCATGCAATGCGATGTAATATCAGCAACTGGTGGACAAAAACGACAACTCACTATCGGCGCCAATCAGCTGTGTAATTGAAGGTCTTGTGCATGGTAACCGACAAGCGTCATCAGTGCCATCACGAGCTGTCAAATGATCATCCAGGATGAGTTTCATATCAAGCTCCCAACGCGACAACAGACTGTGTAATGTCAGCTTCAGGACCAACGGATTGCTGCTGTCCCTTGCCACTGAAAACATCAGCATCACCATCATTATCAGCATTATCAAAATTTGTAGTGAGTCAATTACACGGGAAACTGGCGGAGTATTTCTGTCACATTCCAAATGCCTGCTGAGTGTTAAAACCAACAAATCACCACCGTCATTGGTGTCATCATCAATGTCGTTATCACAAGTTAGCAGAAGAACCCTGACTGCTCCTTCCTAACGACACAGCAGGTGATGAAGACCACTGTGCAAAATCTTTACTGACCAAACATCCTCTCAGAACCTGCTTGACAGTAGACAAAGTGTTTAATAGAAAGTCTGAAGTCAGGTGCGAGTTATAACACGTAGCAGAGTACAGCGAAATGACAGCGAAAGTAGCGATCAGCGACTGTTAGTTTCAGAAGCACTGACTGGCAGACACTCACCAATAAACTTGAAGATGCTGCTTGCTGTCTGTCGGACTGTAGAAGCCGGATGCATCAAGTAGAGACTGAACACGGAGAAATACAGATGCCAGCGTGGCAGCAACAACGACGGCCGAATGTGCTACAATGATTACAAGACATGATTTGGTTGGTTGAATGGCACAGTGGTTAGAACGTTGGTCTTTGACCGGCGAACTGTCCCTGTCCCACGGTCAACCTGCAGCCGACGGGTGCCACTTATGTGGGTAAGCTGTCCGCTAGAGGTCAGCCAACTAGGCCAACTCAGCCTTTCATCCTTCCGAGGTCGATAAATTGAGTAGTAAGCTACATCAGATGTGTGCCGCCTCGTTCGGGTGGTGCCATCTGGTGAATGCTTACGGAGTAAAGTCAGCATGGTCGTGTGGGTGGCAGGTAAAAACTGTGTGATCCTGTTAACATGTGCCATTCTGTAGCACTTCTCTTTAGGCTGTAAGAACGCGCTATATAAGTACCTCATACGTTACTTTTTACTTTTACGTTATGATTTCTTTACACCAATTTCCTTAATATGCCAGAAATGGTGCAAGAAGGTGACGTTCTCATTACAGACAACTAATAGGATGTGATATATATATGGCCTATGGGATGGCACCATTTTCAATGACCTTGAGTGAACTTCAAGATCACTCACCTACTGCAAGCCTTGACAAGTGCAATTTTTCATACAATTGTGCAGCAGTTGACATAGCGCGTTGTCTGGTCCTATTGTGATAGCTGAGTTTCCTGTCAACTTAGCTTGCACAAAGTACATTTGCCAATTCTGAACTGACGCAGTAATGTGAATATCATGCCATCTCACTCAATCATTTTAAACAAGAAATTGAAGCTTGTGAACCGGATAAAAAAACTATCAGACGAGATGTAAACTTACCTTCACAAGGTGAACACAGAGTCTGAGTAATCCTTCGGCCAGGTAGTCATCCAAGAAAACAAAATCTGGACGTTGTAGGACAGACAATGACAAACTGGCGTCCTTGACAACAGACATAGCAACATACAACATCACTGTTATCATCAACAATACACATTTTCCATAGTATTGTTGAAGTTGGATGCTCAAAGCTGTCACAGGTGCTTGTGTATTCTGTATTTCAGCCACAAATAAGTAAACCCAAACACTCAATAGCAGCAGCAGTGTAAGTTGTAATAACAATAATAAGCAGAAGAAAGTGGCACTCACAAGAGTAAAGAACCCATGCTGGCATTGTTTTTGTGCCTCGTAACCTTGACCTTTGACCTTCTGATCCCAAAGTAAACGGACTTCCAGGACTTATGGTGGAACATTCCTAAGTCAAGTTTGGTGATGCTAGCTGAAGCGGTTTATGAGATATCGTGGAGAACAACATACAGACAGACTGATATGCTGACAAACAAATAAATGCCACTGAAAACGCTTCCCCATTACCACTGTCAGTGTGGGGTAATAATAATAATAATAATAATAATAATAACAACAGTACTAATAACAAAGAAATACATAACAAAAAAAACAATTTAACGGTTATTTTACATGTATTATCTGACAGTCAAAGAAGTCTCACAGGCGATATTGGAGATTGTTGAATTGGAATTTTACAGACGAGATATCCTCCCAGTATCTATACAAACACCTATTAAAGGCCTCTTTTCCAGGACAACCTGGGTAAACCAGCATGAGAAAAGCTGAACCATTCCGCATTTCAATGAGGCAAGAGTTGATGGGGTGACAGTGGCATCAGCTGGACCATATGCAAATCATTTGCATCTCACTTCAGAGAGGTAACTAACTATGCTAGCACCTCATCACTCAATTTCTACAGGCCAGATGCTCTTTCTAATGCCCAACCATGTCAAAGCACTAAAGGCAACTAAATGTTGATTTGTTCATTTGTAAACACAAGCTTCAAGCCTCAAAGATGTGAAAATTATTCAACAGATTGTTGCCATTTATCCACAGCCTTTGGCAGAGTGTGAACCTAAACCAACAGTCAACTGTAAAAACTGCTCCTATCATTGTGCACAACTGATGTACATAATACAGCACAAAAAATTCTATTAGTCTTCCTCTTATCCCCAGACTAAAGATTATGTGCCTAAAATAACCTAAATAAGTAAAATAGTAAACAAATAAACGTAAATTACTTTGTCATGGACGTTATCATATCCAGTGTTGTGTGCAAGCTGCTGAACAACAGCATCAAACGATGACACTGATTCCTACAGCAAACAACACACAAAACAGTCAAAGAGACAAATAATAACAAGTCTTACCTTGGTGAGTACTTGCAGGTAGGGATTTTAATATACACTGTATATTTAACTAATGGCGCAATGGTGCAATGGGTCAATCGTTGGACTTGCGATCAACAGGTTGTGGGTTAAAATCCTACTTGGGGCAAAAGCTGCGTAACAACCTTGGCAAGTTGCTCACACCTATGTGCCTCTGTCACCAAACAGTATAACTTGGTATTGGCCAAGGGGCGGTGATGCTCTGCAGCTGGAAACGTAACCACAGGCCTGGCAGAAAATAATGGCAGCCTACCGCCGGGTGGATGACTTATAGTCACCTGAGGGCTGACTGCCTGTACACCGGGATCAGCTCCAGGCCCAACGCTCGGCAACAAGTATGGGAAGCCTTTACCTTTTACCTTTTACACATTGGGCAAAATAAGTGTGCAAAGCACAACAGCAGTCCACAGTAGTGACAGCATAATTAATTGTAACTGCACGGTGGTGCCAACCACACAAAAACAGACGACCATGCGTCCAATCATCTCTAGTTATTATTATTATTACTATTATTATTATAGATATGACCTGGAAATCACAGCGTGCAATGTAGAGTGTGTATGCCTTGACGGCATGCTCTCGGATGCTCAGTTGTGGATGTGCCAACAGACGGTAGACTAGTTCACGAATGTTACCACTGATTAACTCGGGCAATGTTCTGATCTCTTCACTGCCAAACTACAAGACAACATCGGTCACTTGTAACAGTCAAAGCAAGACCGTTGACATAGTGATCTACAATGTTTGAATGCTCACTAGCTTACTTCGTAAGCTGGAACTTCTCTGAAGCATTCTGACTGCTTCCGTCCTGATGCCACTGAAGAATCATCTCGGATGAAGCAGTTAGTCGTGCAGGTTTTTATCAACAAAGCATTTCGTAAAACAAGTTGCCCGAATTTGTGACACGGCAACATACAGATGAAAGTAAAACTAACAAGGTGTCGCCCTAACGGGACGTAACTGTACTGTCCTGCCGTGCAGTGTTGGCCACCAGACCGGCCATGTGCCCAGCCCGGCGGCAGCCGACCGCCCACGCGCTTTACAGACGATGACAGATGATGCCGACAGACGACAGCATGCAAAACAATACTGGTCCATTAGGCGGGCCAGTAACAATCTTCCACATGAGATGAAACACTTTTTCAGTCTGATCTCTTTACATTATCTCACGCAAAACATATCTGCCAGTATGACATCTCAATCTATCATTTTACACAAGAAATATCATTATACTAATTATCATTTCCATATGGGTACTGATATCAAACAGAGAACTACCTTGATGAAGTACTGCATGTGAGGGGAGGATGGGGTTTCATTATCAGCATCATCATCATCATCATCATCATCATCGTCGTTAGCAGCTGCAGCAGCAGTGATATGGTCAGAATGACTTGTCGACTCGTAGACATTAGCGTGGGCCATGACACCAACCCACTGAAACTTTGCAATGATCACTGTAATGCCTGCGGCACGCACATCAACACAATCTGCTCGTTCCAGTAGCGTGAATCTGACGATCACAGCAAATATCCTCACACTATAACATACATTGTATATGATACGGTATGACAGTGATGATGGAGAGCTGATGAAAATGGACCGACACTCCTTGCCTGAGGAGTCTGATGGCGGATAAAGATAGAAAGATGACATGTACATAGGCTAGGCTTCACTGCTTTGAGTTTCCTTCAAAGCCTTTAAATACGATACGATATGGTAGATTAACATGCGCTCAAAAGCTGATGAGATAATGAGCTTAATCTATCGCACGGCCCAGAAACGAAAAATAAGGAAAAAATAAAATCAAAAACCGAGTAGCTCAGAAGAAACGTCCAGGCAATAGTCCGTGGAGGCAGTCAAAGTTGACGGCTGGGGTTGACGGCTGGGTGACAAAAAAGGCATTTGGTACACAAACGTGTCCCACTTATCCTTAAAGTTTTATTCCAAAACAAGAGCCGGTTTTTCCACTGCAAATTAATCTTCCATTAATGTTAATGGGAGATCAATTTGTAGTGGGAAAACCGGCCCTAAGTGTGCTAAATACTGAAAGTCAATCAAGCAAAACACTACCACTAACACACAGCATTTGACTAACGACAAAATCATACCCATTATGGCGCCTTCCACAGCCTGCCATGTGGAATCTGCAGTCTGACAAATCTGTAAACAATATGCAGCAAACAAGAAACTGAATTTTACAGCCCGTGTCATCTGTGAATGGAAAAATATGATCACATCGCTGTTAAAACGGTGAAGGGTGCCGGTCATGTAGCTGGATATATCACAGTCTGTGACACATGGCTGTTATAATGCCAGACCTATGGTTACCTTCCCAGCTGCAGAGCATTGCCCCTTGGCCGGTACTCATTTCCCATCCCACAGAGGGTAGGAGGCTAAGCTGGCCCAAGTGGCTCGTTACATTTCAAGATGGTGTGCCTTTCACCCAATCATCTGCATCCATTTTCGTACAACATTAACATCAATCCAATCATCTTTAAATTCCACATATACAAAGCATCTCAATCCATCCTTCTTAATCATCCAACTATGCCAATAGGAAAGATAAGGACGGAAAGGAAGAGTATTTATATAGTGCAATTTATACTACACATAGTCTCAAAGCACTCAGACATGCATCACACAGTTTTACCTGCAAATTACACTACGCCTGCCTTTCCTTTGTAAGCGTTCACCAGATGGCGCCACCCCTAACTGAGGTAACAGACATCCGATTGCAGCTTACTACTCACTTATTGACCCCGAAGTGATGAAAGGTTGAGTTGGCCTGGTTGGTTGACCTATAGCAGATGGTTTACCCACATAAATGGCCACCCGTCAGATACAGGTGGAGCGCAGTACAGGTAAAGTTCGCCGGCCAAAGACCGATGTTCTACCGTTGTGCCACGCAACCAGCCAATAAACAAAACATTAAGATTATCTGGACAACCCTACACAGCCAGGCTTTAACTGTGTCTACTTCAGTCAAGTAGTTGAGAAAGAGTTTCAAAAAGCATCTCAGGACTGGTTCCACCAGAACATTCTTGACCAGCCAAGGCTTCTGACATGTGCTTCAGCAGCGTGGAACAGGTGACAATTAGCTGGGTATCACCAGCTAGTGCTACTCTACCTTCTCTCATCACTGTCTAACGTCAAGTGCCAACTCAAGTCTTACTTGTTCTGTCAGTCATGTCACGATCTCTGTCACATCTGTGATTTGCCATTTTCATCAATGATGACACACAGTGTGTCTCCAACTGACTGGCTGGCTAACTGGGCACGATGACATGACATGTTATATCTAAATGAATGACTTATGCAACATAAGACCGATTATACTTACGCGATAGAGTTCGCCGAAGAAGATCTCCAGAGTGAAGAGAGAAAAGTGTTCAATAACATGACTCAGTCGAGACATGGTAGCATTGCGTATAGCAGACCAAACGTCCGTCAAACCAAGAACAATCAGTGACTGCAGTTACAACAAAATCAAGCTTAATTTTGTGGCTGAGTACAGACCACAGATATGTCAAAGTTACCATCAATTTTTGACACTACATTGATAAAATGGGGCACAAACATGGGTGATAAATGCTATTCGGAATTTTTTAAAATGGACACTTCATGAGAATTTACACAATGCTAAAAAGCTGGCTGTAAAATAAATGTGAAACAGCCAGTATGGTGATGCTGCTGACTGCAGGCTGCCAAAACATGAATCACATGCAAAATCTCTCGTGGTGTATTTCTACATGTTCATCATCATGCATTAGTCCGATTTCAACTATCATCTAGGCTATCTATAGAATCCTTCAAGACCATTCGTGACGCATTTCTCTAAAGGATCGCTGCATTTCCTCTCCCCCAACAAAACCAGTGAAAGAAACTACCAACACAAATGAATAAATAAATAAATTAGCCCCTAACGGGACTGGCGGTCAACTCTTCGCAACTGACGTTTGTGCCAAGTTCAAAGTCACGTGACACAAAAACTAGGACAAATATCAAAATTCCGGCCTGATCAAATTTAGATATTGTGCCCTAGTTTAAGAATCCGTGGTCAGTTGCCAGCTCCCTTTGTAAATGGCGGAGGGGATAGCTGTTGAAAATGTCCGAATTTCCAAATTTGAAGGGCTCGTGACCTTGACCTTAAATCGGGTCATACAGCATACAGTCGTGCATCACTCATTGATCTCTACCTACATACCAAATTTCATTGAAATCGAAGAAACATTTTGTGGACGGACGGACGTACGGACGGACGTAGCTGACATGTAAAAAAGAATACCTAGGGTATTCGTTTTTACATGTCAGATACCCTGACTGTCAACCAACCAACTGCATCGATTTACAGCACTATCGCCGCTAACTGACACAGTCAGTCAGTCTAATGCAGATAAGTACGATACGACATGATACGGTAGATTAACGTGCACTCAAAAGCTAACGAGATGGGCAGCTTAATCTAGCGCACAGCACAGAAACGAAAAAATAAGGAAAAATAAAAACCAAAAACCTTGTAGCTCATGCCAAGTGTAACAAAGAACAAGTAACTGGTGTATAATACAGGTCCACTTACTACAAGGCACTGGAATGATAAGTTGACAACATTATTATCCACACATGCTGATAGGCAAGGTGTGGATATATCGGTTACTCTTTGTTTGTTTGTACGGTTATGGATTTATCCGCCGAGGATAAAGATAGTAGTATCAAATTTTTCACGGCGGTTCATCGGCGTCCAAGGCAGGGAATCTCCCATTTTTGTGAACTTTGCTCCCCCAGAAGCAAAAACTCGGACGAATCGTCCAGCGCGCGGGCCACGCCCACCCGCATGTCAACATTACCATAGAGGTGCGCCGACGTAAACGTCATGCTAGAGATTTGCCGTTCGCAAAACTGCATGGCGTGTGGACGTAGGATCGACATGTGTGGATACACGTCAGTTCCCGAAGACGGACGTACCGGTACTTGTCAATATCCAATACTGCAGTCTGCTACAGCAATTGATCATTTTCAAACATTTTACGGTCACAAAGCTGAACGTACATGAATATGAGATAAATGACTCGCCGACATCTGCTGATCAAAGAAGCAACGACGAAGCCAGTCCATGACGTGGATCACACAGCGATTTCTAGCGACCGGTTTGTTACGAGCTAGCGACAGCATCATCGGTGCATAGCTCAAATGATCACGCATGTAAAAACATTTATGCATTTTAACACAGTGAACTCTTATGGTCAAGGATAAGAAATAAAGTACCAGATAAACTCTGCCAGTGGCTTTTGCTACAAAATTACGTTACCAGTAATGAAATAATCCACTAAATAAATAAAAAGTGTTAATAATTAGCTATCAGACGATCATACATACATACATAATATTGTCATCAGTATGAACCAGCCAATTTCTACTGTAGGACAGAGATGAGCTGAAGCTTTTCATGCACAGGCTTCAGCCAAATTCATGTCTAGATGACTTTACAAAAAGATGTAAGAATGCTGCAGACTGAGCGACCAGACATACACTAATTGCTCAGTGCCAAAGCCATATTAACCACATAGGTTCAATCTAGTGTGCATGCCGATGTAAATTATTGAAACGTCAATGAGGCTTTTGCAAACTGCAAAAGGATTGATGGTGATGCCGTAAATAGCTGTTCGAGACATAGTGTATGCCTCAGAATACAGTACCATATCGACACCATGTCAGATCCTGTTAGATAATGAAAGAATGTTGCTTTTTCTTCCCCAAATAATGGTGTCAGATGCCTGCTGAGTTGCCTTAACCCAGTGAACAGTGAACATGTACCAGTCTTTTGTCTGGTATGAGAATGATTCATTGCTGTATCATGTGCGACAATACAGCCATGGAATGTTAATGTCAAATATCAGAAAACTATAAAAATACTTTCATGTTTTAATGCAATCACTAACATGCTTACCTTGTACAATAGCGTTGTGATAACACGTCAGCAATGGCACCGACACTGGCTGCCGCTGTAACCTAATCAACAACACAACGTCCAGCATCTGCATCTACACATATCTACCCAGCTCCATTATTGACTGTTTTCCATCGGGCCTAGGTTAGCCTGTTCCCCTTCAGCTTTGTTCCTCCATTTGTTCCAGGAGAGAAGCTATGGTGATAAGTAGCACGGGTTTTTCCCGGGTTGAATTCCTTCCTGTCACACAACCAGCAGTGTCAAAGCACTGAATTAAACACAAAGCAGTAAAGTAAAGTAAAGTAAAGTATACGTTGATTTGTATAGCGCATCGTCATAACTACCTCTAATGCACTCAGACATGGATCACAAAGTTTCACCAGCAAATTACACCATGCCTGCCTTTACTCCCCAGCCACAGAGCATCACCGCCCTTTGGCCGGTACTCATTTTACCATCCCACGGATGGTACAAGGCTGAGTCGAAATGGGTGGTTGGTTACATACCGAAATGAAGTGCCGCCTCCGGGAGTCGAACCCGGACACGGTCACCCATCGCAGTACTAACCGGGCTCGACGTAGAGTAACTTTGTTGATCGAGATCAATGCCGTTACCACTACGCCACGCCGCCACCACAACCAGTTGCCTGGCCTCATCATTTCTTCACCCACAACCAAACTCCTCACGGAAGGAATGCTGTTTCCTTTATGTTGGATGTCTGACGTCAGTATCAGTACCATCTCCACCTACACCATCTCCATATTTTTCAATGTGCAGATAATAGTAACACTTAGTATATGTTAGTGATATAATGTATGGCAACAGAGAGGCTGAAGTGTATGCAAAACAGAGAAAATCTTAAAAATTGTTCATTAACATCACAACAGGCATTACAAAATCCATCTGAGAATTAAGAAGCACTAAAACTGAACAAAAAGCACACAAACACAAAGCAGTTTTAAAATACCATGTGATCAGTTTATCCAGAGCTTCGTTAATTCGACTTTTACAGCGCAGATCTTCCACTAAAGACTTTGATATGTCGACGTTTCCTCCAACGGTAGATCTTCGAACTACAGAAACTCTGTGTTGACCTCCATCAGATACAATAACTCCGGACAAATCACTTTCAGACCATCCAAACCGCCGTTCAAATATGTATGCTACCAAATAGTTCAAACTGTTCGCATAGCTGCAATTGTCATCAATGTAAAGACCGGTTTTGCTCAAAAGAGTCTTCTGTTCCGCAGAACTTTCAAACATCTGCCCTTCAACGAGCTGTTCCAGATTATCTTTATGTATTGTTGAATCAGCAGAACTGTTAATAGCAAACAGTAAGTCAGCAAGAATTAGAATTTCATCTTCAGCTGATTCAACATCGTGCAGGCGGTCGACAAGATGCGTCGGGAAACTCATTATAACACCGTCTGCAAATTCACACAATTTAACCAGCATAAAAATATAGAAAGATGAAATTCTCTTTTGGCTTCAGTACTCTTGCAGGTATAATTACCAATTTCAGTCTGCATCATATTCTGTAAAAACTTCAAGTTTCAAGTTTTGGTCAATGACCTCAATCTACTGCAGAAATTAAAACTAAAAATTATCAATCCAGTAACAGAAATGCGTGAATGTTATTTTCATCAATAAGGATGCCAATTTGGGTGAAGCTTGGGGCTAACTCTGTTCACTGCCAGAATCACACACTCGCACGGTAGTGCCAGAGTGTTGTAAGGAGGGAATTTATACTTTGCGGAATTGCGTAATGCGTAAAATACTTTGCGGAATGACCGTGCGGACTGCGGAAAGAACCTGATTGGTTGTTGGCGAAAACCACGTGACCGCCGATTTTCTGCAGGGTAACGCGCTTCTGCAGGGGCAGATGCCTTAATAATATGTGGAAAACAACTGTGGAAAGTTGAATGCCAAAATGATTGTTCTAGTAAACCCACTTCGAGTAAATTGACTGTAATAGTGCATGTTATAAATGAATGTTATAGCATTATTTAAATAAACTTTGACGCATAACAGAACGTGAGACAAAAAATCTGGAAGCTTAAAACGTTATAAGACGATATATCATTGCCGTAGCACACAAAAGTTAATTAAACACACTGGCAATTGTATAAATACACCTATGTTGTGGCATTAAAGGGCAACTCCAGTCAAAAATTAGCTTTGTATTTTATTTGCCAGTTTGAAGAAGGTGGTACTCGGCTCATTTCATAACATAAATCACTATTAGATTCAAACTTCACTTGTTACTAATTTTTTTACAATAAAGGTCACTTTTTACTGGAGTTGCCCTTTAACTAATGGCTGAGAGTTCGTTCGGGCATGGGAATTCGGATCATGTCGGCAGTTTCCGTCATTTTCACATTCTGCAAAATATACACCTTTACGCAGCAAATTTACGCAACAGTAATTCCGCAAATTATTTTACGCATTACGCAATTCCGCATAGTATAAATACCCTTGTAAGGACGACAATCAAAGTCAATGAGAAAAGCCACCCCTAAAACCCTTAACCAATCGTCACCAAAATTCACCTACGTGATTACATCGTGGATATCTATGTTGAAAGGATTTTATGCTAAATAGTGGTCTAGGAGTGCTTCAACTCTTTTTCAGACAAAAGTCAGTTAGAACGAATATATGAAAGTAAGTCGTTATTCGCACTTAAGTAAAAGCGGATAGCCTCGAGCCTATTCGCACTTACGGGTGTTATATTCTATGGTCATCTACACGCAACTCTATTGTTTCTTTCTTTCTGTTATTCCCTCAAAAGACCTAGCCCCTTTTCCTTATATATACCCACAAAAAAACCCTCTTTTCAACGATAAAGTATGAACTTACTATCGAATTCTTGTCAGCAAGCGAGTAAAAAGTCAGAAAATGGAAAAAACGGGCCCACCCACGAACCACGCTACCGCGCCTCCGCAAAAATTTCTTTTATTATTGTGATACAACCTTTTTATGGGTGTCAACGGAATGCGCGTAAAAATTACCATTACTGTGTAGGTTAGGGTTAGTGCTACGGTTAGGGTCAGTTTAGTTTAATTGGTTATCAGTAACAGTTTTGGTGGCGTCAAGTGTCGCCATCTACCGTGCATAGTAGCCAAAGTGCGTAAGTGCGAATAGCCACGTGCCTATTCGGGTGAACCCCTATTCGCAGTTCGGTAAGTGCGAATAACATCAGCCTTATTGTTTGTACTGTTTAACAAACATTTGGACCGTTCCGTACCCGTGTGTCTGGTGAAGGTGTTGGTGAGTTGGTATGATAAATGCAGTGCTGTAGTCAGATGAAGTAATGCAATGTCTCGTGTTTTTCATATATGTGCTGGTGTACGTCAAGGTGGCATATTGTCACCACTACTGTTTGCTGTGTACATTGACGGGTTAGTACAAAAGGTGAAGTCAAGTGGTTTTGGCTGCTGGCTTCATGGTCTGTTTGTCGGCTGCAATTTATATGCAGATGATATTATTTTGTTAGCGCAGACAACATTTGCTATGCAGAAAATGCTTGACATATGTATGAGTGAAATTACTGCATTAGATCTGTATTTTAATGTGTCTAAGTCTGTTGTTATGCAAGTAGGTCCCCGCTGGAATAAGCCATGTGTTGCATTTGACCTTGGTGGATCAGCGTTAGTCCTCAAATTCTGCACTTGTTTGTGTTGAACTACTGAAGTCATTTTGTTTACCAATGATATTATATGCATCAGAAGTTACAGACCCTACGAAGTCTGTTCTTACCAGTTTGGGCCTCCCCAGGGATCTGGCTCGGCCCAAGGGGTCATGCAGACTTGGTCAGTCTTGTAAATGACCCATCCGTGTACATCTTTTGTAGACATCTTTTAAAACTGTTAACAGTCTTTGCAGAAACAGTATCTTCATCCAACATGTTCCAGATGTTAA
>Ga0209363_1000599_pt1 | contig 14647 bp, 6 predicted proteins | sample WorMetexBAHAMAS3_FD_187385 | JGI IMG/M metagenome (GOLD analysis project Ga0209363, IMG submission 187385) | Marine gutless worms symbiont microbial communities from Max Planck institute for Marine Microbiology, Germany - Inanidrilus exumae... | ecosystem: Host-associated > Annelida > Digestive... | reverse complement strand
AAGAACGAGTACTGCGAGGACGTTGAACAGAGATGAAAGTTGGAGGTTGGATATAGCTGTGAGAAAGTGAGAGGAACTTGTATTCGATAGCACTTAGGCCTAGAAGTTTTAACAGCAACGCGAGAAAGCTAGAGAGTTCTGAATCTGTAGGAGGCGGGTTATTTGAGACTTAGAGAGATTGTAGTAAAGAGAATTACAGTAATCATGTTTGAGACGTGGACGACGCATACGGCTCTGATACAGCCTAGCTGCCGTGGAATCGAGATAAGGGCAGATTCAGCGACGAATATCATACTAGCAGGATTGGGGAGAGATGAAATTTAGTTTGAAAAAATGAGTGAGGGTTCATCAATGACGAGGCCGAAGTACCAATTCATGGTTTATTGGGCATACATGAGTCTGGCCTGAGTCTGCCCCCTAAACGTCATCTCGATTGGTTCAGCCGTTTTTGCAGATCCCATGCACCATGTACCCAACGCATACACAGACACAGATCACGCTACTTGTGACAAGTGCAGCAATAGGTGTCATCTATGCATTGCGTGCAGACGTTGAGGTCTAAAAATTCTTTCTCGACTTTCTATTTTATAAGCTTTTCTTAACTGCCACATCCATGCATTCAGTAGCATTGTTTTCCCTGGTTTAAAATGGAAACTTGCGTCGTTGTTGAAGAAGTTAAAACAAGCTGTCGCCCTAACGGGACGTAACATTACTGGCCCGCCGTCGCGTGATTCTCCCGGATGAGTTACGTTGCATATGCGAGTGTTACAGACGATGACAGGCGGCAGACGACGACAGACGCCAGCGACCGTTACTAGTCTGTCTGGCCCTTCTACACTAAACTACGTGTAGGCGGGCCAGTAATAATGGCAAAAGGAGAGACCAGATTTTGAGTAAGAATGCAGATAATGTTGAAGACATAATAGACGTATAGATGCACGAAGCATGCAGACAGAAGACTTGACAGGCTAGAGGGTGCTGTGCTGGTGTGTGGCAGTGGCTGGCCCGCCTGGCCGGCGTCGTATTTAAATTACTGCATTCCACCGGTATACCCAGGCGCCGGTGTGTGGCGGTGCACGGCAATGTCCACGCTGTTATCAGTATAGGCCTACCGCGAATCGTGACATTCGAGGCACGCGGGCACAGACTAGTGGCTACTGCGACCAGTGCGCTAGCAGCTATAGGTTGCTCATCTGCCGCCCACTGCAGCTGTTTGGAATGGCGGGAGATTTGTATTACAGCCAGCGGAGTGTACGGACCGCGACCTGTACGTGGCCTACAATTGCCAGTGACGTTGTCTATCGAGTCGACGGTCGACGTACGTTGAAACAGCCACCACCACAACCGGAACCATCAATTTGTGGAAACTCTATCCAAGCTCCACAACCATTTCTATCTGTACCAAATACAGAAGTCGGCAGTAGGCTTAACTTAAGTGATAATCTGTTGTCGACAGCCGTGCCAGAGAACATGACCTATGAGAGTCACTTCCGTGCGATGTTTTCAAGCCCTGCATCACAGCCTGGTTCTAGAAGACATGCGGGTGAAGCAATTAACAGTAAGTACATTCAACATTGCTACATTCAGTTACTCATTGCTTTGTTCGTCGGTTGAGTAGTGCTAGTGACCTTTCTGATCAAATATTTGGTAATGTAATTGTGTGTGTGTGTTTTGTAGCAGAAGCAGCTCGAACAAGCAAAGCCAAAAGCCAAAAACATCGTATGCTGATCGAACACGACGTCAAGAAGTGGTTAAATTCGCTGTGGAGTAGCCTACGATGGAGTTCGTCGCCAGTTGCAGTTCGGCTTTTCTACAGTGTACATCTGCCCGGATACACAAATGGAATCAAACAATCACAGAGACTGCTGTTCAGTGCTCTGTATATTGTTTTGTATCTGCTGTTTTCCGACAACTCACGTTGCATGAGCATTAGGCCTACATACAGGCTAATGTCAGTTTAACATTTTATGCATTTTTTGTGGCGCCCGGACGGAGAAGCAAAGGGGCGGTTTGCCCCCTAGCTTGGCGGCTATGGTTGTATGATCTGTATATAAGTGTAACCGTGTAATGTGTAATGTGTAATAACAATTTTCATCGAGTGCCCATGAAACGGTTTGTTATTGTTGCTAACGTTTAATCAATGTTGGTTCAACGTATAAGCGTACACGCCACATCGTTAGATTAACGTTTAATAATTAACGTTTCAGGAACGTTTTAATGTAAACGTTTTAAGAACGTTTTTATGTAAACGTTGAATCAACGTAATTTTGCTCATTGATTTAACGTTGATTCAACGTTAGCATGAAAACGCTTATGTAACGTTAATATAACGTTAATCTAACGTTACTTAATTAACGTTAGAATAACATAAACGTTTTCATGCTAACGTTGAATCAACGTTAAATCAATGAGCAAAATAACGTTGATTCAACGTTTACGTGCAGACGTTATTCTAACCATGCCGCAAACGTTACATTAGCGTTGATAAAACGTTTGCATGTTATCTGGGCAGTGCTTGAAAGAGGATCCGTGATGTCAGTGAACTGAAGCAGTGGATGATCAACGACGTGTAACATTGGCTGCAGCAGTCATTGATGCAGCTCACACAAGCAATATGGCACAAATTTCGCGTAAACGTCTGCGAGCTTGTGTTTCTATCAGACATTCTTGTGTTATCTGCATTCTGTGCTTCAGGGGCGTCGATCCGTTGCCAAAACTGGGGGTGTTCAAATGCGTACGCCTGCCAGATACGCAAAGTCAAAAACGACATCATAACGTGACGTCACAAAATGACGTCACCCGCACTGAACAAAATAGACTAGGGATGTAGCGAATAATCGGTTATAATCGAGTCACTGATTAAACTTTTGCAAGGAAGTGCAATACAGTTTATTAAACTGTAAACAGTAGTAAACACTGTTTTAATCGCCAAGTCAACAAATATATACTTTGCAAGTTCACACCATTTGCTGGTAAAAAGCGCATATTCTCAGGAAAAATCTGGGGTGTTCAGATACTGGTGAACACCACCTGCCGAAATTATGGGTGTTCGAACACCCAGAACACTGATGGATCGACGCCACTGCTGTGCTTCATATCTTGCACAAAAATTAATAAAACCATCACTGTGTTATTGAGGCGTCGCTCCGACCGCCCAGTCATTGGAGGAGACCTTGCGGACGCCCACGTTCCACCTGGCTGAGGGGTCAACTCTGGGATCTTAGCCTGGAGAAAAAAGGAAAAAGTAAACAGAGCAAAAGACGAGGAAGTGAATGAACAAAGGAGGAAGAAAGGCAGGAAAGGTGGTACCCCGGCCCCACGTGCGATGACCTCTTGATTTGTTTACATAGTGTGTTAGACAAAGCCGGCTCTCAGTCGGTTTTCAAACGCACTTAAAATCCTCGCATTTTCATTCATTCATTCATAGGTTACTGAGCCAACACTGTCAAAACACGGGACCAACAATAACCCAAGTGAACACAATAATTTCCACTAGTAAAATTACAGTAGTGAACTAACACTAGCTTCACCAGTAACAATATTTAATACCGGAAGCCCCCATTCGACGTCACACTGACCATTTTTGCACATTACTGCCCCGGGGTCGATATGGGGCCAACCCATAGCATAAGCTACATCATTACTATGGCTGGCTAGAAAAAAATACATAAATACAAAAATCAATCAGCCAATCAATCAAACTGTCACAAAGCAATGCTTTCCACAAGTGACGGACAACATCCACATTCCACTAGTTACGAAAAAAACCTAGCACCATAACCTTTTTATTGGGACATGGTGTACAGGAAGCAGACAGACACTAACGCAAAAGATGGACCCCATATGATACTAATTAGCTTTCTTCTGTAGTAACCCTCACACCAAAAACCAGCTCATCCATGTGGGCTGGTTGGTTGGTTGGGAGATTCACGTCCCCTTTCAGCACAGAAATAGGCTATATCGGTGACAAGGTCTTGGGTGCAGATTTAGTTCTACCAGGTGAAGGATGGCTAACGATACAGTAATGATACGATGACGCTCCGACCCCGCTGCCTTTTTGTTCAGTGACAATCTAAAATCAAAAGGATAGGGGAGGCTCATTTATTATGTTAGCACCTACAATAGGGTGGATACTAACCAACCACCACAAGACCTATTTATCAATTCAATGTGATATCTTGTGTAATTGATGTTCATCAGTTCCTTTAACAAACTTACTGTATAATATCTTTTCCGTGTAGATTTCTCTGCAATCCACAAATTACTGACAACATCCACACACCAACAGTTATGACGAAAACGTAATATCAGAATTATTAGCTTCACTATTTTTGCAGAGAACGCTGTGATATATATAGCTAAACCTTTTAAAATTGTGTACTAACAAAGCTTTGAGGACTTTGATGTGCTCGTATGTAACGTGGCACCCGTCTCAAACAACTTTGGACAAACATCGTACTAGTGATGTGACGATTATCAAGATCGAGATCAAAATCACGATTTTTTTTTCGGAAAATCGAACGGAATCGATATCACAATTTTTTGGAACAAGTGTGACTCGATTCCGATACTGTATCGCCCTAGAGGAACCGGCGATCAGTGCAGGAGGTCACAGAATGGGTTTTACACCCCCGTGAGTCCGATCACGCCAAATGTGGAGGGATTTATATACAGATTCTTTGAGATCAGTACCAAAGCACGCAACACAATTATAGTAATGGAAACGTGCAATACACGGCCTACTCGGAATACGCTCACAACGCAATGTTTTCATCAGCATAGTCAGCTCTAGAGCAGTGCACTGTTAAACTTTACGTGTCATAATTTTAAGGTACTGCAGGGCATTGTGGGCAGCCATCGAGTGTGCCTCATAAAGTGTAGATCCCGTGCTGTAGCACATCACCGCGGGTATATCAGACAGCTGGACAATGCACTGGTATTGGTCTGTACACGCCATCACAAATATATCAGTGCTGCAAGTACATCGCACAGAGTCAATCATTTAACATAAAACTTGTCATTCTGTAAAACTAACACAAATTACTAAACACTATTGCAAATATAACCTGCTAAACAGCACTTCTAAACATACTGCATAAACATTAGAGAATTAATATCTATTAATCCCTCATTACTTACATTTGCATTAACACTTTACCTATTTGTGTGTGATAACCAACATCTCAAATTTCTTTAATAAGATTTACATAATTAGTAAGTATAGTAGCAGATAACAGTGAAGTTGTGTTCCACTGTAATTGTAATAACACATTATACAAAAAACGTTCACATTATAATTTTTTTTCAATAACTCAGTCAAAACACCCAATTTTCACCATGTGACGCTATGTTAGTGCAGTATATGCTGTCATCGTGTGAACGTCTGTCTGTCACAAGCCGACACTGTACCAAAATGGCTAAATGCATGATCACGCAAACAACACCATACGATAGCCAAGGGACTCTAGTTATCTGATGCCAAAGATCTCGACAAAATTCAGATGAGGTCACCCTAACGGGGTGCCAAATACAGGTGGGGTAGGTTCAAATGGACAATTTTCGACAAATATCTCGCTATATCTCAAAAACAGTGCAAGATAGGGGCATAGTTGTGATGGAATGCTAATAAAAACGCTAATAGAAATTCGTATGCGCTCTATCAAATGGCGCTATTTTCAGTAACATTCAGTGATCCCTAACGACCGCAAACCACCCCATTTTCGATATTTTGTATCACCTTTCATATCTTCGTAGTTGGTGGAGAGTCGATGGAGAGTTCAAATTTGGTTTTGGTAGGTCCATCGTAACTAGTGTGAGCCCATGGTTAACAAATCTTCCCTGAAAGGGGCGTGGTCAGGTCACGTAAACCATGTAAATTTTGGTTGGCACCAAACATATCTCTGGAACGGCTGAAGCTATAGTGGTCAAATTTTATACACAGATACGCTATGTCAAGTCCCAGCATACTGATGACAAATGATCCTTAACAGGGTGTGGTCAGGGTCACATAAACCACTAAATTTGGGGGATCCCAATGATATCTCTGGAAACGTTTAAGCTAGAATCGTCAAATTTTGCACACAGGTAGAACGTATGAAATCCTAGTCCATGGACGACAAAACACTCCTAAAAGAGATGTGGTCAGGGTCACGACTCATTTTCTAGTTCGATGCCCACATCATATCTCTGGAACGGCTGAAGCGAGAGTCGCCAAATTTTGTATGCAAGTAGAATACATCAAATGCTAGTCTTGGGATGACAGACTACCCCCTAATGGGCGTGGTCAGGGTCAAGTGACCTGTTTTCTTAAATCTTGCCCCTAAACATATCTTTGGAGTTGCTGAATCTAGGCATTTCAAATGTCGTGTGCTGACTGATCCAGAAGTGTACTAATGCATGAGTAATAGATTACAGCCGAAAGGAATGTGTCCAGAGTCACGTGACCTCTATGTTTTGAGAAATAAGTGACAGTATCTCAGATACGGTGCATGATAGATACATGATAGCAATGGAAGTCTAACAGAAGTCTAACAGGAAACGTTTGTGGCCAATCGAATGGCACCACTGCCAATGCCTTGAAGGTCACTTTTGCTGTGTAAGACCTTTCTAGCTCCCATACCTCATAAAACATAGCATGAATTTACTGGTACAGTGCATCGAGCGGTCCCTATGCACTAGCTGAGCTTATTGTAATAATTTTTGGTATATAACATCATTATGAAAGTTCAACACCAGGAGATTATAAATTTCTCCCCAATGAAAAAGTTCTGCATTTTGCACAGTAGCAGTGACAGTTTTCAGGAGCAGTGGAAAACTTTGTAATCACGTACGACATTTTTTCGAAAAAAAACTGTGTATCAAAAGCTTTTTAAAGTCAGCTCATATTTGACAAGTTTAAACAGTAGACTTGTTCAGCCTATCATTATTATTGACATAAAGTCAAACCGCCAGTAATGTGTTGCATCTAAACAATTACTCAGCACACTGAGAGAAGAAGACATCAACAAAAATGCAGTTATCAAGCAGACCACCCAAAACTGATTTTAAGGCTGACTAAAAGTTCACTATTGCACATATATTTAATACGTAACATCAATTATAATAACAATTATATATTTTAATTACCATCTTCTGTAAGCTCTACAATATCATCATATGTTGCAGAGAAGCCTTGTTCTTCTGCTATTTCGGCCAACATCTGACAATAATTCGTAGCTGGAATGTTCAGACAGAGTGTCTAGTATCACAATCATATCACACAACCATGTATTAGACAAGGTCACGGTCGGACAAATACATTCGCAGATGTGAGGTGATGCGGCTGTTTGCCAAATTACTTTGTACAATTGTTACAGGCTGATACACAGCCAACAACATCAAAGAACTGAAAATATACCATAAGGTGCATTAGAAACAGTCCAGATACAGTTTATAGCTACAACGCATGATACAGCTACCTACCACCTAACGGATACTGGAAGGTTTCCAGGTGAACTGGCTTAACCGGATCCACCTCGCTGCTCTTCTTCCTCCACCTGTCCTGGAAAAGAACCTTTTGGAGTAAGTGGTACAGTTTTTTACGGACCATGTCTGTTTTGTCACCCAACCGTGATTAGGAAACACATGTTGCGTGGTGGCTTAGTGGTTGGGCATTGGACTTGCAATTTACAGGTCGCGGGTTCAATTCCCGGCCGGTCTGCTTTCACATAACATAGGTCAACTCAGCCTTGCATTCCTCCGGGGTCGCTAAATCGAGTACCTGCTTTGGCTGGGGGTAAAGGCGGGATTCTCACCACTGTCGGGTGGCAGGTAACACTGTGTGATCCCATATGGCATCTGAGTTTCCCGTAGCGGTGAAGAGCTAAGTTGAAACTAACTGCTATTCACTGTTTACTTCACTTTTTTTTTACAAAGCACTAACCTCAACCAGTGGCCAGGCCTTATAATTTCTTCACCCATCATTGGAATCCTGACAGAAGGGGTATTAATCCCTTTACACCAGCTCTCCAATGCTGGTACCAAGCAGTGAGCGTTACAACAGCTGCGGAAAATACTGCCACACTGAAACAGTAACAACGTACCTGCAGTGACGCCAGGGTTTTCCCGGTTTTCAGTTTCATTCCCTGATACCAGCTGTTAATCTCACGACTGTGCTGTGGCGTCAACGTTGCAATTTCCTGACAAAGCTTCAAACCTTCTATGGCATTTGACATGGATCTGTCAACCTGCAAGTTATCAATAAACACAACTCACTGCAACTTTGGTCAGCTCGTAACTACTTACAAACAAGGACTGATCTATCCTTTATTATCTCTACCACAGTTTTGGCAGGGAAATTTTCACCCATGTTTTTCTGTTTTTTCCCCCGAAAAGTTGTCAGTGCATTTTCATGAAATTTGGGTAACAGATAACATAAGTGATCAAAAACATATTCTGGATATTTTTACATCACAGTTTAGCACCAGCAAAGTCATGTGCAAAATCATAACTCTGTGCAACTGTGAATGCAACACAGAATATAACGGTCATTTAAGCAGTGGCAGTAGAGCTCAGATCCATCAACTGCCACAAGATTTCGCTGGCAAGGGTGTGCTTAACGTTTGAAGTGGAGTCCTACCAAAGTGATATTTGCAATTTTACAGCTATGAATTTGTCACCCATACACTCGCTTGTAAACTGGTCATCCAAAATAACTGCAAGACCATCTTTTTCATCATAAAACAGTGGTTTTACTGGTATTTTAAGATAACCGTGAACAATAGTATGCAATCAAGGTTGGTTGGTTGGGAGATTAAAGTCCCATTTCAGCAGAAAAAGGGGCTATATCAGGGACACGGTCATAGGTGAAGATTTAGTTTCACCAGGTTAAGGATGGCCAACGATACAGTAACCTCCCGACCTTGTTGCCTTTTTGCTCATCAACGACCCAAAATGGGAAAGGATAGGGGAGGCTCATTTATGTATTATGCTATGCCATCGCCTACAACAGGGTGGAAACTAACCAACCAACACTCGACCTATTTATCAGATCAATGTGTTATCTTATGTAATTGCTGTTCATCAGTTCCTATAACATATCAGTGCCTAATGACTCTCGTTGTATATTATCTTTTCTGGGTCTGTTTACTTCTCTTAAGTAAAACCCAAAAGAAGCATCTGAGGGACCTACCACCCATGGTACCAGACCTGCTCCCTTCATCCCCAGAATGCAATCAAGTTGTTTTTACCATTATAATGTTAAATATTAGAAGTGACTCGTTATCATCTTGTACTGTGTGTAAAATGACTTCGCTTCATAAATCATGACTACTATTTAATAAGATGTTAAAGTTCACTCCTACATCACGGTTTTACAGCAAATTTCTTAAACATAGTAGTCAACTGTTCAAAAAGTGAAAGCGACGTTTGGAAAACCATTATTACAGCAGAGTGTGCCAATTTTATGTGTTGTGACAGAGGTATAAAGGTAAAGGTTGGATTCTTATATAGTGCAGCTTACGCAATGACCGCACCAGCACGCTTTACAATCTCGGAAGTGGCAGTTGATTGGCAAGAGCCAATGGTGCTGCAGCGCAAACTGCGGCCATCCAATTGCATGCGTTAACGTACAATTTGACCCGCGTTATGCAGCTAGCAAACACAGAAGAAAGCACAAAGAAGAAAGCACTAGTGATTAGAACCTCTGATGACTGCAGAGCAGATTCCTTGTTTCCATCATCATTGACAAGCATTTCACCACCATCGCTGATATACTGCAACATTGCCAGTGCAGCATCTTTCTTAGCGAGTTTTTTTGAACTGCCAGACCCTGACACACATCATATAAAAGTGTCAAAAGATGTCAATGTCAGAGACATAGTACTACAGAGAGACACCTACTTACTTACTTCGGCCTAGGTCTTGCGGACCTTTAGTAAGGAGGATATTATTATTATTTTTTTGGCTGTGGATCAAATACTTTACTTTTACCGGCCACATATCAAGAGCCACTTCCAACACGTGAAACAACCTGTCACAATAGAGATCATCCGTTTCACATTTTCTTTAATTTGCATCAATTACCGTACTACTTACTGACTGCTGCGTTGCTGTAATGTTTCCCTCTTACTCAACAGTTATTTTCTTTTGACTCTGAACTCCGCAATTTGCGACTTCCCCACCGGGAGGCGACATCTAAGCAATAACTGACTGTCTGAAGGATAAGACAGAATATTATCAGAACTGTCTGTGCTGTATCGTGTACAACAATTGCGCACAATGACATATGCGAGCAGTTTTTACAGCTGACACTTGGTTTAGGTTTACATTCTGCCAAACGTTGTGGATAATTAACTACAATGTCCACATCCTAGAAGCTGGTGTTAACAAACCAACAAATCACCATCCTATGTGCCTTCAGTGCTTTGACACAGTTGGCTGGCAGTCAGAAACAGCAGACGGCATGTAAAAATTGAGTGATAACGTTCTATCTGGAGCGGAGTACAAATGATTTGCCCATGGTCCAGCTGATACCACTATTACCCCATCATCTCTTGCTTCATTAAAATCCAAAACTGAGTTAAGGTTTTACGTCCAAACCGACATAAAATAGGTCATTTCGGAGACGTTCTTCCCAGCCAATCTCTTGGCTTAGTACTGAAAAACTGAAAAAAACACAACGAAAGCAAACCATAACATAAATATATCCATAACAAAATATACTACAACATACAATGAACCAAAAAAAACTAAACCAAGGTTTGCTCGCCTCCTACGACCTCTGGCCTGGAAATGGAACAGGCCTATTCTGAAAGGAGTAGATAGATAAGTCAGAAAGTAAACAAGGAAATAAATAAGTAAGAAATAAAGCATAAGGAAAGAAGAAAGTAAGGAAAGAAGGAAGGGAGTAAGGAAGTTAAATAAACACTCAAACAAACAATTTATATAGCGCCGAAATCCACACATGAATCATGGCGCATTACTGCACCGCAGCCTGTATGGGGCATTAAAATCCAAAAAGGTTTTATACCTTTCGGGTGTCAGCTTAAATGAGTGTTGCTGCCATTAGCACTCAGCAACTTAAGCCTGATTATCAGTGGGCCAAAATGATCAAAAAGTGCAAAAAATCTAGGGATACTTTTTAAAAATCGTGGAATTCAAGGCCAATTCAGTCATATTGCATTCAGAAAAAAAATCACACTGACAAACTTCTATCACTCCATAATCACCAATAACTAGGCTGCTAATTCAATCTCACAGTGAACGATCAGTCGTCATCATTCAGGCAACAGTTCAAGTAACTATATACCCAACTGTGTTACATAAGCAAAAACATCCGAGTAACATCTGTTCTGTTCATGATACAAACTATATCGTGACTCATTACATAATGAATAATCATGATCCAATTTATAATGCTTAACATCAAAAACTTATCAATTTTGACACAAAAGTGCAGCAATGTAAAAAATCATATCAAATCATGGCAAATGCTGAAATTCACAGCAAATGCCAAAATTCGTGGGCTCAGCAAATTCTGCAAATGCTTGATTTTTGCACAGCCCTAATTATCAGTAACCTGCATATTACTGTAATGTAATGAAGATGAAGCTGCAACCTGCCAACTTTTTGTACAACTTCAGTTGATTCCTGGAAGCTTTAAAAATTAATACTCCTGCTAATGCTAATGCTGTTATTACGACTATCATTTTCAGTTTTGATCTGATCAGCCTTTTTTCAGAGTTATACTCGGTGCTGACGTGACATCATAAAAGAACCTTCGGAGATGACAAGGGCAAGATATTATAGAATGGATACAATTCATATCTCCAACTACAGCTTCAAATCACAGAAGGGAGCTGACATCAATTACTTTGTTGGCTTGATCCTTGCTTGATGGTAAGATGCCAAACCTTTCAGCCAGCTCTCCAATGCCAAAACATGTGTTCACAATAACCACACCCATCAATATCCTTAAACACTGGGTGTCTCACCTTGCAGAGATTTCTCTAAGAGATGAATGGTACAAGTATGGCTACGTGCATGCAATGGTCCAGATTCATTGGTGAACTCGTACACCGGCGGCGGCCATCGTCGCTTCTGTATCAGCTCCTGCAGCTGACTAATTGGATTAGACACTGGCGTCGCACTGCAGCCATTACGATTATCTTCTTGTTGACTCTCAGCACTATGACAAAATGTTTGAAACACCACACATCCATACACATTACACAAGCGATACCAACAGGTACGTAGTCTAGAAACGATAACGCAAACATAAAATACCTTTACTACAATACCTCAATAAGAACCCAGTCAAGACTATAACTTAATAACAAATGAATATGGATGGGCTAGGTCAAAATTGGCAATTTTGACCAATGTCTCGCACACACACAAGTCACACATGCAAACATACAATTTTGAGTTAAGGTTTTACATCCCACTTGACACAAAATAGGTCATTTCGTGGATGTTCTTCCCAGCCAATCTCTTGGCTTAGTACTGAAAAACGAAAACAAACACAATAAAAGCAAACGTGCATCCATAACAAAATATACTACAACATAAAATTAACACACACAAAAACTACAGCCGGGTTTGGTCGCTTCCTACGGCCTCCGGCCTGGAAATGGAACGGGTCTGTTCTGGAAGGAGTAGACAGGAAGTAAACAAGTAAGGAAGTAAATAAGTAAGAAAGAGTAAGGAAGGAAGAAAGTAAGGAAGGAAGTTAAGTAAACATACAAAACAAACAACTTATATAGCGCCGAAATCAACATATGAATCACAGCACATTACCACCCGGAGGCCGTACACGGCTGCAAACATACAAACACACCATTTCACACAGCACAGATAATCACTGCTCGTTTTTGCAGTGTATGCCTCTGGAACTTTAACCTCCAAACTTTACCGCCTTCTTAGCAGAACTTCCTCACTAAATATTCACTCAAGTTAATGACAAACATACATAATCATTGGCATCTTTTAAAAAAGTTTTTATTAGCCAAAGTTCACAAGTAATGGTTCCATAATGAATTATCAGACACAAAAGGTCAGGGGTGGAGAGCTATCCCTACCCAGTGAAGAAAGGCCAGTAATATATTAACCTCAACCACGGCCGCCTATTTGTTCAGCAGCCACCCAAAAAAGGAAAAAAGATCGAGAGGCTCATTTAAATTATTACGCCAGCGCTTACAACAGGGGAAGACACCTATCACACCACAAGACCAAACTAAACCAAATACAACAAAACACCAGAATAAATATTAACTAAGCAATACAGATGACACAAAATAAACAGAACAAACTAAACCCAGGTTCAGTCGTCTCCTACGACCTCCAGCCTGGAAACGGAGTGGGACGATTCTGGTAGAAAGGGAAAGGATGGACAAAAGAAGAAAATAGGTAAAGCCAATGAGAAAAGGAAAATTGGAAAAGGTAAAAAAAAGCAAAAGATAAGGAAGTGAATGGACAAGGGAGGAAAAAGGGACAAAAGGGGGTACCCCAGCCCCACGCTGGGCACCAATACCAAGACCTAAACTCAAAAATATGACCTCGTGTCAAGACCAAACTTTCTGCCTTTAAAGCAGCTCAATACCATGATCTTGGTCACAAGGACTACATCACGGGTCTATCACTGCCAACAAGCAAACATCAACACAATGTATTACATTCTAAAAAAACAGAACGACAACGGTTATAACAAACTGAAACAGATGGCAACATACTGTGCTTCATCAACTGTGGATTCAATGTCCACTCCTTCAACTAAGCTCAGTAAAGACTCCGCAGCATTGTGCTTCGCCTTCTTTTTTGTCTTTCCTACAAGCAATGAAGACCACACAGGACGTTTAACATGTGGCTAACACTGGCAAGATTATTTATCCACGTTACTGTCTAAACGTGTAAAAGCTTGTAGTTGTTTCAAGTGCATTTTTGTGTATCAATTTTCAACCATGTACAGTCTATAAATGCAAACTTAAGTCACTAAGTACACATTCTAACTAGCATTTAAAACAGCAGTTGTTGGAGCTACATTATTATTGGCTCACCTAATGGGCCAGTATTGTTTTGCTTGCAGCGGACGGCGTGCCAGCTGCCGGGCGTGTGGGCAGTCGGGCGACCGACACTGCACGGCGGGCCAGTACGATTATGTCCCATTAGGACGAAACCTTGTTGCACTCAAACTGCACTTACCAATTTTACCATATGCGATTTGCAAAGTGATATCTGTGAATAAGAAATACATTCAGCAATGCAGTCCACACAAATACCCGTTAGTCAATACATACAAAACTGGCAACCTTTGCCTGTGGCAGAGTGTTCACGCACTGTGACACTGTACTCAAACACTGGCTCATGAATTGGTCCTTCAGATGCAACCAGTTCATACAGAGGTACAATGCCCCACTTGTTGCACAGTTCTTGTACGTGACTGACTGGTGTCTTACCCTGATTACACACACACACACACACACATGCAAACATACAATTTCGAGTTAAGGTCTTGCGTCCCACCTAACACAAAATAGGTCATTTCGGAGATGTTTTTCCCAGCCAATCTCTTGGCTTAGTACTAAAAAACTGAGAGAAAAAACACAACAAAAGCAAACATGCATCCATAGCAAAATATACTACAACATATAATTAACCCCCCCCCCCCAAA
>Ga0209363_1000598_pt1 | contig 14650 bp, 4 predicted proteins | sample WorMetexBAHAMAS3_FD_187385 | JGI IMG/M metagenome (GOLD analysis project Ga0209363, IMG submission 187385) | Marine gutless worms symbiont microbial communities from Max Planck institute for Marine Microbiology, Germany - Inanidrilus exumae... | ecosystem: Host-associated > Annelida > Digestive... | reverse complement strand
TTAGTGCATTCTGGGCGCATGCCCACGTGGCGAGGGGGGGGCATGGCCCCTCCCGGCCCCCGTTGGATTCGCCAGTGGAGCTGTAAAGCATCTAAGCACATGAATAACATGACTTAAGCTGTTAAAAGATACAAAAGTAAACCTTCGTATTGTCTTCAGATTTCCATTACCCAGTTATACGAGAATATGAATAAAATGAAAGCTATCGGAATATTCAAAACGGTAAACAAACGGTAATAAAATGGGTAACTTGTGGCAGTGTCTGCGCAGACAAGATTACAGTCAGAGTAAGTAAGTAAGTATGTAAGTAAGTAAACAGAAACTAAATGAAAACCAGAAAGCACACCGAAAGTTCAAACCTCGGCGACAATCTCTCGGCAGAATGACGTGATGTGATCTGCTCTAACAAACCGGTTTTATTCGTCGCAATACGTGTGGCTGTCGTTGAAGCGGTGTTGGCAACGGTAGTTAGGCAGTGTTACATTTCATTGCATTTATCAAACAATTCAATCGATCTATCGATCAATAACGTTTTATTTCAGACAACAATGTCCTTAGACTAAAGTACAATAAAAAGAAAAGAAAAGCTACAACTTACGGGAGAACAAAAAACCCGATTTTGTGTCGGAAATCATTTCTGAGATGTAATAATTGACTGTTCATTTTTCCAAATTTCGTAAAAATTGATCCACGCATTTTAAAGACGGAGGGACAGAAGACAATAAAAGACCAACGTGCAGCTGGGCAGCAGGATTGCCTTGAAAAAAGTTGACGGAGGCAGACAGGTTATGCAAAGGTATATCATATCACCGATTGGAAGTCTGTTCTTCTGCCAATAATGTGTGAACAACATGACGGGTTTCACGAGGGCCAACCACGCAGCGTGTCATGAGCGACGTCTTCGCCAAAACGATCATTTATTATTAATGCATCATAGTGTGTCTTGCTATAGTGCTCGTGTCTGCGACTATTGGCAGAAAAGCTCGAGATTCGCAGTTCTACGTTGTTTCCTACTGGGCACAGGCAATATTTCGCGCACATGTATAAGAGTCGATATTGTGAATATTCAAATAGAGCGTCTTGTCTGCCTTGTATCTCAGGGTGGTGGAGATAAAGGACAAAGCTGCCTCTCCCACAAGCTCTGTGTTCTCTACCCGACCGCCAATATATTTTCTGCATTGTGAGTGTTGTGACTGTCTTAAGTAGAACCACAAAGTTAAATTTCTAGATATCATCGACTGCATGCACTACAGCCAAGTTAAACTAGAAGGCTGTATTGTGTGGAATGACACAATGCAGTATTCGCCCAAAGCGCAGTCCACTATCCGTGCACAAGCTGTTTACTTTCTGCATTCGATGATGCCTAGTGTCACGTGCCTGCAACTGAGTGATGTCAGCGTAATTTGCCGCATTACTTATTTTCAGTTTCCAATTTAGTCTGCTTTTCTTCCATATATCGGTCACCAAGCCGCACCAGCACTGCGGCGTACTATTGTTTTTGATACGCAATATCGGACAACAGACGTTTCCAAAAATTTGGTTAGGTACATTTCTTGTGCTTTATTAACTGCAGCCGAGTTGCATGAGATGTCATGCTCTTTATGAGCTATCTGCAATGACGTATATGACCGGGACCCGAGTGCCTTCAAGCTTTTGACTGGTGAGAAATAATACCGGGACATCATAGAATCTACATTTAAATAAACACCGAATATTTTATGTCTGTTTTATACATTTGCACTCCGAGCTTGCCCGGATAGACCCGTTCTATTTCCAAATACGCTAGCGAACAGTCTCTCGCGGATTTCTTTTTATCTACTGTATCATATTACATTGTTTGTCATCGACTATTACCCACGATGTAGCATGAGAAAAGAATAAAACGCGGATATACGGTATATAAAACCAACCCTCCCACACACATGAAACGATGGACGTGCGCACACAAACACAGATTAGCCTACTGCATTGTGTTGTACAATATGTCTCTGACGAAAAAACTTCATCAATACAATATTCTTACTAGGACAATTTCGTGGCGCCAGAAAATAGTGATAATACACGTCGCAGACTCCGACAACAGAAAAGCAATCAATGCGTCTTTGTCAACTGCAGATCGTGCATTTTCAATCAACCCCCTTTACCCGCGCGACGCTAGCTAGAGCGGGTATTAGCCCAATTTAGCCGTCGTCGTGTGTCTGTCTGTCTGTGTCTGTCTGTCACACGCTGGTATTGTGTCAACACGGCTAAACAGAGGATCACGCAAACAACGCCACGTAATAGCCCAGGGACTCCAGTTTAATTTCTGACGCCAAGAGTGGTTGCTGGGCGACGCCCCATTCCCCCTGAAATTTGCGCTTAAAATGACCCACCCACCCCTTTCGAACATAACGATTTCGACCAATATACGCGCATAGTGCCTCAACCGTGAGAGCTAGCGAAAAATGTTCAAACAGCCCTAATAGGAAGTCGAGCACTCGCTTGCCAACGAGCCAAAGATGAACCGTGTACGTTACCCCAAAGTCCCCCAAAGGGTTGCACAAAACGCGATTTTGCTGCTTTTGTCAGTAAAATTCAACTTCTGTCGAAAAAAGTCTGCTGCAAAGTTTCTCTGCGTGAAAACTTCCAGAGGCAAAATCATAGCTACATCTCTAAATAGTCCTAATCTACATACATACATGCATATTTATTTAAGCACAACAGAGCAATGCAGTTTATATAATCGCTAACTGATAAGAAAACAGTCTGTAACATGGCGTTTATTGGAAGTTGTACGGTATGCAAGGTGGGCCGAAAACGGAAACACGCATCTGGAATCTCCATATTCTGTTCGTGTGCTGTCATTGATCTTAATATTCTCCGCTTGTTTCTCAATAAACATTACCTTACCGGCTTTTACGCCGGTACCGAATTATACTGTTAGCGACTTATTGACGACATCGGCACAATGGTGTAAACAATAATTGTCCGAGTACGTAACACAGCAGGGTCCGCCAGACCGGAGTCGAAAGCGCCACCCCTTATCACACATGAAAAGCTCCGTACCGTTATGTCGGCAACAATGCCGTGCTGGTCTGTGCAGTCTGTCAACGGTCGCTAAGTTCAACGAATCTTTTATCGCAGCGTCCGTATCTCAGAAACGACGTCTTTGCACCGTGTGCTGTCGCATCGATGCAGTAGGCCTAATCGTCTGCAGCACTCACGTTTACGTTTTCATTATAGAGACGTCGGGAAAACTTTTCTTAGAAATTAATTGTCTAAATTATACATTATCCAAAGAAAAATTCGATGTTCAGCGCTGGATCTTGACTACTATACTGACAAAGTAAGGTTAACGCGCATAAAATGTACTGAATAACGATGTGCAACTGCGTAATAGAATATCGCGCAGTTGACTGAAAATGCGACTTATATTTGCATGCTTTCTGCTACAACGTGTACAATATGGTTCTGTTGCTGCCAAAATCTGAGCAAGATGTTAAAATTGAATATGAGGCAAGAGTAAGCTTACACGACTCGCGAGCATGGCTCTGTACGTAGCATGGGCGGCGCTCCCATAGGAGCTAGGGGGGGGGGACATGACCCCCCACTTTTAGAGCCAAAGCGTACAGGGGGGCATAATTTGGGAATAATTCGCTCCGCTCGCAGAATTTGTCCCCCCCACTTTTAAAATCGTGGCACCGCCTCTGGTACGTAGTGCTGCTGCAATTGAGTGCAACTATACTGTTAATACTAAAAGTATATGCTCACCTCCGTTTGCTAAGGCTTTTAGGCTGCTTTTAACTAGGGATGCACGGTATTAGGAAATGCCCGACGATAATATACCGTCTCAAAAATACCGTGATACCGGTATACCGCTGTATTTCGTGACGTCATCAATTGTAGACAACTTCTACAAATATCCAACTGTGCAAATCATCTGCAGTGCTCTCGCCGATTCTCTTTCCCATAACTGTGAGTTAAACATAATTTATTATATGTAAACTTTCTGCCTCTGGACGTGGTTGTCATGTTGGAGTTTTAATGTATGCCGATGACCTGCTGCTGATCTCATCTACATGCAGTGATTTACGTAGAATGCTGTGAACAGTATTTAGCAAGCCCGCGTTATATAACACCATCACTTTTAGTACCTCTGTATCGTTCTGATACCGGTATATCGCACATCCGTGCTTTCAAGTAGGTATTTTCCGATTGTCTTGTTTCATAATGATGCTAATTATACGCATGTAAGTGTCTAGCTGTACTGCTAGCGTCACGGCGGCCCACAAAGTGAATTCGCGCCAGTGCCAATGCAGCACGGCCTTAGAAAGAACGGCGTGTAGGGTGTGACGCTAAATGTAGACAGATTTGCCCATCTCTACTGTTGTGCAGCGTCGACGTCTCAGCGTTATTTGACGAATTTCTTTATAGACTTCTTCCGATCGTTCGCATGATAAACCCGGCGCGATCACGTGACCACGTCACGTGATCCGGCGTCATAACGTGCGTGGAATAAACGACAACGTACGTACGCCGGTAAAAAATGCACATAAAAGACTGCAAATAAAACTCAAGTAGAAGTAGTCTGTCCAATGAACATGACTTTTTGAATATGAGTTTTTAAGAACTTTTCTAAAAGATGGCAATTTACTAAATACGCCGGAGTTAGTAATGCTTGTTGATCAGTCTTCAATGTTGTGACTAATGTAATGATTTGCAGCCATATTGTGACATTGAGCCTATAATTATTACTGGCCCGCCTAATGGGCCAGTACTGTTTTGCTCGCTGGCGTCTGTCGTCTGTCGTCGTCTGTAACGCTGCCAGCGGGCGGGCAGACCGGCCGCCGGGCGCGTGGGCGGTCGGGCGGCCGATACTGCACGGCGGGCCAGTACGGTTACGTCCTGTTAGGACATCTTGTTATACAATGTATAATGTTATGTCACTGTATAAATTCGACACACCTAAACCGATTTTGATAATTTTTGGCAAACTTGTTGCTGAGAAAGCAAACAATCAAAGCATGCTTTACTTTGCCACCTTACCTCATCAAACTAATGTTTCTGCACTATCTGACGACAGGCGAAAACACACAATCGAATCATTTCACTGAAGTGCTCTACTACATGTTATGACAGTCGCTGCTTGATTTCTTCAGCTTTGATGACTCGCAACTCATATTCACACCGCGATAAAACACTCGAAATCTTGTAATTAACTTAGTTCAGCTCTGAGCTGTTGGAAGCTGTACCACGGGAAAACGGGAAGCTGGGAATTTCGCTCAGTGGCAGTCGGAATGTGTTGCGCGCGTAGGCCTACTGCGCCCGTGTGTTGTCATCCGATCTATCATCGAAAATGTCATCTGCGCCGTTTTCTAGAAGTTGTCTACAATTGATGACGTCACAAAATACCGCGGTATACCGGTATCACGGTATTTTTGAGACGGTATATTATCGTCGGGCATTTCCTAATACCGTGCATCCCTAGTTAAAAGCAGCCTAAAAGCCTTAGCAAACGGAGGTGAGCATACGCTTTTAGTATTAACAGTAGTTGCACGAAACTGCAGCTGTATAATGACTGTAAACAATTATTATTATTATTATTATTATTAACAACGGCGACGAGTTCAAAAAGCTGAAGAAACTCGGGGTTCATAGAAACTCGGTCTGTTAACAGAGACGTCTTGCATTCTGTCGTAAGAAGATGAAGAACAATTACTGCAGTTGTGGAGTCTATACATACAGACACGTTTGCCTATGTCATGTCCCTGTTCGACTGCCATAGACTGTTTAGACTACAGTTTGTTCTCTTGTGAGCGAAACATTGCTGGCAAGTGCTGTACTTTCTACCAGGAGCATCGTAAATCGTCGGCGACTCATTTGGACCACCCACTGCGTGGATGGACGGCCGCCTGGCGCACTCCTCATTATTAGCAAGCGCCTTTCAATGAATGCCGCCTCTAAATCTTCATCTGACAGTGGTCATCTCACACACAGGTGTCATGGCGCCCTCCTGTCTTGCTGGTCGCTGCAGATTAGCGGGCTCCTACAGCGAAAATTAATCTCAATGTTTTCGCCCGCCACGAACACGATTACAGTCTTCATCGTTTATCGCATTTGCGAAGATGTCTGTCCTTAACACGTAACCCTTTATAGTGCACGGAAAACGGGGGTTAAGTCGCTTTGCAGACCACCTTTTACGTACGTAAGTAAAGTAAAAAGTAAAGAGTGTATAGCAGTTTAGCATCAACTCAGCTCTTCACCGCTACGGGAAACTCACATGCCATAGGCTATGGGATCACACAGTGTTGCCTGCCACCCGACAGAGGTGATAATCTCGCCTTTACCCCCAGCCGAAGCAGGTACTCGTGCCATTTAGTAACCCTTTGATGACTTTTCTGTATCGGTTTATGATCTACAGACCCCTCTAAAATGTTAGAGCTGTCGTGTACGATATGTTATACGACAAATTATTCAGTTCTTAAGTAAGTAAGTCTGGATATTCATAGTCGGACAAGCATAACAGTTATAATGCCGCTGGACGATGGACACAACGCAGCTTCTATAGGCTAAAGTTTGTCTAATACATTGATTTAAAAAAAACGATTTTTACGTTTTTTATTATGGTCACGTTTTTACGTTTTTAACGTTTTTTTAATTTTATCAACGTTTTTTATTTTAAAAAACGTTGGCAAATTGGCGTGTATGTAAGCGAAAGAACGGCAACGAATTAATACAGTTTAATAATATAATACATTTTTTATTTTTCCCGTAAGTTACGGCAGTGTAGAATTCAGTGGGCTGCAAATACTGAAGTACTGCATTCAACAGACGTTTTTTTGTTTTCCGAATGTTGACGAAAAAGAAAAAAGCTGCAAAATTCTGTTGTGTAGTTCGATGCAGTTCTATTAGGCCTTAGACATTGGGGCTTAAACACAGGCTAGTATAGGAAACTTTTTTGATTCAACGTTTACAAACGTTTTTTATTTTTGTCGCGTTTTTACGTATTTTAACGTTTTTATTTTTATTTGAACGTTTTTTACATCTATGGTCTAATATTATAGCCCGATGGGACAAATCGACTGGCATATTCTCCGAGAAAACCGACATTGGCTAAGGTTACGAGTCAAAAACAGAAATCGTTCAAAACAGTGCCGCCTAAATAAAGTATGGTCTTATTAACTGATTGTATTGAGCACGTAAAAGTAGGAAATATAAGAAAAAATTTATAGGCTGAATTCCACGCCCACTTACACGCGAAGAAAACACGCCTACTTGACGGCAAATCTGAAATTGGCAACGAACTGCACGGAAGCCATGCAGGGCGTAAACCTGTTCTGACAATAATAAGTAGAATATCAATAAAGGCATACGTGCGCTAATTTGCCGAAAGATCGATATGCCTGTCTATCGTTGTATCGATTTGTTTTAAATGTCATTATTCGCTATAAAAGCACATTCTATTCCTGAATACTTTCGAACAGAAACCGATAACTATCTTTTCGGGCATCGAATCAACGAACATCATTCGGCGACGCATGGCATACGTAGCGTTTATGTGATTTTTTTTCGTTTGACACAAGTGTCTGCCAAGATCTATACCTACCTATCAAACATTTTAACGTTACTGCTAACTACACGTTAACGGTAACAATTGATAAAATAACGATAAACATAATTATTCGCCAAATTTGTACGAGAAGTTACGTGTAATGGTTTTGTACTGTTTTGTAATAAGCTTACATGTACTGTTGTTACTGGCCCGCCTACACATTGTGTAGGGGGCCAGACTAGTAACGGTCGCTGGCGTCTGTCGTCGTCGTCTGTTGGTGTCTGTAACACTCCACGGTGGGCTTACAAGCGGATTCACGCGCGCAGGCCAGTCAATGACGCCATGCCGCCTGTAGTCTAATTATAGCTCCACGGCAACACTACACGGCGGGCCAGTCGTGTTACGTCCCGTTAAGGCGACACCTTGTTTTCACAGTAGGGAAGCAGTAAACCAGGAGAGGACGAATAGGCTTTTTATGTGTGCCGCATAAATCATCTTTAACCCACGTGACAACACAGTTCAACCAGTACTGCCTATAGTAGCACAGTCTAGCTGTCATAGAGGGACCGCTCGACGCTCTGTGTCAATTAAAATCCAGTTAACTTAATTTTGGGCTATGGTCGTGATTGCCTGTCATTTTGAACAGTCCTTCGATGAGTTTCGACTGTTATAAATTTTGCCTATGTAAGCACGACGCAGCTAATGTATGCTATATTTTCTGAGGTACATGATTAAAAAACACATAATTTCCTAATATTTTTATTGTAACTTGTAATTACGTCTGATGCATTTGCATTGTTTTCGAGATAATATCACTTGTTTATGAAGAAGAGCTTACGTGACCTTGGATGACCTTGAATAGTCCTTTTGGTTGATACGATAGTAGAATTAAGTATCGCATGCAATTTTCGATGGCCGTAATTTACTTCGCATGTGATATGTGCTGTATTTATCGGGATATTGGCATGGGAGGATTCTTTTTTTCATTTCCAGTGGCTGCAACAACCTTCGCAGGTCATTCGGGCCATCGACAACGTCATCGTTCGATAGATGATCTATGACTTGCTATTTGCGTTCCATATTTACTATAGACCTAACCCTGTCTTCCGTCGTTTCCAAAATATACCGTAGAAAGACGCTGGTCGAAACCAGCAAAATATTCCTACCCCACCTATAGGCCTATTTGGTTCCCTCTTGGGGATAACTCCGCTGGAAATTCACCGATATCTTGTAGTGTGAAAACTAGATTATATAGTCCACTATTCAACGCTGATTGCTTAAGATGTTTAGACAACACCAGCGTGTGACGGACAGACAGACAGACATCGGACCATACACCGGGCCTAACGTATATTGCACTATTCACATGGGCGTCGCGCGGTAGAAATGGAATATTAGCCCATTGTCGCAACGCTGTGGTCTATTCTGTACAACGCCGCAAATGTGCGCAATAAGGCGATCAGTTTTTTAAAGCTATAATTACATCAATCCGTTAAGGAAAACGTATTGCGGGTGAGGGAACGCCCGTGGGCGTGTGCAACGCCTAGTCGCTAGGGGGCGTGGTGAGGCATCTTAGCGTACTGTGTCTCAACTTATGGCGGCCGTCTGATAGATGTCCACTCCGGGAAAACGTACTAGCGAAATATTATTGCACGCTCGTGCTACTAGAAACCGCACAAGTCTCATCTGTTCTGAGTATATACGGCCCCGCTGAGCAATTACGTTTGCAGTTAGAGTCGTATTTAAGCATTTAAGCTATAACTAAGTTACAGTTCAGAAGCCGTGCATAATGCTTAATCGGATTTAGGCCTATAAATGTGGGCCTTACTTTCTTTTTCTTTCACTTGAGCGATGACCTTCTATGGGTGTAGGCCTAGGCCTAGCGATAGACAATGATGCAGGAGTCTGAAAATTGATTTTCAAAACGTGAGGATCCTAAATTTGTAGCGATCTGTTCGAATATCCAGTCTGAACACTCTGAAAAATCCGGCCACGAGGATCGCGGGTCCACTTTGAGCTATTCGATCTACTGATCGCAAAGTTCCAATAAACTTACTTACTTACTATACCTTGAAATGGAGCTAGCGCTGCATTATTTCCTGATGTTAACAAGTCTCGTCTGTCGCAGACGAACCCGCGCGATGCGCCGCGTCATGCGATTATGTTGTAAACAAAGGCGGACGGCACTATACTAGACGCTAGTACGATATGCTGGCAATTGTCGTCACTCGTCGGTCGAACGAAGATGACAACACTTTGACTTTGGCGAAAAAAAGCAAAAAGATCGACTACGTTCATTACGTCAAAATTTGAGACAAAGCTCCAGTGTCCTGAGGGTAGCCCAGTGCTTGATCAATTCAACCGTTTCGATAACACTGCAACTTATAACAGACACACCGCCTTAACAAAGCGGCGCTCGGTTAATAAATACCTGAATAATTAGAGGCATATTTGTAACGTACTGACTGTCTGCAGTCTGAAAAAAGTACAGTTACTTCGCCACCGCTAGGCGGGCGAAATATTGCGATCAACATGACTGTGTGTGTGTCTGTCTGTCTGTCTGTCTGTGTCCGCTCGCATATCTGATAAACTACATGTCCAAACTTCACGAAATCTTCCGTCCGTGTTAATTCTGGTCGTGGCTCGGTCGTCCTCTGACGACAATGCGTTACGTTATGTACTTCCGGTTTTATTGATGACGTCATGTTTTCACATAATGGGTTATGATATGGAGTTGGCAATATCGATGATCGCGCAGTGCTGAAGTCATAAATTTTCAACGCAAGGGTACGCCACGCTATTTGACTTTTTCGTCATATTTAGTGACAGCACAGCAAATTGCGCACCGGGGCGAAGTCTGATATCTACGATTGCCTTGTTGGTAACTTGATAATCTGAAAACTCGACACGTTTGCTGATTAGGTAGGCTTAAGCTGACTAATGTGTTATGGTCAATTAAGAAGGTAACACATGCTCAGCACAGTGCTACAGTGCTACTCTAAGCCAGTACGGCATTCTTAACAGTAATACTTTGATCACTCTGCCAATTACAGTGCTTACTGCATAGTCACCGTCAGCGTGCTAAAGCTGCACTCAGACATTTACCACGAGTCTACACACCGTTCACGGTTTGCATGTCAAAAACCCCGGTTCGAATCCAAAGTGGAGCAGAGACGAAATTAATAAAATGAAGTAAAATTCGTAAACGTCTAACACACAACAAAATTCTGTTCGTTTGTTATAGTTATGTTCATTAATTAGCAGTTTATTAATTAGCAAACCTAGACACTTATATGTACAGTATCATTGACGCTACATAATTAGTGGCCGAAACGGAAAAAGACTTCTCGTTAACAGTGTGACAAAGATGTTAATAATTAGCAGGGCCGTCGAGAAGGGGGGTAAGGGGGTATAACCAGGCACCGCAGTGTCGGAAGGGCCCCGCGATGCTTCAGACTGATTTTTTGTCGCAGGGGCCCCGTGAGTGAGCGTAGTTTCCCCGGGCCCCAAACTGGCTCGTACCGGGCCTGATAATTAGGCCTTTTATTAGCGAAGTAATCAACTCGTCAACCGCGGCAACTGCCGCCGGAACTCCAGCTACGACTGCCAATGTGAACGCCCAGTGTAGAAGCCTATTAACTCAAGATATACAGGTATGATATAAAACTAATAAGCACACCTATATACCGGTGCATAAAATCACAGAAATATTGTTACAATAACCTGCAATGCATACAAGAAACTTAGCTGTCACATGGCACATCAATTTTTTTCGTGTTTGCTTTATTTACCTTGTCTATCACTTGGTAAAATCGCGTCAGCGGCAGTATAGTCAATTGTTTTACTATTGTACAACAGACGATACGATACGATACGATACGATACATTTACGTGCGCTCAAAAGCTGACGAATGACGATATGGCCAGCCAGCTTAGTCTAGCGCACGGCTTATAAACGACAAAATAAGGAAAAACTAAAAAAGACAATGTTCAGCATGTGAAATAACATTGAAAATCACTCGACGTCATAGTTCTGGCTGACTGTTATAATCTTGTAGCAGAACAGAGCAATAATGTCTCGGAAACGATGTAAGAGACATAGTTACTGTGGGCCGCTAATGGAAAGAGTGACATAATGGTCTATCAAATAGCGCTATTTGCGATTAGACTAGCTCAAGTGACCTTCCGGATTATTTAGCATATTTCAAACCTTGCTGTTGACGCGCGATCTAAGCTACTGGACATAGTTTAAGTGGTCAGAAACAAACTTTTGCAAGGTCTTAAGCGAACATTTAGCTACACTCGAGGAGAACATTGACCTTCATCATTATCCTTCATCCAACGACCTGTCGATTAACATTACAACTCATCATTGCACATCGGCGGCTGTTCGTATGTCGCTGTTGTCAACAGATGGCGCTTGCGTGCTGGACAGTAGCCGTGATGGCGGTGATGGTGCAGACATCTAGCGGAGCTTCTCCGTACCGACGCCTACCTGCTGACTCTCAGCGACTGCCGGTGCCGGCTGTGTTGGACAAGCGAGTCCACGACGGTAGCTATGTTAAACTCCGTCTAGCTCACTACATTTTTTAGAAATAGTAGCCGTCATTATCGATTCACTGTGCGTGTGTGTGTGTGTTGGCACGGTAACTTTCGAATGAAAACGACCTTTGGCCTTTGGCACAGCCATTCATCTTAACCTAATTTAGGTCATTTCAGTAGGTAAAGGTCAAAGTTCAAGGTTGCGGGAGGAAAATGTTCCTTTTCAGCTGAAACTGAAAGTGGAATAGTTAAAACTAGTTTCGGTATCTTGGATAAAAAGCTGACCTGAATTAGAAACCATAGATGAGTAACAACAGCCGCAAAGTGGTCGGTGCAACATCGAGTGAGGTAATTATGTCATAATCAACATGCTGGTATAGTAGCCTACACGTAGGCCTACGATTATACACGAGTCGATACATATGCAGTGAACACTGACAAGAAATGTTTTGGTTTACGCCTTTGACGTACTGTTTAAAACGTTCTCTGGCCTCCAATGTACTTTAAAATTCACCGTATTTTTATAATCCGACGTTACTCGACTAGCTTTACCAAACGATACCAATGTCGCTCTGATATTCTCCTGTAACGTTGACCTGTGACCTGTAACCATCACCTAAGAACTTTACCTAGATAGGGTCAAGGTGAACTGCCGTGCTAAATATACCTACTATCTAGGTCGTTCGAAAGTAAACTGCTTCTGGGAACAAATACAGAAGCGGTGCAGAACTCCCAATTTTTGAGACTACCCCCGAAACCTAACCTATCATTTACTGCAGCACGACAAACGCCTTCGCGCCGAATTTCATGTAAGTCTATCCACAATGTTTTACAGGTTCGTGATTATAACAAAATGCAAAACATAAAACCGAACGGCTTTTGCTGCCTCCTCGCTTGAGTCAAATAAGCCACGGCCAAGTAAGGTTAATTGAGTGAAATGCGTCGTAACATGTGTTCGATGCAATGAGCTGTGACGTGGTCGACAATATCAAGTACAGTCGCCAATTCTCGGCGGCATCATAGACCAGATAACAACTACAATTAAACCGCGGACAAGTAGCAGCTGGTACGATTCTCACTACCGCCACTATACTACTGTGTGTCCATCAGTTCAACTTGCGCCGCAAATTTGACCTTATCTGACCTCCCGTTCTTTAATGAGGCACAAGCCCGGGCGTGACAAACGGACAAACGGACGGACAGATGAAGCAATGGCCGATCGAGCATTGTTAAGTGGATCGGATAACGGAGTTTGGGTGCCAAACCCCCAACGGGATACATGGGTTGAGTTGGGTTGGGTTTGGTCTAGTTTTTCAAGTTTTTGACATTTTCTCGTAAGGTTGGGACTGCTTCGATCTTTGTGTGAAAAATAATTAACGAAGTTTGTTATATTTTTTCTTATTTTTCCTTTTTATTTTGCTGCTACCGGATTTTCCTGGTGAATAAAGATATTCAATAACTCAAGAAGTAAGAGATCAGCGCGTGCAGTTGTGGCTTAGCAATCGGACGGTACATTACGAGAATTTCACGTGTGTTTTCCGTAGTACAGTAGTGGAATTAAAAGATATCATTGATCACGAAGCGCAGTTTTACAGGAGTCATGTCATATGGCGTGGACACAGAGATATCACTACGGCCGTGTGAAGGGCTGGGTCCAGCAGCTGGTGGGTTCGGTTATGTTGGATGGTGAAACGTTTTTCGGTACATCGTATACAGATACGCATTGTTGCACAGATTGTACAGTTCTTGATATAACGATTTTGCAACGTCGTTGACAGTAAAGTGCGCAAGGATTTTTGGGGCTGCAGCGGAACGTTACACTGACTCTAGGGCTTGACAAGGTAGGATAAGACACCAAAAGTCAAATATCCAATGTCGCTCATTCACTTAGTCCTATGCCGCGCATTCAGTGACTGGCACTAAGCTCCAAGGAAGTGCTTGAAGTCGGTAGCCGTTCTGATTTATCGACACGTCACTCCGTCTTCCGTCTCTTCCGATCCGCTTGCAATATTTTCAACGCCACGGCCAGCAGATACATTACTAGAAAAGATGCAGTCGGAAACGGCAGGCTGATTGATTGATAGAGTTAAGGTTTTTACATCCCACTCGACACAGAGTAGGCCATTTCGGAGACGTTCTTCCTTGCCAATCTCTCGGCTTGGTACTGAAGGAACTAAACCCAACACAACAAAAGCAACACAGGAATAACGAACTAAGCCAGTACAAAAACACAAAATGATAAACTTAAACAAAGACACAAAAGCGAAATCTATACGTAAACCAAAAACATGTAAATTTAAGAACTGTTCGCATGTGTGTGCTTATCATTGAGTACAACTGTCGTACATAATACAGCACAGAACAGTTCTGATTATTTTCCCTCCTAACCTCCGTAGAGTCATCATAGCGCAGATGCTGTCTATTGGAGGGGAGGGCGCAGAGACGGCAAACTTTGCCACCGGTGCCGCCACTTGGCGAACTCGACAAAAATAAGCGTCGTTTTTGATTCTGGCCTTTTCGCTCCGTTATGTGAAAACATGACGTCATCCACAAAACCGGAAGTACATAACGTAACGC
>Ga0209363_1000597_pt1 | contig 14658 bp, 14 predicted proteins | sample WorMetexBAHAMAS3_FD_187385 | JGI IMG/M metagenome (GOLD analysis project Ga0209363, IMG submission 187385) | Marine gutless worms symbiont microbial communities from Max Planck institute for Marine Microbiology, Germany - Inanidrilus exumae... | ecosystem: Host-associated > Annelida > Digestive... | reverse complement strand
TACAGGGGAATCCACTAACCCACGTCCACCTTGAAAAAGCCATTAAATGGACGTGGATGAGGAAGAGGAATGAGATGAGTGGTCGTCCAGCGGCTGTGACTGTGCCCCGTATGGGCTCCGGGGCCGCAATGCGACCCGTTCATTTGTTGATTCCGGTATTTACTTACTTACTCACTTACATACTTTTTTTACTTACTTCTTTACTTATTTACTTCCTTCAGAACAGTCCCATTTCGTATTCAGGCCGGAGGTAGGTCGTAAGAGGCGACCAAACCTGACTTTAGTTTTTTTGCATTTATTTCGTGTTACATTATATTTTGTTACAAATGAATATTTGCTTCTGTTGTGTTAGATACAGTTTTTCAGTACTACGCCAGGACTGGACGAGAAGAACGTCTCCGAAAGGACCTATTTTGTGTCGGGTGGGATGCAAATCCTCAGCTCAAATTAACTCGTTGATTAACTTGTTGATGCTTACCGTTCTCGGCTGCAGGAGAAGACCGAAGACGACGAGCACGGTGGCGACGTATCCTGCGACGACGTGACCAGTGCCGGGTGTGACACGCCGGGGTACGGCAGTCCGGGATGCATCGAACCGAGGACACCGGACGAGGTCAGCCGCGACAGCTGGTGATACGGAGAGTATGGAGATCCAAACGGCATGCCGTATCCGCCAGCAGCCGGCCTTCATACAGCAACGACGTGCATTGATCACAAGCCACAGCTACCGCCACCATCACATCACCATGCCACAGCGGGTCCACTAAAAATGCGAGACATGATCATGTGACATAATACTGCAGGGCCGGAAATTGACGGACAGTTGCTACGGAAAGCCAAACAAGTTTTAGAGTGCTAGAAAAAAATTTCATGAATCACAAAACGTCATACATATATTATTGCCGTAAGAACGTTTTTGTCAATCGTGCACATACAAAAAAAAAGAAAATTATGCATTGGTCTATCTATACGTTTACGTCAGCAACAGATTATGAGTCGTGTCATAAAAAACGTAGCAATATGGTAATTGGGGTACGGCAAATGGGACAGCCGTGACCTCCTTGCTCCACTAAGCGCATAGTGACTCTATTGAATTTATATGCGCTATACAAAAAACTCTTATGTATGTATGTATGTATGCATGTATGTATGTATGTATAATAATAATAATAATAATAATGAGTACATTTATATAGCGCAAAATAAACAGTCCTCAGATGCGCTAAATTGGGCGACGAAACAACCAAGCTTTCATGTGTCTGGCAAACGTCGCCGCAGACAGTGACGAGACTCGCAGATCTATAGGTAGCGAGTTCCACATGACAGCGCAGGAGACCGCGAAATCTTTGGCGCCTATAGTTACGCATGGTGCACAGAAGCGCTGATGCCCACATTGCACAAGCTAAACGTACATCTTTATTCACCAAATAAGGTATCAATGTACATAAATTAATAGAGAAACAAACAAAAAAGAAGTACAAGCAAAAAAAGAAACAATGACGTGCAATAGGCCTATACACAAAGCACACTATAGCCACAATCATTTAGGCCTGTGTCGCAAGCATTTCGCTATAGCTTCGAAGATTACAATGGTGGTCCCGGACTTTGTACGAGATACACGTCAGTGACGTCACAGTTATCTCACTGAGCGTCTGGTTGAAAAAGTCGACTCCAAATTACTGCGGAGCTACAAACCACGTACAGTTTCACGTGTTCACACAGTCTCGGCTGTCCATATTCAGCATTTCCGCATTTTCATGTCTCGCATTTTCAGCATCGCCGTCACAGCTCTACGAACACCCGCTGACTATTACGCTATCTATGGACCTCATCTTATCTGCAGTAGACACGTACACACCTTTACAATTGATACCGCCGATGATCCGTCTACGTCTGATAAAAATTTGGTGAACTTTGGTCCAGTAACCCGAGTTTTGCAGGCGCCTTTGCGCCGGGCGGGCTACACGCTGTGCTTTGCCACGACGATTTCTAGTTTTATGAATGGTGTCAGTCGGTTTCTTGCGAAAACAAACACTCGGCTGCTGCTGCTGCTGCTGCTGCTGCGCTTCGTGAGACGTACGTCGTACAAATGACTGACCAGGACATGTGATGAGCGAGGTCGTGATGCGTGCCGGGATGCGGCGCCGCGTACAACGAGTTGGCCAGCAGCTGCTGATGCGCGGCTGCAGCGGCGGCGGCGGCGGCGGCGTGAGGTGACGCCGGCAAGCCGTACGGACTCGGCGTCGAGCCGCCCGGCAGGCCGTACGCCGACAAGCCTGTCAAACAAACCAAAAACCACACACACACACACTCACTCGATCAATGCTTACTAACTTACCGCAGAACGATCTATGAGGTGCCAACAGGGTCAACAACGCGCTGAGCGGGCGCGCGCACGCGACTCTGTCAGCGTGTCTTTGTAAGTTTGTCAGTTAAACAAACAACTTCCACATTCTCGGCATCATTCCCACACGCTGCAGCCGGTGTGTGTCCTGGCAGTGCCAACCAACCAAACATCATCACGCACTTTGTGTCCTTCAACAACTTACTTGTCCGTTTTCGTCAGTTCACCGTCAGCTGAGCTCGTATAGACCGTAATGTAATGTAATTGTAATTTAGACAACTTATATAGCGCGGTAGGCAACATAAGCCGCTTCAAGGCGCTTTACAGTCGCAAACTGTCCTTTCGCGCAAACGAGATTATAAATAAATTTGTTTTCAAAAGTTTCTTGAATTGTTCCAGTGAATTGTTGCAGTGAATCAGGCAGACTGTTCCATGCGCGCGGCGCGGCGACAGTAAAGGCGCGGTCGCCGATCGTGGATCGTCGCATGTACAGCACAACCAGTTGAGGAGTTGATGACGATCGCAGCCTCTGGTCAGCGACTGGCTGGAGTAGTTCAGACAGATACTGCGGTGCTAGGCCGTTGAGATATCTAAACGTCAGAGCACATACATTCTGGCACCCGCAGCCAGTGCAAATCGTCTTGTCAACGGTCACGTGGCGGTGTACTGTTTGCAGAAAAACGTCGACAGATGACGTCGTTCAAGTAAATATATCACTGAAAGATGAACAAGTGGTCAACGAATTTTGACAAAAGGCCGCATCGCATCGCATCGCATCGAAGGCCGCGTCGTACGTTGTCACCCCCACGGCGGCGAATGGATTCGTCCGACCTCGACTCCCATGCAATACATGATTACTTGGGCGCACGAGTCACCCCCAAAACGGCATCTCAATCGGTTCAGCCGTTTTTGCAGGGAAATGAGTATCGGCCAATGTGCGGCGATGCTCTGCCGGCTGTGACCAAACAGAAGGATGGAATACAGCTGCCATCTTGCATAGGGGGTCGGCCTGCATCAATCAACGTTACAGTGTGTTAGAGGGCAATCTGGCTCCCAGAAACCTGGTAGGTTATGTGCTATTTATCAACAGACAGCCAAAATTCACTAAAGTTCACTGCAATTTTGGCTATGTCTGTTGATAACTGAAGTTATCTAAGCGTTATTATTTCGTTCTGCACAGCTCGTCAAGTTATCCAACACGAAATCAGACGATGTCTTAAATTTTGCATCCTGCAAAATTCTCAGGCTAATTATGCCGAGATGGCTCTGCTGACAGAGCTGATTTTTTTAAAAAAGCAAGGGCTATGTGAGTTCGAAAAGTTCATCTCCCTGTAGCCTTACCCAGTTAATACCCACAACTCGTTACACCACATGACAATGTGTTGTAAACAGAGCAAGACTCTTGTAGTCAAGAATAGCAAGTGCCAAGACCAAGACCAAGACCGCAAAATTACGGTTTCTAGCGGTCTCGATACCAATATCGCGGTCTCGAGGACTACATCTCGGCAGCGCAACCGTCCAAGTTGCTGATGACACAAGTGCCCGACGTCGTTTACAACACGTGACCTTAGCTACCGCTGAGGAAGTGCTGCTCTCCGGCAAGGTCATCTTGCAAACGTCTTGTTTATCATCGTCATCATCAACATCATCATGACATGTACAATCTGGAAGAAGCCACCACTCACAAGAGTGCAAAGACCCACGACGGCGATGTTTTTGTGACTCGTGACCTTGACCTTTGACCTTCTGATCCCAAAATAAATGGTTTCCAGGACTCATCGTGGAACATTTCCACGTCAAGTTTGGTGATCCTAACTGCATCGGTTTTTGAGATATCGTGCAGAAAAAAACAGACAGACAAACAGCAATGAAAACCCTGCCCCCGCGACAGCTATCGGCGTGAGTAAGGAGGTATTATGACAGACAACTTCACTCAATGCAAACACTGGGTCACTTTATCTTTCGCTAAAACCAAAGTCTAAAACCTTAGTCTAAGACAAAAAGTCCGGTTTAAAACCTAATTAATGCAAAACGTGAAATGACGCTAAACTTTGGTCTGAGACCTAAGTCAAAAACCAAACTTACCGCTTAAACCAAAGTTTAAGATCAAAGTCTGGTCTTAAACCAAAACATCCTAATGTATTTAGATAGACAATTATCACTAATCTATTAGAGTTAAGACCTCAGTCTAAAACCAAATCACTTTATCTTTCGCTTTCGCTTAATCCGAACTCGGTTTAAAACCAGGTTTCAGCCGTTTAGATTAAACTTTGGTTTTAAGCTTAAGCTAAAGTTTTAGACTTTGGTTTTTGCGAAAGATAACGTGGCCCATTCTATGTGAGTTCGTGCGTCGTCGACGAGCTGTTTTACTTGTCTGTGTACAAACGGGTTCCATTCCAGGTGCAACTTGGTTACGTGCAGCACTACAAAGGTTACGACGACCAGTGCCGCGTCACTAATGATGCGGTCAGGTCACGTGACATTCTGACGTCACACGTCACGTGACCAGGAGAAATGGCGCTTCGCTCGGCTCCGACGTGGCTAATAAACGGATCCAAACAATACGGTCGCCGTCAACGACTCGCCGACAACAAGCAATATTCAACGCACCTGCTATTGACCAGTAACACACGACGGTCAACATTGGAAATCAATGTCATAACCGAGCAAACAAGTACTGGAGGTCGCGATACCGACGGACATCGTGAAAGGACGAACTAATAACGAAGTTAAGAACACTCGTCATATCAGCCAACGAATGCAGACTAGAAAGCCCTCATTCCCAGTTCAGCAACATTTTTCTCAATGGACTGCATGTGAACTTTGACCTATGACATAGACAGTGGCAAAACAAACCAGCATGCCGGGTCAAAGGTCATTCAGTTCAAAACTTGTTATCCAGACACACAAACACCGAACAAATGCTCTATCTGGACCACTAAAGTGCTCAGTGAAAATCATCATCTGACGTAATTATAATATACCGGGCATTAACCAGGTTTACTGTCCGCTCATAAACACAATGCAATATCTACTTCACACTTTCGACATTTTGACGTACTAACGTCACTGATCACGTGACCTGAAAACTCGTAGATGTAGCAGCCGCAGTAAATGCAAAAACGCTGTGTAGTGGGGTGGGCGGGTGATTGAAGCAACAGCGCTCATGCTGATCAATTGACTGTCGCTCGCACCCCCTATCTGAAGACGTGACCTTGACCTTTGAATTGCTGACCTCTGTATGACACGGCTACACAAGTGGGCCTCAACGCCTAACTTGAACTTTGCGTAACTTCCCGTTCTTGACTCGGTGGCAGGCATGGGACGGGACAGATATTGGTACTGCAAATCGACAACTGGATATAACGCACAGTTACTGAGAAACAGGGCTGGTATACACTACCCGTGTCGACGGGATGGCCCGTGAACACGGGTGTGTGCCGACCCACAGTGCATGACTCCATGCCGACTGCTGATTGCCGAACCACGTCCAGCTAAATGAACACCGTTTTTCTGGTGTCCTTTAACTGAATCACCCCAGATGTCCGCTTTATCTTGGACCACACATCCACCCGTCGGTCTTGCATATTCAATGACCACCATAACGCTACACTCATCAGTCAATCACGTTCAAAGTTACGTCCCTTTTCAGCACAAAAATAACAAAAATAAAGGAAGGCCAGCAACATATTAACCTCAACCCTGGCCGCCTTTTTGTTCAGCAGCCACCCAAAAAGGGAAAGGGATCGAGAAGCTCATTAAAATTATTACGCTAGCACCTACAACAGGGAGAGACAACTATCACACCGCAATACAAAACTAAATCAAATACGACAAAAACAAGCATGCATCCTTAACTAAAAAATACATGTAACACATAAAAACATATAACACAAAATCAACACACAACAAAACTAAAGCCAAGCTTAGTCGCCTCCTATACGACATCCGGCCTGGAAACGAAGGGGAACTATTCTGGTAAAATGGGAAAGTATGGAAAAGCAAGAAAACAAATGAAGCGAGTAAAAAAGGGAAAAGAGAAAAGTAAAAGATAATAAAAGATACGGGAGAAGGTGGGGAAGTGCCAAGTGGAGAAGTGAAGGGATAAGGGGGAGGGAGAATGCCCGGGCCCACATTGGGCTCACGTTCCAAAGACTTCTTTCAGTTCTCGCATGCATGAGACTCCGGCGTCCCGCCGACCTGGTGCAATGTGCTAGTTTTTTTACCCACCACTTTAGAGACCGGGTAGAGCAATCGGTCAGGTGTGTGTGTATGGACAATAACGTTTAAAATAAATCACCTCTGACCTAATGTACAACATGCTGGTTCATCCGGACACTAACTAGGTCTAGTTCATTGGTCAAGGTCACGGGTCAAAGTTCAAGGTCACAGGAACAACATGAGAGCTCAGCAACTGTTGGGCAATGGATTGCGGCTGAAAAGCAGACCTGAACTGGAAACTGTAAATAAGTAACACCCAGGCGAATATATAGAGGACATTCACACAACCCTTAGGACGCCAGTAAAATGTTGCTATAGACAGCCTATCTAGTTCTCGAGCAACGGATCGACCTTGACCCAATGCCCTTCATCACGTCAGGTCTCAAGTTACTACTGCTACGACTACGCTCTAACTCACAGCTGAATGTTTTCATGCCAGTTCCATTTTACACACATCTAGTAAACGAAGCCACTGCGGCCGTCAGTTTATGCCGGACACGTGTGTCAACAGTTCTGCGAACTAGCTGGCCCCGTCATACCTTACCGCCTCGTGTACACCCAGTACATCGTAGTCAAAACATCTCAGCTGTACAACAGAGCTGCCCGTTCAACCAAACTGCACGCTGCTGCTGCTGCTGCTGCATCGCCGTTTCACACATTCACAATGGCCATCATCCACGTGAAATACAGTTAGACGGTTGCTCTCTTGATCCTCAGGGGTAAAAAAGGTAAAGGCTACCCATACTCGATACTGAGCGTTGGACCCGGAGCTGATCCCGGTGTACAGGCAGTAAGCGTCAGCCCGCAGGTGACTATAAGTTATCCAGCTAGTGGTAGGCTGCCATTACCTTCCGCCAGGCCCGTGGTTACCTTCCCAGCCGCAGAGCATCACCGCCCCTTGACCCCTTGGCCGGTACCAAGATATATTGCTTGGTGACAGAGGCGCATAGGTGTGAACAACTTGCCCAAGGTTATTACGCAGCTTTGCCCCAAGTAGGATTTGAACCCACGACCTGTTGAACGCAAGTCCAACGCTCTACCCGCTGCGCCACCTATTAAGGGGTGATTCATGCAAATTTCCAGTGTGTCGGAATGCCTTCCTGACACCAACCACCAACTGAACCTTAGCCTTTATTCGTCCAATAACTTACATCGATCATCTTACATTGTAAAGTAAAGAGGACATTTGTACAGCGTCTTACAATGACTGCGATACTCATCTCTAAAGCGCTCAGGTATGGCACGTGTTAATGAGCGATCACAGTTTTACCTGTCATCCACACAGGTATCCACGAATGGAATGAGCCATCCTGTCTTTACTTCCCAGCGGGCAAAGCATCGCCGCACATTGGCCGGTACTCGTTTCCCGTCCCGCTGAAGGTAGGAGGCTGAACTGGCCTGAGTGACTGGTTATATACCAAGGTGGTATGCCCGCCCGAAGACGGTCACCCATCCCAGTACTAACCGGGCTCGATGTAAAGTAACTTCGCTAATACCACCTATTAAGGGGTGATTCATGCAAATTTCCTGTGTGTTGGAATGCCTTTCTGACACCAACCAATTTTCCACGATTTTCACGTTTTGCCGCAAGTTTGCAATTTTGGCCGTGCCCCGCAAATTGCCAAAAAAAATTTAAGTTTCCGTATTTTTTTGCCGTGGTGCGCAATTTTCCGCAAATTCGGCTGAAAGCGGGCTACTTTTATCATTATTTTTCGGCAGTTGACAAGTTAATTTTATGCCAAAACATTGCAGTGCCGACAACTTCTTTATACCGTACAGTATTTCCTGTGCAAAAATCCTTAAATACGTTTTTTTTGGTAAATTTTTACAACATACGCGCAGTTTTCATGCATATTCTGCGCAATTTTGCCGCATTATTTGCCGCGATTTTCTGCAAGGACTAGGCCTATATATACGCCAAACCGCAACTGCCTCTTGCTGTATCTCTCTCGTGCATTCAGCAAGTTCTGCGATTCAAAAACGTCACGGCACGGTGTTATACCGTCCTAGTACGTTTCATAGTAAATTTTCAGGAAAAGAATATCTCGGCGCATCTCAGGAGAATTGCTGCAGTGGACAGAATCGCACTGCGACAACTCTGACCTTTGAAAACGAACCCAAACACAATCTGCAGTGATGTTATTACTCTGTCGTACCGCGGTACAAGTACAGTAAATTCAGACGGAAGCGACATCAAATCCACTCTGGCGGTATACTGTGGCAGTTTATCAAGTAAGACTAGCTTTACTGCACGCCTTCTCAACTTTTTAGGCTGCATAAACTGTACACAGTGCATGAGATGCGGCCTGTTGCTACAGATGTCGCACATCGCGTGGTCTGTGTGTCGGTTTGTCTGTGTGTGCTTGTGCATGTGTGTGTGTGTGTGTTAAGCACACGAGTGAGCTGTGCAAAAACAGCCGAACTGACTGAGATGGCGTTTGGGGGGCCTGACTCACCATGTATTAGATGGGGTCCAGATCCCACCCACGGGAAGTGGCAATTTTGGGGGCTCTCCCGCACACTGAAAAAGACTGGAAGTCTGTACCGCGGTGACTGTATGCAGCAAAAATGATCATACAGTCCTCAATAACGGCATGACAGCGCCACTGCTGCAGCAGACTGCAATGCTCCTGACTGGTCGGTGTCACATTACATTGTTCCGTGAATATATCCGCTCCTGCGATGCGGCCTTTCATCAGAATTCTTTGACCATTGGTTCCATATGTATCTCATTCAGCTTTGACGTTCCCATCGTATACCCCTCCCAAATAAACCCAAAACTGCCACGCTTGTCGTCATGGTGCATCGACTACTTAACTAACTAGACCACCCGCAACAAGGTATCGCGCCAACGCGCTCTCCCTCATTTCCTCCACCTATAGTGTTTCGGTTTTAAATCGCACAGCCTGGACCGGCGTAAGCTAACTCCAACATTATGCTGCGATCTCTAGCTGCTGGCCGAAGACAGCGTGCCTGAATAGTGACGTGGCACGCTGCTGCTGGTGCCAATCACGCAAAGACGGGCACCGGGCACTGGGCACTACAGCCGTCTAGCGAAGGAGACAGCCACGCCGTGGCTTCCACGACTGCATTACACTTGTGTTTTTATATGTGTAAATCTATATTTATCGTCATTAATGACGGACATCTTGGAGTTTGGTTTACTGGTGTCCTCGGATTCATTGACCAGTGCTGCCCCTGTAGGTGCGCACCAGACAATGCCTCGTGCACCCCATGCACCCCAGTTTTAGAACCCCACTGCGCGCAGGGGGTGACAACGTCGATTCGCCCACTGACCACATATATACAGAGAGAGAGAGAGAGAGAGAGAGACAGAAAACAGTTTACGTGTAATTTTCCTGATGAATCTGTGTTAGATGGGGCTGCCCCTTGGTTTATTCCTCTAGCTGCTCTGAAAGAAAATCCTTGCAGACAATTACCGGGTGGCCTTCTTGTCACTCATCCAATTGACACTACCAAAGCACTGAATCTACTGTGACCACGCACTGAGTCTAAATACCGTAGACGTGGCAGTCCGGCGTAGCGCTAACGGCACTGCAGCGTATCAACGAAGTTACTCGACGTCGATCCCGGTTACTACTGGGATGGGGTGACCGTCTTCGTGCGGGCATACCCACCTCGGTATGTAACTAGCCACCCAGGCCAACTCAGCCTCCTACCCTCAGCGGGACAGGAAATGAGAACCGGCCAAAGTGCGGCGATGCTCTGCATAAACGTGTGGGTGGCAGGTAAAACTGTGATCCCTCGTTAACATGTGCCATACCCGAGCGCTTTAGAGATGAGAATAGAAAGTAAGTAAATAAGTAAGTAAGTAAATTTATAGAGCGCGGTTATCGTCAAGAACTTCTAACGCGCTGAATGCACTAGTATCGAGCGAATAGGTACGTTTTAAGCAAACGTCTGAAACAGTCTGCACTGATGGTCGGGTCCCGGTCCCCGGATGAAATCCGGGAGAGAGTTCCAGACTTTGGGGCCGGAAACTGAAAAGCGTACTCATTATAAGGCGCTGTATAAAATGCCAATATCCCGTTTACTTCATTTTACGTCACAGAGCTGACTGTCTATACACTACATCACATCAGCGCCAGAACCATCCGCTAGACTTCATGATAGGACATACGCTAGACAAACACCCACGATCACACACGGCCTCCAGTCAAGCCGTACACATTACACAAGACGAACTAATAAACCTTTTACACCTACGCATGGATGCTGCGGATCGCGGCGGATGATCTATCCGCCACGATCCGCGAGGGATCCGTACTGTATGCGTAGCGCATCCGTACTGTGCCTGTGGATCGGAGGCGATCTGCAGCCCAATTTTGAAAGTGATTTCATGTTTCACGTATATGCTGCGGATAAAGTCAGTCCGTGCTAGCTGCGTACTCTCTCCGTGATGACTCCGCCGGCATCCGTACTCTGTTCACGGCGTCCGTACTCTCTCCGCCGATCAAATTAGGGTGCGGATCTCCGCCGAGTCTGCGTAGGGAGTACGGATACAGTACGGAAATACGTGCGTAGGCAGTAGGCAGTACGGAGAGAGTACGGAGAGAGTATGGATCGAGAGTACAAATCGCTGGATCTCCTTGTTTCATTTCGTCTTTGCTGTTCCTCCAGATCACACAACTTTCACCATGTGTCCGAAAGGATCAACGCGGTCGACGAAGGCGAAAATTTCGAAGCATGCTGCAGATATTCCTTCAGTTCTGTGTCATTAAAAATTCCAGCATCTGAACCGGCACCATTGGCTCCTATGTCGCAGTAGGGGAACATATAATCAGCATCAACGACAGCCAGAAGCACAATGGAGAAGAATCCTTTGTAGCTGTAGTATGAAGGAACCACTGTTCATTGCTTCCCATCAATAGCACCAATGACATGTGGGAAGTTCCATCGATTCTGGAAGCCAAGGGCTACTTCTTTCTAGCCATCAGGTGCGGTGAGACAAACCAGAACCTCAGCTGAGTACTCGTCGGTGACGGCTTGGCATACTTCAGGGATGAATATGCTTGCAACTCTGAAGGAGTACGCAAGCGACTTGTAACTGTCGCCAGTAGCTGAGGGTTAAGCAAACTTCAGTCCTGGTGGCAAAGCTTTCCTGAAGAAGGTGTCTTGCTTCTGAATTCGCGGGCCCACTCGATGTAGCAGTTCCATGAAGATATCTAAGTCCACCCTCAGGAAATTCTTGAAATTTGTTTGATCTTCTGTCGTCAATCCATGCACAAGCTTCTCATACTGGCCATACATTGGTCTTCTGAGCAACCACTGTCTGACCCACTGCGTTCTCTGTCGTCTGGTTCCTCGGCTTGCCTCCCTTCTCCTTCTGTCTTCTTTTCCTCTTCTTTTTTGTTCTTCAAGTTCTTTTAAGTGGAGCGTAGCTGCACTCACCTGATGTAGCCATTGCTGATACAGTTACATGAATAGTAGTAGTTTCATCTCGTCTTGTGTTTGCCACATCTTCTTTCTTGGAATGCTCTTGGAGTGCTCTGTCTGAATGCAGAAAGCGAATAAGTTGCCACAGTCAAAGTTGTCGCACTTTAAATCCGCCTGAACACCGCGGACGTCCGAACTGTGTCGTACTTAAACAATACATCCGTACTGTGTCCGCGACGTCCGTACTCTCACCGCACTGCATCCGCTGCTATCCGCGGGAAATTTGGGCCAATTTGTCCATCCGCTGCTGCATCCGTACTGGCTCCGTGCTCTCTCCGTGCTGTCTCCGCCGAATTTGGCTAAAGTAAACAAAATTCCGTACTGCCTCCGTACTCTCTACGCGAAATTTCGTCCGTACTCTATCAGCTCCGATCCGCAGCATCCGTGCGTAGGTGTGAAAGGGGTATAACACTAATGCTAGGTGCACGGGACGAGCAGACGCAGCGATGCGGTGCGGTGTCGTCAAGGGTGGTAAAAAACCGACCTGGGTGGGCGGCCAACTGTAGAGGCGCCAGTCGCATGTGAGCAGGTGGCGGCTGGGCGGCCAGCAGGTCGCTGTTGTACATGAAGTACGGCAGAGTTCCATGCTGAGGCAACGCCACACCAGCCTGAAACATACACCCAGACACGTTCAACATCACCTCTCAGAGAGCAGCGTCCCTGAAACGACCAAGTTTTATATCCACTGAAACGTAAAACCCTAACTAAATTAGTCTCACAAGTGTATTGGCGCACACACACGCACACACACACACACACGTGATAACAATACTTTCAGCTGGGATGCAAACAGATACCGGCATAAATTTACACCGGTACACTACAGCGGTGCAGCGCAGACCACACACAGAGATGAGAGCCTGCCGGTGCTATCTACCTTTGACAACAAAAAATACAGCGTGATCATCTTTCTATAGGCCACTACAAATCATCACGCTTGCTTCTTCCACGTACACGCTCATCGCACTCAATATGAAACCTCGCCTCCTGCCACACATATATGTCTATATATTTCGCATCACAACTTGCCCGGAACATAATATACGGTGCGACCACACGCCACAGCAGGTCAGCTGACATCATGAGAAACACTCGAGCACTGCAGACAGAGTACTACACCGTGTCCCAAAAAAGGAAGACACCAAACTCATAACAATAACTCCGTCAAATCTTAACCGATTTTCAAAATTCTTTCACCGGTACACTCGCTAGTAAATTTCTAACAAAGTGGTTCCCACCATGCCTTAAATGCGTTGCTACACTACCTTGTGAAATATTTTTGGGCAAACATTGCCATTTTCTAGAGGTAACTGAAAGTTGAGCGAAACAAACCACCAATTAAGATGCACAAACAATTTCAATTTGTTTTGTGTACTTACTCATTGCTTCATTTCCAATTTATATTAATTATTCTTTGTAAATAGCAGACGATCAGTGACTCACAGGCAGATAATATTGACGCACTGAAGCAGCGTTTGCTGCACGTTTGGCATGACATGGACCTGACCGTCACTGACAAAGCACTTATTGAGTGGCGTGGCGGTCTTCATGCATGTGTGTGGACAAAGGGTGGACACTTCCAGCAACTGTTGTGACATTATTAATAAGCCTATCCGTGACATAAAATGTTTTGTATTCTGTCAAATATGATATTATTTCTAAAGTTTACCTCCGTAAATTAAGGTGAATTTAGACTTTTAACTTTCCAAAAGTAGTGTAGCAACATACGTAAGGCGTGTTTTGATTTTTTTATATGATGTTTGTTCGAAATTTCATCCTCTTTCCAGCAGTGATGAAAGAATTTTAAAAATCGGTTAAGATTTGATGGAGTTATTGTTATGAGTTTGGTGTTTTCCTTTTTTGGAACACGGTGTATATATAACTAAAGGCATGTGTAATACCGAAAACTATCAGACATACGAGCTTGTTTTAAGGCAACGTCTACACGCCACCACTATAACGGCAATGAGCCTTCTGTCCAATATGCACACTTGGTAGTTCTTCATTGACGTTACCATCAGTCATCAGCATGGGTACACTACATACTAGCGTCGCAAAGCCAAGTAACGTCCCTTATCTCAAGCGACAGTCAGTGCATAAGAACAGACAGAAGTACAGGAGAGGCACATATCTGGCCACGATCAAATTCTGCACTAAACACTGCTCAGGATCGAAGAAAATAGCCGTTAAACCGGAAAGCACCTGTCGTCATCGACAGTGCATAGCGCCCTAATAGTACATACTACACTGGCAAACGTGAACGCACTGTAACAGTCAAACTAGAATTGCAAGCAATCAAAAGAGTGCCAAAAATCCACGCCGGCACTGTTTTCTGTGTTCTGTGACCTTGACCTCTGACCTTTTGACCCCAAAATAAATGGGTTTACAACTTTCCAGGACTCATGGTGAAGCATTTCTATGTCAAGTTTGGCGATCGGTTTTTACCGCGGTATATGCTGTCGTCGTGTGTCCGTCTGTCCGTCTGACTGTCTGTCACACGCCAGTATTGTATCATAAATTAGCCCCGTGCGGGACAAACGGTCGACTCTTCAGTCTTCACAAGTGACGTTTCTGCCAAGTTCAAAGTCACGTGACACAAAAAACTAGGACAAATATCAGAAATCCGGCCCGATCAA
>Ga0209363_1000596_pt1 | contig 14660 bp, 7 predicted proteins | sample WorMetexBAHAMAS3_FD_187385 | JGI IMG/M metagenome (GOLD analysis project Ga0209363, IMG submission 187385) | Marine gutless worms symbiont microbial communities from Max Planck institute for Marine Microbiology, Germany - Inanidrilus exumae... | ecosystem: Host-associated > Annelida > Digestive... | reverse complement strand
AATTGTGTATATTGTTCCTTTTATCATTGTATTGTATTTATCTATTCAGCTGTAAAGCTGCCAGTCTGTTTTAATAAACTTACTTACTTACTTACTTACTTACTTAATGTTGCTTCCCAATTACGGATAATATTTAACCCGAATCACGGCTTATATACAGCAGTACAGGCTGGTTGATTTAAAACTAATAGTCAAAATTATTAACAACGGGAAAGGGCGAATTCGGCCACCACATTTCGGAAACCACTTAACCGATTGTGATGAAACTTGAAACTTAGAACTACCCTAGAAAACTACCCCATTTAATGTTTGATTACGATCCCACGACGTGGGTGATCTGGACATGTAGTTTGCCACATAGGTTTCTTTCTTGTCTCTTTTTGGTATCCTCGTCACGCGCACAGATCGCATATCATATCATATCAAATTTCGAATTTTTGAAAATCCAAGATGGCGGATGCCTTTTAAAAATCTAATGGCGGCGACTGTATACTCGAACTTTAAATAAACTTTAATAAAACATGACATACGAGCCCATAGGCCTACTTCATATCTCGGTTATGAATATCTAAAGCAAATTTGGTCAGTAGTGTGATGTCGTTGTCTACCACTGTATACTCAAAAAAAATAATAAAACAGCAAATATTACATAAAGAAAATGCTCACAGTTAATTCAGTGTTGTATAAGCCAAAGCTCCAAAACGGTAAAATTAAAATAAAAATAAAAATAAATGCTTATCAAACAACATGCGCTAGGTTATACATTTACAGCTGGCGATTTACAGATTTAAAAGTGATAGCGCATGTATCTCATGATTAGAATTTATCATTTATTTTAATTTTTGCCGTTTTAGAGTTTTGGCTTATCAGCATTAGACAAATCGAGTGCAGTTTTCTTCTATATAACTATGCAAATACGAACGCTTTTCGTTCATCAACAGGCGCTCACAGTCGACTGAAAAGTAAAAACTGCCAGCCAACGAACGAAAAAAAACAAAAAACAACTTTCGTAATTCGTAACATATTATCAATGGTTGTAAAGTTGAACTGCACCAGTAGAGGTGTGGATTGCTCGACAACTTGCTATTACTGGCTGCGATACTCTTTCACTGACAGGAATTTTATAGTGAAGTGTTCATACTTTGCACGCTATAGACCTATAGGCAGACGACACGCTAGCGTCGTTATCACAGAATTAAACGAAACAACGACTTATAGGAGCTTCAAAGAAAAATGCAAACAACGTATAAGAATAGGTCGTTTCCTAGACTGATGGAGTCTGTTTCTGTCGGTGGGCAGGTCTATCCAATCCCCTGGGGAGGCCCACACTTTGTGACGCTAACAATAGGGAGTTTCATTGGCTAAAATTTGATTACCTATTGTGAAAAAGGTTTGAATGAGAGAATAATTGATCAACTTTAGTATCTGCGTACTCCTTAATCCAAGTGCAGTATACTATGTCCGTCCTCGTAATACACGGGCGGAAATGTACGCTGGCCGCGTCGCGTGCTGCTCCTGATGAGTCACGAAGAGTATATGCGCCGTGCGCTCTGTTAAGGTTACCAAAAAGATAAGATAGGAGAGAGACGGCCGGACGGACAGGTTACGCCCGGTCCACACCAGCAACAATGTGGAAACAACAGACAACATTGTCGAAGCAACATTCGACTTTGTTGCCAGGGGCGGTTCTAGGAATTTTCATTTGGATAGGCCAGTCAAAGGCCAAGCAAATTTTGAGTAGGCCAACAGAAGTGGTGTACGTGGGGATCATGGGGATGACCCGCGCCGTTTGGGTAGGCCAGAAACGAGTTTGCTAAGGCCTAACTGGCCTAATAGCTAAAACCGCCTTTGTTTGTTGCCACAAAGGTTAACAATGTCCAACTATTCTAGTGTAAAATTTCGTCCTTTAGACAAAGTCGAAACAAATTGAACATGTTCAATTTGTTTCGACAAATTGAACATGTTCAATTTGTTCGACTTTGTCGAAAGGACGAAAGTTCGAAGTAACATTGTCGAAAGTTACAAGTCGAACGATTCTTTCGACTAAGTCCAATGTTGCTTCGACATTGTGGCTGGTGTGGACTGGGCTTTACATTAAGCTTACCGCTACACGCGGCCAGCGTACTAAGCTCTAAAATGTGTCAGTGCAAATTGATGACGAATACGGCTTTAAATCAATACTTCGTGTCGCCGTTAGGAATAGTGCGGGTACTGTTACATACCAATGATGACCCATAGATGACTGAATCGTTCGTTAGCTGACATCAGTCTGTCGGCGTTCGACGAACTCACGCGGCATGCGGACGAGATCTTGGCAGATGATCAGATTTCAATTGAAAAACATCATGCAATCCGGCGTGTGGCAGATGTCGGCCCCGAGGCGACCAGTCAGTCGCACGGTGTTCACCCATTGTTACGCGCGCTTTGATGAACGCCAATTCATGCAGACTTAATCATTGTGTCGTCGACGCCGTGAAATGAATTATTGCGCAATACGTTTGCTGTCGTCGATCGATGGCTGCAGGAGGCTTTCTGACCAGCACTAAAAAACGTACGTCGCGATATCAACACAACGTAGCGATTCCGACTATAGCGTCCTCACGCTGCAGTTCTTTCTTCGGCCGAAGGTACGCCGGATTATATCCAGACCTTGTTTGGTTTTTGCAGCGTGATTACTACAAGCTCCATCATACTTGTTATTCGCCTATGGGGCAAAAAGACGGTGTTCACGCGTTCGGCTATAGGCCCAACTCCGCTGAAAGTGAACCGATCTGAATGAAATCTGGAGCATTCTGAGCACATCGTTGGGGGCTGGCCATGGCAGATTTTGTGCGCGGCAGATAACGCTGACATCACTCAGTCGCAGGAACGTGGCACTAGGCATCGTCGAATGCAGGAAGTAAACAGCTTGTGCACGGATAGCGGACCGCTTTGGGCGAATACTGTATTGTGTCACTTCACACAATACAGCCTTCTAGTTAAAGTTGTTAGTACAGTGTACTCAGACGATTGTGTACCCAGCCTCTGCACGTCGGTCTGCAACACGAATACAATAGCCCTACATTAACGTGCGCCCAAAAGCTGGTGGATAGTTAGCTTTATCTTATACCGAACGAACAGAACCGAAAAAGAAAAAAAACTAATAAAACGACGTAACTCTGAATTAGTTACGGTACAGGTGATAGTCCCTGAATGCTGACAGTGGCATATTCAAGGGATGACAGGCAATGATGGCAGTAGGCAATGGCGTCCCCCTTTGAAAGTGAAAAATCCTATTATTTCTGATTTTATGCACGGAGTCGGTCACTTTTATTACGACAATCAACAGAAAATGCCGTAAAAGTAATCCATTTAAAGTCAATAAATAACTAGATGGCTGTATTATGTCGAATGCTCACAATACAGTATTCGTCTCGAAGTGCTCGGCTATCTGTGCACAAGCTGTTTACTTACTGCATTCGACTAGGCCTAGTGTCACGTGACTCAATAGTCGATGGTGATTGGCTGCCAGCGTTATGTGACGTGTTGTCAACCCGCGTCGGACGTCGCAGAAAATTTGGGGAGGTTTCTTGTACGGAGTGTGCACGCCAGGGGAATGACTTTGAATCAATTCCAAGGGTAGAAATGGAAACTATACATCCCGTACATGGTTGTTTATTTTGGTAGTGAATTTCCGGCGATCTGTAATCATTGCCGAGATGTCGCGGCCTGAAGTCGCAAGACGTTTATTGCCAATGCGCGGACGCGCACAAAACTTGCCAGGGCCAGCCCCCGACAATATACCCAGAGTGCTACATATTTCATCCAAATCGGTTCACTTTCGGCGGAGTTATAGCCCAACGCGTGAACACCGCCAAAACGCGCCGCAATGTGAATCCAATATTCGGCTAAAGCCTAGCTTCAAGCCGAATTCTGAAATTCGGCACATAATGTCACAATTTTTCTCGCTCGCTACGCTTGCTCAATTAGCATCTAAATCCCTTCTGCTGAATCCTTCATATGCTATTGCAGGCAGCCATGGTGCAAAAAATAATCTATGGTGGGAATGACTTGTGAAACAGACAGGATTTATGCCAGGAGTGAATGGGTTAAGGACGACGACAGCAGTGAATCAATGTACACGGTGTCTCGATAAACAAGAGGCTCATCTGTCGCAGAGTGACTCCGCGACGTCTTGTTAACATGTTGTACAGCTGCCGCAAGTGTTAATCCAAATAAAATATTTCACTATAGTTCACAACAAAACGATGCCAACGCGTACTATTTAAATCCGAATATACCTATAACATAGTCGTTTCTAACACAACTGCATTAAGAGATTCTATTTTGAACACCCTGTATGCGCTATACTTGGCAATGCAAACAGTGACATATTTGGGGGTTATTTCTGCTACATATCTGCAATTTTACTACGTTAATCCGTAAGAGTGCAGAGTTCCAGTTTCTCCTAAACTGAAAGCGTCACAGTAATATTTCTCTGTGTTATAATTTAGCTGTGCGTGTGTGTGATGTATAAGCTAATTATTTCCATACGGCGTACTACTTAACCTCACAGTGTGATCTCTGAATACACATGGTGGCCAAAAAAAACGAAATATGCCACAACAGCGCATATTGGTTCAGGCATTTTAAAGATGCTGACACTCAAAAGCACTGGCCTGGGATTTTTGACCACCCAGTATATGATACCTTAACAATGCAAATATCAGTAAATTTGGGGGATTTTAATACATAAACAAAAAGTAGTACATAAAATGTTCTGCATGTTATACTAAGTTATATTAAGCCGAATCAGTAGTATGTAAATTTGTATATTTGTAGGTAGTTAGTTCCTAAAGGTTTGTTATCTACCTGTAATATACATATATCACAGTCTACAGTGTTGGACAGATCACTTAATTTATTTAGTCATATGTTACTGGTCCAAAAACGTAACTTGTTACAGTTAGGTTATATGTTATAGCAAATATAACATGTTACTTTTACAACTGCTTATTAAAAGTAACAATATTACTGTTTTGTTATATTCGCAATACCGTTTGCTTTTAGTTGAAATGCAGGACTTTTGAGATGCAAAATAATCACCAAAATGCAACAAGGTACATAAAACATTTAAAGGGCACCCAATAATGGTTTAATAATACCGTATTTCCTCGGCCCCCGGCTTCTATTAGAACAATAGCGTCAGACCCCCCGGCTTCTATTAAAGACCCGGCTTCTATTAGAACCACCCGGTTCACCGATAAACATGACATTATTTAAAACACCAAGATTCTTTGTTTTATATTTATTACTGCAAAGCAAAATACCCGGAAGGCAATACCGGCGTTCTGCTAAATGCTAATCACGCAATACGCACGGATGACGCAATGCACCACAGTGCTACGGGGGATGCGCAATTAGTTCTATGATATTCGTCTTTTAGACCCCCGGCTTCTGTTAGAGACCCGGCTTGTATTAGAGACCCGGCTTCTGTTAGAGGAAATACGGTAAGCACAATTCAAGAAGGCAAATTAAACATTAGAAACGAAATCAAAACTGCCCCGTACATAATTCAAACAGCATCAGTCAAAATGCAACAACAGCAGTTTATATGATAAGCTTTATTCACCACAAATGGTAGTAAACTAGGTTGTCATTTTAAAACTAAGCAATTACTTTAGTTTGTTACATTTTTGAAAAGGTAAAAAATTACTTTGTTATGAGAAATACCTATTATTTTTTACCGTAACACAACTACAGAGTGGGCCAAAAAGTTGCACATTTTTCAACATATCATATCTTTGAAACCACTGAAGACAAAATGACACCGGTCTCACTGCAATGTTCAGAAACCTCTATGATGAAAAGTAATTATACATTTTCACGAATTTATTACACATTCTTTGTGAAAAATGCAACCTACTATGTCATAAGTGACGTAATCTGTGTAAAGATGCATCCTCTTACTGCAGACGACAGAGCATTAATCTTAGCTTTGTGCGTTGAAAAATGTTGAAGTGTTGTAAAAATGATACTTGAATTTCCAAACAAACAGTGAAATACGAACACTGTATTACTAGGTGCAAAAAATGATCAAACTGGCAGTGACATCGATCACTTGAAAGACATGTTATGCCACTGCTAGGACATGATGATCAGCCAAGACTTGATTAACAGTGCCATCGATTAGTGGTCAAAACGTGTTATCACGGTCATACAGGCACAAGACGGTCATATGGAGCATAGACTGAAGTAACAGAAAGGCTAATGAACAGATACATTGTATGTAATTTGTTGTTTTTGATTTCCTCACACAGATGTCAGAAATGATATAGTGTTGGTATAATAATATCGAGCTAATTTACAAAGAATATTTAACCATTGGGTAAAAATGACATCAAAATTTTTGTTCCAACGTCATCTCTAAACATTCTAGTAATAAAACCGCATCATTTTATTTTGATCGGTTACAAAGATGTGGTCTGTTGAAAAATGTGCAACTTTTTGGCCCACCCTGTACATATAACATGTACAATGACCCAACAGTAGAAATCTATTAAGACACCTTCATATTCACCATACTGTGGCATATCATTGCCACACATCCCATACTGTGTCACGTCGTCATTGGTAATAAACCACTTCTTTGCTAACCGAGGCCACCGAGCATCTGCCAGCTGCCTTGCAACTACTGACAAGACTGACCATGTGGCAAACGACAAACAATGCCCCATATCATCAGCAGCTGACCACAGACCACACAGGAGTGTGGTCTGCACTGGCTTCACTCGGCTGACAATGTCGCTGTTCACTGTCTGACGACAAACGGCTCGTGAATGCACGTGACAACAATTATCCCACACAACTGCAAGAAACCAACCGCAAAATATCACTGTGCAATGATAACAGTAAGTGTGTAAAATACAAACATTCAAATATTCGCTACAACAGTGGTTACCAATCCTTTTGCCATGCATGCACCTTTTCATTATATGTCAGAATGTAAGTCCCCCCTCTGAAGATTACCCGACTCAAAAAGATGTTTTCTAAATATTACGAGACGTTATGCAATAAAACACCGTGTTATTGGTGATTAAATTGTGCCACGTAGATCGTCTCACGTATGCGCTGTATGGGATTTGGTATCAGTACAACGCTAACATTTCATCCCGGCTAGACAACCACTGGTGTTACTTCAGCTAAATCTGCTAATAGATCAACACTTCACCAGTTTGAGTCTGTCAATCCGTGGTCCAAATTCCCCCTGAAATTCCCACTAGAGGAAATCCCCTGGTTGGAAACCCCTGCGCTGCAATAAACTACATAGCTAATGGGAAAAGCTCTGGTCATGGCAAACATGGACACAATGCAGCACCATCGGCAACATGCGGCTCAGAAGTCAGCAGCAAACCACGGTACGCTTTCATACAGCATCAATACGCTCATCAGCAACATGAATAATACTGTGAAATATACTAACACTAAAAGAAAGGCGACTATGCAAATGAGAAACTGAGCAGTGTTTAATGTTACACAATGGAGGCGTTTCCCGTGATCAACCACACTCCAGCAGTGGTTCACCTATGACCTTACAGTGCCATACTTTGAAGCTAATTACACAGATGGGTCAACCATGACCGGGATTTGCCAACTGGAGTCTTGCGTCAATTAAACGATGGTTATCACAGTTACCCATGACATTTCCCAGATTCTGACGACGTCAACAGTGTTTTTGATTTCGTTTCGTTAACCAGAATCTGGTTGGTCATATTATATCGACGGTTGGTTGCATGACATCACAGTTAACAAAGTGTACTCTGGATAACAAAAACTCATCTAATAGGTCACTTTGAAGACAAGTCTTTCCAGGCAATCAATTGCGCCGTACTAACCATGAAACTCACATCAACCAGGAAAAATATGCACAAAAAACTAGCCATAACACAAGCAAACTAGCCACAGTTAAGAATGTCAGAACTAGAAGAAGCCAACACCTTTGATCTTTTAACTCCAAAATAAATGGGTTTCCAGGACTCATGGTGGAACATTTGTGTGTGAAGTTTTGTGATCCTAGCTGCATCAGTTTTTGTGATATAGTGCCAAAAAACAGACACACAGACAAACGGTGGTAAAAACCAAACCCTTGTAACTGGCATTCGGCGTGGGTAAAAACATGCAAGAACACACCCAAAAACCCAAACCTAAAGCAACAGTCATGTGTAATGCGTGTTAGCAACAGCAGAAGGACGAATGGAACTTGCTGGCATTTGTAGTAATAAGAAGCTGAGATACATCGACATTTTGACTGATTGGAAAACTGGCAACAACTCATAACAGCATAGCATCAGCAGTTAAATTCAGACCAGTTACTTCACATCTGGGATCTGACACCTTTACGGTTCGGGTTGGATGTAACATCTAATCAGCAAAATCCGGCAGTGTGGTTATGTCCTAGCAATCTTTTGCTATCAGGAGCATTTCTGTGGCTCAAAGTACACAAAAACTTGATTTCCGCTGGGGCTACTTCCCACATGGCCTTGGAGGAACTTGCGGCTGTTATTCGAAAGGGACACTTGGAAGTGAGGGGAAGGGATATGTGGCACCCAAGAAGAAGCAATTGTGCACCATCCAAGGATCACTGCAAGATTTGATGACAAGCACAATAGCAAACATCTCGCAAGCACAGCATGTGGCAATGCCAACATTAACTAATAAATACAGAATAATGCCAATCAGCTGACAATAAACATAAATACTGGCACAAGAAAAATCATGCTGCAAAAGAAGAGCATAAAAATTTCACTGTTGTGATATGTAAATGAGTAGGCAGTGGATTGGACATACGCTGTGATACAGAATCTTGCAGAAAATGAATCGGAATCCCTATGTATCTATGCTGCTAAGGAAAACTAGCGGAATGCAACTTGCACACCTATTCAATGTCCAGCAGTCATGGAAGTGAAAGTTATTGTGGAAAATGTCTCACCATGGCAGCGCTAGAAATCTACAGAACTTGCGTACATGTAAACTCTCTCTAATGTACAACAGCTGACACAATGGCTAAGCTACATATAAACAGAATTAAATTAGGGATGTGTAAGTTAACGATTAATTAGCATACTAATCGTTAGAAAACTCTAACAATTCGAATTATTTTTAACAATTAATCACAAAACATCATTGCATATTAACTTAACATCACACAAAGTTGTTTCACTATAGGAAGAAAAGAAGAGATAGCAACATAATTGCAAATGACTACACTGCAAAATATAAGGCATTTCAGGCTATTTGAGTGAACATTTTGGCTATACATAACACTTTGATTGACATTTGAAATTCAAAACTAATCATCAACTTCGAACAAGGTTTGAAAATTATGAGAATTTCATTTTAAAGTAAAATTAACTGTCAATTAATTGTTACTGTCTTTCCTATCTTATTTCTACTAGTTTTCGTTAGTCAATTTTTATTTCACATAAGTTGACAAATTTGCACATATTCAGTTTCGGATGAATTTGTCATATCAAACCATTACGATGCCGGGATAACACAAATTTTTTTTTTTACTAAAAACCGACTTTCTGCAACTACAGCATTTCTGGCGCGTAATCACACTCTGAATATGAAACAATCGTGGCATCTGCATTACTGTTACGACTTGATGAAAGACTAGTCAACAACACTGTATCATGTGGTGGGATGGACATGATGTTATGTGCCAGAGTTGGAACCGGGTCTCTAGGTCACTGGGTCAACAGTTTTGGACAGATTGGGTCGAGTCAAGGGTCAGTGTGTCAGACAACTGCAATGCACTTATTTCCATTTTGTAATAGGTGCACAATAAATCTGCAGATGACGATGATGATGATGATAAAACTCCTGACAAGGTACAGTATCTGACCATCAGAACTTCAACAACTGGGTCAGGTCATCGGGTCACTGGATCAAAGATCTCTAGGTTGGGTTAAGTCAAGGGCAAAAGGTTTAGACCCGGTTCCATCATTGCTACGTGCGATAGGCAGTGTGTGGAAGAGACCGCCTGCTTGATGACTTTGCTGGTAATGGGTCCGAAGGCAACGGTCGATAACAGTGATAGCTGGCAGTTGCTGAGGACGTGGGTAGATGAGCTGCCGTGTGTGATCTAGGCAGCTGTGTTGCTGTGGTCCTGTATGAAGTACCAATGGTGATGCTTGACCGTGGTCTGCTGTTAGAAACGGGACGACCGGTGACGGCTGTTGCAGGCTGGTAAAACGACCTAGTTCCAGAGTGCTGTGGTGTTCCACGGACCCAGTCGTCACCAAAACGTGTCTCTGAGATGCCAGTAGCGTAGTTATGGCTTGGCCTGTCCAACGACATACCGGCACTGGACGATCCAACAGCACGCCCATGTCTGCAGTTCACATCCGCGTTCCTTGCCAGTGACCACCCAATGCGCTGCATGCCACTTGGTGTATTACCGACGTATGCGGTATTTCTTTTCCCGCTATCCATGGGCAATGTTTCTAACGGTGCCTGAGACGAATGCCGCTCAGAAACGTACACCGGCTTCCATGTCACATCTGCATCAACCAGCACACAAGATCATTTTCTCCACCACACTGTTTCCATCTCACACTAGTCTACACAGTGGTATGACAAACGGGCCACTCGCTACTATGGTGTCAAACATTTCACAAGGTAGTGCAGCTACACGTTCAAGGTGTGGCGTGATCTACAGTGATGTCTTTATTACAAATTTACAGCAGAATCTGAAAGTAACAATGGCTGACAGTGCACAAATGCAAATGCACACACACCAGCCAACGCTTAAGACTCGACTTAACAGTCACCAGCGGAACAACACATGGCTGAATGGCACAGGGTTCACACTGTTTTACCTGCCACCCACACGTTTATCCATGAATGGAATGAGCCACTCTGCATGCATTTCGTAAGCATTCGCCAGATGGTATCGCTGAGCAACGTGGCGCACACCTGGATAAGCTTACTACAAATCTATCGACCCCGAAAGGATAAAAGGCTGAGTCGGCCTAGTTGGCTGACCTTATAGTGAATGGTTTACCCACACAAGTGGTTACCCATCAGCTACAGGTGGAGCTTGGGACAGGGAAAGTTCGCCGGCCAAAGACCAACGTTCTACCACTGTGCTACGTAGCCAATAAGTTACAAATGCTGCAAAGATGACTTAACATTCTGGTGAGAAACTTTGGGCATGAACCACCAGCTTCGTTTTAGTGGTCACAACAGACCTTTGAGGAAAAGCGACAAGGGTTTCCATGTCCTGCATAGGCCCGGTGCTGTGCTCTAAGAATAGGCCTGATCCGTTTCTGTGCCAGATGTCGGACTAAGAGACCAAACCTGGATTTTGGCACACGCCAGACACTTCTGTCACTCAACCACATCAAATGACAAAAGAGAAATAGAAGATGCACATCAACGCCCCAGCGTCGACACGGATGCCGCTGCCACCTCGACGGCCTACTGTGACCTTGACCTCCACAATCTAACAGGTCATCATTAGCGGCCAGTTGTTATTCCCTGTATGTTTCATCGAGATTGTTCAAGTAGTTCATGAGATATGGTGTGACCTTGACCTTTGATCTCCAAAATCTAATAAGGTCATCAGTAAGAGCTAGCAAATATTCGCTGTATGTTTTGTCAAGATTGCTCTATCCATTCATGAGACATCATGGTAACAATATCTGTTTGGACGAACAAATAAACATGGTGGACAGATAGCCCGAAAACATAATGTCGTTGCCGACAATGTTGGGTGGCAAACACATAAAAATTGCCAATAACTGAAAACTAGGCTAAACTGCCAATAATTAAGAACTACCGGTCAATGCTGAGGTTGTTTTCTTGGCTGGATGTGGCTCAGTGATCTGAAGGTCAGTGTATGCAGCAGACATAACAGCTTCAATCCAGCGTGACAGAGATGTATCACAGCGATCGGTTCTTGGAAAGCGGCGACGATAGAACAGTAGGTAAGCAGCATTTGTAACCACAGCCGAGTCGCTCTTTATCTCTTCCACCTTTTCATCATTGTAGCTGTACCAGCAACCAGTGATGGGGTTCTTGCAGAATGCTGAACACACACATGATGAACCCACATTACAATACGATGGAATGGGCTGTTCCAGCAAAACGTTTTGTCTTATTCGACATAATGTACCCGTTATTTCATTTTGGAGACATTCTTTGCAGCCAACGGAACCACTGACTACGCCAACTCTTATACTCATGGCCATTTTCCATGCAAACCTGGGTTAACCAGTTCTTTCTCGGTTTTCTTCTTCCATGTGTTCCAGAAGAGAAACTCTGGGGATAAGTGGTTAAGGTTTTTTTACAAGCTATATGCCTTTCCCATCATTCAAACAACAGAATTTAACTGCTGACACCAACCAAAGAAACAAGATGCACTGGAGACAGCAAACTTCGCCCCCGTTGCCGCCACCTCACCCTAGCAAACTCGACCAAACGTCGTCTGACAACTGACTGGTGCCATCACCTGGCAAACTAGATACAACATATGCATTGTCTTTGATTCTAGCTCAGTAACTCCGTTATGTGAAGAACTGACGTCATCCACAAAATTGGAAGTGTGTAACACGTAATAGCATTGCCATCGGAGGAGAACCGAGCCATGACCACAGGTGATAAGTACAGACAATTTGGTTAAACTTGGATGTGGTTTTTGAGATATGCGAGTGGACAGAACAGACAGACAAACAGATACACAGACATGCATATCGCAATACTTCGCACCCCTACTGAGAGCACAGTAATAACCCACCGGACCTCATACTCTCTTGATCTACCAAATCCAGAGGAAAGGACGTCACATCCTTTACACTGGCTCTCTAACACCAGTACAAAGCATAAAGTAATAGCAACATAAACAAAAGTAATTCAATAGTAGTACATCTTTTTAAAATGGCGGCGAAAACCATGAAAGTCTGGTTTTAATAAATGAACTGTCTTACACTATAAGAACAAGAGATATTCATTGGCAACACAAAAAAATTCAGTCAGCCATGACACCTTCACACTCAACATTGTACCCACCAGTGTAGTGTCCACCCTGCAGGTTGCCATAGTGATTGCACACGGCATAGAGATCATAGATAAATGGCGCAAGACTTCGAGGCGCATGAGACTCTGATGCTGGATTTTCCACGTGTTGACTCATATCCAGACCTGTCACTGGAAACTGGACAAATGTGTTCAGTTTTGTGCGAACGTCGTCAATCTTTCAGAATCACAAACACACACATATACTGCATACTGACCGTGAGACGATAATTGTAACAGGGGTAGGGGGTCATAAGTGGCGCGGATTTGCAACGGGTAGGGCATTGGACTTGCAATCAACAGGTCGTGGGTTCAAATCCTACTTCAGGCAAAGCTGCATAACAACCTTGGACAAGTTGTTCACACCTATGTGTCTCTGTCACTAAGCAGCATAACTTGGTACTGGCCAAGGGGCGATGATGCTATGCAGATGGAAAGGTAACCACAGGCCTGGCGGAAAGTAATGGCAGACTACCGCCGGGTGGATGACTTATAGTCAGTCACCTGCGGGCTGACTGCCTGTACACCGGGATCAGCTCCGGGCCCATTGCTCGGTAACGAGTATGGAAAGCCTTTTTACTGCCATTTTAGTGACCACTTTCTCAAGTGAACCGGTATTAGCTGGTTTCCACTCAGTTCTCTTTCTCCAATTGTTGTATAAAAGTGGGGATAAATGGCTTGGGTCTTGACACCCAAACAACAGCGTCAGAACACCGAATGGAACAAAACGACTGACCCTAACCAATGGCCTGGCCCCACATTTCCTTCATTCACCACCAGACTCCCGATGGAAGGGGTGCTGCCCATTTAAACTGGCTCTCTGATGTAGTAGCGCTAATTTTTGTATATTATAAGTGTTATGTACAACAGCACTGGTAATTTATCACCACGTTTTACTCAATGCTAAGACAATGCATGCACTTCTATGCAACCTGCTTGAAACGTTTCAGCTGCACAATAAGGACGTCTGGCAACGACGAAAGGTGAATGGTCTTCACGGCTCTATCTTGATGCCGACGGCATTTCGGACAATACCATCTCTCAGTGGAATTCAACTGCACAATCACACCGTCATTTTTTACATACTTTAAACACAAACACACATGTAAACACCACAAGATGGATATTTCCTAGGTGAACCTGGGTTAACCAGGTGCCCCTTAATTCTTCTGTCCAGCTGTTCCACAACTGTGGGAAAATGGCAGTTTTATGGACCAGGGGCCGGATTTGCAAAAAATCTTATGATATATCCTAAGTTTAGCATACGTTTTTCCTAAGTTTATCTTAAGTTTATCCTAAGTTATAAAGTTAAGATATTCATAGATTTTTACACATAATTTACTTAAGCAATCTTAAGACTTACTAAGTTCTTCCTATATATATGCAGACAATTCTGTCAAGAAATGTCAAGTTATTTTAAGAAATTACATTTTTTCTTATTACGTTGATCTTAAGTTTTGCGTAAGTTCATTCTACGTTTGTCCGCAGATATTTTGTAAATCGGGCCCCAGATTTCTGCCTTTGGTGTTACCCAACCAACACTGCCAGAGCGCTGAAGGAAATGTTTACACACTTTAAACAGCAGCATTAATTACCACTGC
>Ga0209363_1000595_pt1 | contig 14663 bp, 14 predicted proteins | sample WorMetexBAHAMAS3_FD_187385 | JGI IMG/M metagenome (GOLD analysis project Ga0209363, IMG submission 187385) | Marine gutless worms symbiont microbial communities from Max Planck institute for Marine Microbiology, Germany - Inanidrilus exumae... | ecosystem: Host-associated > Annelida > Digestive... | reverse complement strand
CGTTGGTCATTTTGGAGATAGAATGGCTCATATTCATTATTATATCAATAGCTTAATTTATAACAGGACGGCATTTTAGCCGAAAAAAACAGAAAAATCACCCTCGTGACCCCGGGCACGAATCGGGGTTACGGGACAGGCTCAGAATTCCGTTCCGATTCGAGGTAAGTCGTTCACACAACAATTAGCTCAAAAACACCGATGTCCTTCCGGCGGAGGCCGTGGTTCGACAGATTCGACAAGCTCACTGCAGGCAAGCTCACCATCCTGAGTCCCGCCTTTGGCGGGATCGAAGGAGAATCCAGTAAACAGCAAACCGATTCTGGATGCCGGTCGAAGATCCCGCCTTCAGCGGGGATCAGGGTCCGGCATGACGATGGATTCTTCGGCTTAATTCGGAACATATTTTTGGCAACGGCTATAATTCAAAGCTCTTTTGAATCGATTGTCGCCGTGTGGGGGATCTATTTGAGATTTCTCAACCATAGCCGATGAGCGATGGCGAAGGTAGGAGAAAAATTCTATATAACAGTAACGAATTCTTCCAATTCCTTTTTAGAAATATTCGGAACCGTCACGCCCTCTTTGGGATAGCCAGTTACAAGAATCATAAAGGCCTTCTCATTGGAGGGCCGATTTAATATCTTGTTCAGGAAATCCATTGGGCTTGGCGTGTAGGTCAAGGAAACCAGCCCCGCATAATGCAACGCAGTGATTAACATGCCTGTGGCAATCCCAACTGATTCTTTAACATAGTAATGTTTGATTTTATTCCCCTGGTCGTCGATTCCGTATTTCTGAGCAAAGATGGCAATCAGGTACGGGGCTTGGTCTAAAAAGGGTTTTTGAGCATGTGTTCCCAGCGGCGAGAGCGCATTCAACCAGGCATCCGGGGCCCGATGCTCGTAAAAGGCGCGTTCTTCTTTTTCCGCTGCCTCGCGAATACGCTGTTTCGTGGCCGGATCGCTGACCGCCACAAAATGCCAGGGTTGCTGATTGGCACCGCTGGGTGCCGTTCCGGCAGTCCTTAAACAATACTCAATCACATCTCTGGGCACAGACCTTTTGGAAAAGTCACGAACGGAACGCCGCCGTTTGAGATCCTCATAAAATTCTATCGCTCGTTGCCGCATGTCTTCCGGTGCATATTCACGGTATTGGGAGAGCGGGACATATTCAGGCTGGATCATTTTACCTTTCTCCAGATTTGGCGAGCGTCATTTGATGCATAGTGGTTATTCGATGTGTTTGCAGTGAGCTCAAAAAACCATGTGTTCTCATGATCCGTGAACGCTACTGCCTGGGTTTGGTCTCACCCCCGGCTAAATATCTTGCCTGGATTTAGAATATGATTCGGATCCAGGGCGCTTTTGATCTTCCGCATCACGTTAATTTGGGCCTCGCTCATGACAAGGCTCATGTAATCTCGACGCTTGTGGCCGATACCGTGTTCTCCGCTGATGGTTCCTCCCAGTTCGGATGCCATGATGTATATATCTTTTAACAGATCCGGTAGAACTTCTTCCCAATGCGCCACCGAATCGTCGGGATGTTTACATGGAACCGCATGTAAATTGCCGTCCCCGGCATGTCCGATTACGGGTATCTCGACACCATAGGTTTCACCTATTTGCTTCAGCCTGGAAAGTGCCAACGGAATGCTTGCAATTGGAACCACAATATCTTCGATGGACTGATGGCATGTGTATCTCATAATATCCCATGGTATCTGTTTGCGGATTCTCCAGAATCGTTCGATCTCCTGGTCGGTGGCGGCCAGATATTCTGCGATCGCTCCGGATTCCCGGCATATTCTTCGAATGGTTTCCACATTTTCTTCCACGACGGACAAGTGGTTTCCATCGACCTCAAAAAGCAGCGCGGCGCCGATACTCTCATAGGGGAACGATTCTTTTAGCGCCTTAGCAGTCATGGAAAAGGTAAACCCATCCATAAATTCAATCGAAGTCGGCACGAATCCACCGGATGTCATGACTTCGGGGACCACGGCTATGGCCGTTTCTGGATCCTCGAAAAGCACCATGATGGCTTGCCGCCCAACTGGATCTTCTCACCGGTGGGTGTTACGACCTCCAGTCCCTGAATGTATTGTCCGGTGACTCCGTATTTGACAGCCCTGCCCCCGCCTGCATTTTCAGCGACATTGCCGCCGATGAAACAGAATTCCTCGCTCATTGGGTACCCGGCAACAAACAAACCGTGATCAATCAGCACCTCATCCAGTTTGTTGGTAACCACACCGGGCTCCACTACGGCCATCAGATTTTGATCATCAATTTCGATGATTTTGTTCATCCGTTCAACGGACAGCAGGATACCGCCAAAAATCGGGACGGCTCCCCCGGACAGCCCGCTACCGGCAGCGCGCGGTGTAATGGGAATCATTTCGCGGTTGGCCAGTTTGACTATCTTGCTAATCTCCCGGGCGGTCTCCGGCAGCACTACAACATCGGGCATATGGCCATACTTTCCGGGAACCTTGTCGCGGGAGTATCTCTCGAGGGTTCTTTTGTCATCAGAGTGAACAAACCCATCGCCGCAAATCTTCTTCAACTCGTCAACAATGAGGGGAGTTACCGGGCTGTATTCCGATGCGCTCATCGATCTGTGTCCGATCCCGATTGGATTTAAACCAGTTGGAAGCGTCATGGCGACATGGCCTGCCGATGTGTGTCCTGATACGTCACAGCTTCGGCAGGCCAGACACGACTTGTTCCTATTTTAATCCGACATCTTTAAGAGCTTGTTTGCAGCGGCTGCTTACTTTCTTGTCATTTTTTTCGAGGCAGTTGAGCAAACGACCCTCTCCGGCACGCACGGCGCTGCAATACTTTTCCAGATCGTCCCCGCACTCGTTAACGACATAAGAAAGTGCCGCTACGGCTCGCTCAAGTTGAACGGCGGCATCATAAAGGGCATATTCGCATTGTCCGGACAGCTTGTCCTGATACGCATATAAACAGCTCAAGATTCGACCTTCGCCGGGTTTTACCTGCTTGCAATATTTTTCAATTTCCGTCTTACAACCATTTGTCACGGTCTGGACCAGGTCCTGTCCTGCTGCCGCATTGCTAGCCGCCACTGCCAACACGGCAATCACAAGTAGTGCGATGGAGATCTTTTTCATGTCATCCTCCTGTCTTGAATTTTCTGGTTAAGTTAATGGATAGAAATTTATTCCACGGATATAAAGATAGGGGACGTTGTTGGCAAACTATACAAATTCCCACGTTTTCATTGCGGGAGGGATACTCTCAATTACCATGGGCAGCTTTGTTATGCCATAAAAAGCCGGGCCAAATTTCGATCGCAGTTAGTCAAGTTTGTCAACAATGTCCCCCATTATTTTGATGAGGCATCAAGATGGTCGAACACGTCACCGATCCCCCGCATGTTGAGGGAGCATATCCGTGGAATCACGCCCAAGATGCTTGCAGCTTTTTACAACATCTAAGAACCCTGCATCGATGGGCTGGATACGGTCGGCCGTCACATAGCCGACTGTGCCGGACCGTGGATCCGGTGCGTCCGGCATATAGATAGCCACGAGCCCTTCCCTGGACCGATCGGACTCAAACCCGAGTTGGTAAAAATCATCAAACCGAACCAGCACGGGCTTCAGCACCTTCTCGGCATCTGCGTCCTGGATATTGCCGATTACACCCTTCAACCAGGCGTAGCCGGGAAATACGTTCAACAGGATGGTATCGAGTTTCATGTGAAGGTTTCGCCCCAATGGGCTGCGGGCAAACAGACCGGCTATCAGACAACCCACCAACATGATGACCACTGTCATGGCATCCACTAAAGCAATCCCGGCAATGGAGTCGGTGGTAAAAAAATTTCCCAGCGGCGTCGCGATCACCTTTATGATCTCATAGGCCTTTTCTACCACCACAACGATGAAAACGAGTGGCAGCAGGAACAATACACCACCGATCAAAGTCGTTCGTATAATTTTCCGCATACCGTTTGTTTCCTCCCTATAAAATGTTGTTCACCAGGCCGTTTTTTCCCTCTGATCAAGTGAAAATATCGCCATGCCCCGCCATGTCAAATGGCGGTGTCAGCCCGCATATTGCACCAAACGGAGACTTTCATGTCCTTTAAAGGCTGCACCTCTGAATGGATTCATGGGACATTCTCAACTTTCAAACAATGAAGCGCCCCGCAGGAAGCTACGGGGTATCATTGCGGAATAATTTCAATCTTATCCCCCTCACCTTGCCTCTCCCACCAGGGGAGAGGAATGGGGTGATTCACTGCAGCCCCGGAGCGGGATTTCCGCTTCGCTCCAACAAGATATTGGGAATCTGCAAGTTCAAGCGGAGTCAAAAAGGATAAAGGGTTGGAGTGAATGAATTTAGGATTCAGGGGGCGTCTTCAGAGAGCGTTCGAATTTCAAAGCGATTTGTCGAGGTTGAGTGCGATCCTATAGGGACTCCGTCATACCGATCTTCACCCTTAACGCGTCGGATTGAAAAGCAAATCGTTTTCAAAATAGGTCCGTTCAATTTCTTCCTGATGGCTTTTCAAAGAACTGCCGATATGGTTTGCCACGTCGTGGACCAGATAATTGACCAGACAGGAAATGCTAGTGGGGCTCCCAAGGAACGGAATGTGCTGGGAGGGCGCCACTAGAGAAAGGTGGGCGAAAGGGATGACGGGGCAATTGGCCCCGTCGGTGATCACCAGCAGATCCATGTTTTTTCGACGGGCCCAGCGGCCCACGCGAACCAGTTCGTTCGGGTAGCGGGATGTGGCGACCACCACCACGAGACTGTCTTCGGGGGCAAGGGTCAGCCAGTCAAAGGTCGTGCTGTCGCTTCCTTTTAGTATATGGATGCGCTTTCTCACTTTCGTCAGCGACCACCCCATGTAGTACGCCATGGTGTAGGAAAGGCGCGAACCGATGACATACACGTTGCTTTTTTCGCACAGCATCCGAACAGCCTGCTCCAGGTCTTCCAGCTGCATCGTGTTATACAGATAGGTCAGATTGTCTATTTCTTCGGCCACCGTTTTTCGGAAGCCCTCCACACCGTATCCCCTTCGACCCATTAAATCCCGCCGGTCAAGGAGTGTCATTTCCGAATCCACATAGTCACGCAAGGTCTGCTGCATGTCGCTGTACCCTTTGTACCCCAATTGGGCAACGAGACGAACCACCGTGGCTTCACTGATGCCGCACGCCGCCGCCAATTCCCGGGCGGTCATGAACACCGCTTTCCGAGGATTTTCGATAAGATAGTCGCTGATTAGTCTGCCTTTAGGGGTCAGTTTCTCAGGGAGGGCTTCTATTTTCTGAGCGATTGGGTGGGGTGTTTGTTCTGTCATTCCGGCTCCATCTGATTATTGGTTTCGTTAACAATGCCAATAAATAATTCCTTAATCAAGGTTTTGTTGGTAAAAAATATCAAAATAAATTAATTTATTTCATTTGTATAAAAAAGATGTGTTTTCGTTTTTTATCCCATCCCTCTATATATACCCAATATAATTATATTATTAAGTGCTAGATGGGAAATTGTCAAAAAAATTTCAAATAAATGCTATTTTTTATTTGACATGTTTTATTTCATCTATAATTGAAAAACATCATTCAACTGTTTTTTATATCCGCAACCTTAAATATGGAGAAACCCATGTTGTCCACAGAATGCCACCAAACCGGGAATCCATGTAATGATGTAATAAACGCTATTGGAATTCCCGACACCCAAAAAAGTGAGGACCCAATGAATCAGGATCAGGTAACTACATCCAAGGCGCTGCTGGGCAACGCTACCGTGGACATGCTCATGAAAGTTCACGAAGATGCCCTCTGGATGCTCGAAAATGTCGGCGTCGGCTGCAAGCAGACGGATATGTTGGATGCCTACCGGCAATATGAAGCGGATGGAAAAGCCATTATCTATGACAACCGCGTCTATATCACCGCTGATCTGGTCAAGGAATGCCTGGCCAAGGTCCCCGGAATCGATCGGTTCTTCGTACCTCTCAACAGCTTTTTCATCGGGGGAACCGCGCCCTACGTATATGATGACGCTGCCGGGGTGGGCGGGGTGATGCCGAATCTGGACCATGTGAAACGGATCGCCCAGATTGCCGAAGCCAACCCGGTGGTTGCCGGCATGGGGCGAGGTCTCAAACTCAAGGATGAAGTGGCCCAGATCGACGTCATGGTTGAAAACTGCACCAAACCGCTTTACTATGCCGTGACTTCGGAGCGCACCCTGGAGCACGCCAAAAAGATTTACCAACAGCGCGGCAAAGAGATGATCGTCTTTTGCCTCACCCGTCCTCCCCTGGAAGTGAACGAAAATTTCTCGGAAAACTTCGTTCAGGTCGTCCGGGCCGGACTGCCGGTGTTCATCTCCGCCATGCCCATGGCTGGCATCAGTGCCCCCTATTGCTATAATGGTGTGTTAACCATGACCCATGCGGAAGTGTTGTTCGGTATCTGCACGGCTCAGCTCTTAAGGCCGGGACACACATGCATCCATGCCGGATTTCCAACGATTTCGGACCCGCGCTTCGAGTACAACCCCAATTACGGCCTGAAAAGCCATTTTGTACTCAACCTCCTGATGGCCCATTTAAACATGATGCTGGACCTTCCCACGTTTCAAAGTGGATGCACCACCAATGAAGAACACCTGACGGAACGCGCCCTGGCCGATGCCCGCACGGGGCAGGCGTTGTGCAAAAAGTATGGGTTTCATATGATCCGGCACAGCTTCGGTTTTCTGCGGCACCTGATTGATTTTTCCTTCGCCAAGCTGGAGGCGGCCATTCACATCGCCGAAGAGGTAACCGCCGAAGAGGCCCCGGATGTGGATATGCCGGTATACGACGAACGTGGAATGGAAGCCATTCAGCGCGTCGGCCTGGGTATGTATATGGACGACCCGTTGACCACGGCCAATATCGGCCGAGAATTCGTAGATTAAACAGCTATCGAGATGAACATCACTAGAGGACAAGCCACGGACACACCATCGGTACCCGGAGGTCAGGACACGCAGGAGATGTTATCCCGGATTCATCAGGATGCCTTGCGCATTCTGGAGGAAGTCGGCGTCCGATGCGCCTCATCGGAAGTTCAAAATATTCTGGTGGACACCGGCCTGGCCGCATATGACGATACCACGGGCCATGTTCACGTGCTTTCTCCTCTGGTGGAACAGGCCTTGACCACCAATCCCGGCCGGGACGCGTATTGGATCCCCCCCAACAGCTTCGGCGTGGGGGGGACGGCACCGTTTGTCTTCGACGATCACAGCGGTGAGTTGGTAGCCCCCACCCTGGAAGACGTGGCCCGCATCGCCACCATCGTGGACCAGGCCGAGCCGGTCAACTTCATGGCACGGGGGGTGCTGGTACTGAATCGCGAGGTCGAGGTGATGGACACCATGATCGCCCATTGCCACAAACCGATCTACGTGGGCGCGGTAACCGAAGCCGGCCTACAGCGGGCCAAAGAGATCCATGAACGCCGGGGCAACATCACCGTACAGTTTTCCATCATCAACAGCCCGCTGAATATCATCGACGGGCAGATCGCCCCGTTTCTTTCCTGCGTTCGCCAGGGAATCCCCATCTATGTCTCCACCATGCCCATGGCCGGGTTGTCGGCTCCATACTCCATGTCGGGCCTGTTGACCCTGACCCATGCCGAGGCCTTGTTCGGCATCACCCTGGCCCAGGTGGTCAATCCGGGAATCACCGTGGTGCATGCCGGCCTGCCGTCCATTGCCAACATTCAGAAAAACTATGCCGTGGACATGGGACTGGTGGCCCACACCATGGCCAATCTGCTCATGGACAAGATCTGCGAATCACTGGACATCCCATCCATCCACAGTGCCTGCGGCACCAACGAAGGACAGCCCAACGAACGATCCGAGGCGGATGCCGTGGCCGGCTTTGCCATCCTGAAAAAATACGGATTTCACCAGATGCGGCACGCCTTCGGGTTTTTAAAGGAACTGGTGTCCTTCTCGGTGGCCAAGCTGGAGCGTCATATTGAACTGTGTACGGAGACCGGCGCCGATCAAGCGCCTGAATATGCTATCGAAGCGTATGACGATAACGGTGTAGACGTCATTTCCCGAAACGGCAGCCGGCCGAATTACATGAGCGACGATCACACGCTGAAAAATATCGACCGGAATTTTATAAAATAAGCCCGAAGATAGTCACTTATTGTTGAAAGGAGCTGAAAAGAAAATATCACCGGCCGTCATATGGGCGTCTCTATCCGCATATAAGTAATTGAGCAGTCGGGGAGTTTTTCGCGCCAACATTTGTTATTCCAGGCTACAAAGACGTCTTGCAAATTGTAGAAGCTGGACTCTTAATGACTGCGTCATTCCGGACTTGCCCGCCATAGGCGGATAAAATCCAGAATCCAGGTATTTTTAACAGGCTGCAATTCTGGATGCCGGACCGGAGCCTGTCCCTGCGCAGGCAGGGGCCGGCATGACTGAAGAAACACCCCGACCCCTGAATTAATTTAGGGCGGATACGTCGTTGACCTATTAAATAGGTTACGCTACGGTGGTGGAGTCCAATCGTGTCTCACCACCCTTACGATAGAAATAACCTGAGTCCTTCAGATCCAATATACCAAGGATGACGCCCTCATTATTCTGCTGTGATCCCTTGGCAACACCGAACCTCAATTATATCCTAGGTGACCCATGGAAGATATTGTCCGATACGTTGGAACCAATTATCCGACTATTTTCAGGCTGACCATCGAACATCTGTATCTGGTGAGCATTTCGGTGGGTGTTGCGATTCTGAGCGGCGTGCCCATCGGGATCCTGATCACCAAGGATAAAAAGTTAGCCGATGCCGTTTTATATATGGCCTCAGTGATCATCACCATTCCTTCCGTGGCGATGTTTGGTCTGATGATTCCCATATTGTCCATGGTCAACCGGGGGATCGGGTTTTGGCCGGCGGCCATCGCCATCTTTTTGTACTCCCAGCTGCCAATCATCCGAAACACCTACACCGCTATAAACAACATCGACCCGGCGCTTCGTGAAGCGGCCAAGGGCATGGGCATGAGTTACTGGCAGAGATTGGCCAAAGTGGAAATTCCCCTGGCGGTTCCCGTCATCATGGCCGGGGTCCGAATGGCGGTGGTCATGAACATCGCCGTCGCCACGATTGCGGTTTACATCGGTGCGGGGGGGCTCGGTACCATCATCAATGAGGGGATTACCGGTACCAACAGCACCAAATTAATTGTTGGCGCTGTCGCGGTTTCCCTATTGGCGATCATCGCGGACTACTTGTTTCTATTTATCCAGAAAATACTGACACCAAAAGGCTTGAGTGAGGCAACGTCATGATTCGGCTTGAAAATTTGACCAAACATTTTGAGGTGCCGGGCAAAGAGCCGGTGATCGCCGCCAACAATGTTTCCATGGAGGTCGGCGAAGGCGAAATCTGTATCTTTCTGGGGCCGTCGGGTTGCGGGAAAACCACGGCGTTGAAGATGATTAACAAACTGATCCCCAAGACGTCCGGAAAGATCTATATTGGCGATGAGGATATCGACGATATGGATCCCATCGCCCTGCGGCGTAAAATCGGCTACGTCATTCAACAGATCGGCCTCTTCCCGAATATGACCATTGAAGCCAACATCTGTGTCGTGCCGGACCTGTTGAAACAGGACAAGCAGCAAAGCCGGGAAAAAGCCAAGGAATTGATGGAAATGGTCAACCTGGACCCCAATATCTTTTTAAAGCGATATCCCCGGGAGCTTTCCGGCGGCCAGCAACAGCGCATCGGTGTGATCCGGGCTTTGGCCGCCGACCCGCCGGTGATGCTGATGGACGAGCCGTTTGGTGCGATCGATCCCATCAACCGGGAAGTGATCCAGGACGAATTCTTAAAAATGAACGCGGAACTGGGCAAAACCGTCCTGTTTGTCAGTCATGACATCGACGAAGCGGTAAAAATGGGAGACAAAATTGCCATTTTCCGCGAGGGCGTTCTCGAGCAGTGTGATACGCCCGATGAGATTCTCGCGAATCCTGCAAACTCTTTTGTAAAAGAGTTTGTCGGCACGGATCGCGCCCTGAAGCGGCTCAAACTCATCAAGGTCACTGAGGCGATCATGCCCTTCCGCATGGCGGTCAAGGCGGACGACACACTGGATAAGGCGGCAGACAAGATGCGGAGCCGCGATGCTCATATCGCCGTCGTGGTCGGTCCTCGGGGCCGTGCACGGGGATACATCACCAAAGAGGAAATAAGGGGTGACACCAGCGGGATCGTCAGTGAATACAGCGATCCGATACCCGGCACGATCCATGAGAATGACAACCTGCATGACGCCGTATCACAGATGTATGCCCACGCCACCGACTGGATGCCGGTGGTGGACGATGATGGCGCTTACAAAGGATACATCACCCAGCACATCATTGCCAGCCTCCTCGGTGAAGCCCCCCGTAAACGCGGTGACCGGATTACATAGGATGGAATCATGAATTACCTCATCGAGCTGATTCGAAGAAGCAAAACCTTCTTTTTGTATGTTCTGCTGGCGCTGATGTTTGCGATGGGTGTTTATGCTGAGTCGAACGGGTTGATCGAAGAATTCAAGGATGCCTACGAGGACTGGATTTACTTGTTGCGGCAAAATGTTTACATTGTATTTGCCTCGGGCATTACGGCGTCAGTGCTGGGAATCGCTGCCGGCATCTTGATGACGCGGCCATGGTTCAAACGGTATGCGGAAGCATTCGCCCAAAGCTTCAATATCCTCTCGGCGGTGCCCACACTGGCGATTCTGGCGATCATCATGACCCTGACCGGGCTCGGATTTAAATCGGCCTTTATCGGCCTGGTGACCGTTACCATTTTGCCGGTGGTCCGAAACACCTACCAGGGGATCAGTGAAGTTCCGGAACACATGATCGAGGCGGCCCGTGGCCAGGGAATGACCGATCAGCAAATTCTGTGGAAGGTACAGGTGCCGAATGCGCTTTACGTCATTTCCGCGGGAATTCGAACCGGTTTTGCACTGAATGTCGGCACCAGTCCATTGATCACACTGATCGCCGCCGACAGCCTCGGCGAGTTCATCTTCACCGGAATTCAACTAAATGAGTTCAACTCCCTGTTGATCGGATCCTTTTCGGTGGCCGCCATGGCGATTATAACGGATTTTATTCTGTCGAAGTTACAGTTTGTACTCTTGCCCAAGGGCATAAACCCGCAACGCTTTGCGCAAGAATAACTTTCATGAAGGAGGGGATGACCTTGAAAAATGTATTGAAGAAATCCGGTTTTGCAGTGATGTTGCTCATCGCGGTGTTTACCGTGCAAACGGCATGGGCGGCATCTCTTGTCGTAGGTGGTAAGGGATTTACGGAGCAGCTTCTTTTGGCGGAAATCACCGGCCAATATCTGAAGAGTAAAGGTTTCGACGTCGAACTCAAGACAGGTATGGGCACCTCCCTGGTGCGTGAAGCACTGGAAAACAAACAGGTGGATTTGTATTGGGAGTATACGGGTACGGCGTTCTTAACTTTTCATAAGAACAAATTCGCCAATCAACCGGGTGAGGAGATCTACAAGGCAGTAAAAGCCAAGGATGCGAAAATCGATATTGTCTGGCTCAATGCCTCGGCGGCCAACAACACCTATGCCCTGGCAGTCCGCCAGGAGGATGCCAAGTCAAAGGGCATGATGTCCCTGGAAGATCTCGCGGCAAAACTCAATGGCGGTGAAAAATTGACCCTGGGGTGCAATATTGAGTTTTACAAGCGGGACGACGGCTTGAAACCGCTCCAGAAAGCATACGGCTTCAAGTTTCCCCGTTCGGACATCAAACGCATGGAGACCGGTCTGGTCTACAAGGCCTTGAAAGACGGCGACGTCGATGTGGGCCTTGTTTTCGCGACAGACGGTCGCATCCCGGCATTCAACTTTGTCGTGCTCAAAGATACCAAAAATTACTTCCCGGCCTATGCCATTACGCCGACCGTTCGAAAAGAAGCGCTGGACGCGCATCCCGAGCTCGCCAAATATCTGAACAAACTGTCCTCACTCTTCGATGACGCCACCATGTCCAAATTGAACGCGGAAGTGGATGTGCAAAAGAAATCCGTCACCGAAGTGGCCAGAGGCTTTTTAAAGTCGAAAGGCCTGATTTAGCATAGGACTCCGGAACGACGGCGTCATGGCCGTCGTTCCGGAGTCATTTTCTACACGGAATCGGCGCCATACGCTGAATCGTCCGGAGAGAAAACCCGGGCCGATTAAGCAGAAGTCCTGGAGCGCGGTTAGCAATAGAGCACAAGTTAGCTGATTTATGGATTTGTCGTACCACGAAAAGCACGAAGGTAAAAAAATTAATATAGGCTGTTTTTCGTCGTGCCCTTCGCTTGGCGGGCCATAGCTTTGGCGACGGACGCTGAACTTCGTGGTGAACATTTCCCTGCTGGAGCTTTCAAGATAAGCAACTTCCGGAGAACTACATTGAGTACATCAAGCCAAAAACCGAAACCCGTTGCCACAGGGGGATGCCTCTGTGGTGAAGTCCGGTTCGAGATCCACGGCCCATTGATGGACGTGATCGATTGCCACTGCAGTAAATGCCGGCGCTTTCACGGCCACGTGGGCGCCTACACCGCAACGGACCGTGAGAACCTGGTTCTGGTGCAATCCGACACCCTGAAGTGGTTTCGATCCGTCACCGACGAAACCCCTGATGTGCACCGCGGATTTTGCAGTGAGTGCGGATCCAGCCTGTTCTGGGATCCCCGCGGCAAGCCCCGCATTTCCATTGCCGCCGGCGCCATCGATGCACCGACCGGCCTTACAACCACCGGGCATGTCTGGGTCTCCCAAATGGGAGACTATTACGAGATCACCGACGGGCTGATCCAGCATGACGAACGGTTTGCCCGCGCAGACAAATAACTTCCTTGACGGAAATATGCGCCCTGCCCTAATCACCAACCGAACCTCCCGGAATAAGCGAATGCATCCCCTGACAGATTATGCCATCGAATTCGCCCTGAACACAGGCTGGCAAGACCTGCCCGCCGAGGTTCAGCACCAGTCCAAACGCTGTTTTCTGGATACTCTCGGGGCCCTAATCGCCGGATCACAAACACCGGTTGCCGGCATCATGCGAAAGACGGCCCTGGAACAGTTCAGCGGCGACCAGGCCACCATCATGGTGTCTGCCGATCGCGTGTCGGCTGCCGGCGCTGCCCTGGCCAATGGATTTTATGCAAACGCCCTGGACATCGATGACGGCTACCGGAACATCAAGGGACACCCCGGGGCCTGCGCCCTGCCGCCGGTAATGGCCGGCTCCGAACTGGCCGGTAACTGCAGCGGTCGGGAATTTCTCACTGCGCTGGTGATTGCCTACGAACTGGGCATCCGGGCCGGGGTAATCCGCCATGGGACCTACGAGGTTTATCACTCCTCCGGAAGCTGGGGGGCCATCGCCGGAGCTGCAGCCATTGGGAGACTGTTGAGATTCTCCGCCAGGCAGATGTTTCATGCCATGGGCACCGCCGAATACCATGCGCCCATCGCCCCCATGATGAAAGGCATCGATACGCCCTCTATGGGCAAAGACAGTATCGGATGGGGGTGCATGGTGGCGGTGCTCTCGGCCCTCATGGCACGGGATGGATTCACCGGGGTTCGGCCCCTGTTCGACGACGCCCCGGATCCCTTGCTGGTGAAACGCCTGGGGCAAGAGTGGGAGATTCTCAACCTTTACTTCAAACCCTATGCCGCCTGCCGCTGGGGACAACCCGCGGTGGCCGGGGCATTGAAGCTCGCAGATGAACACCGCCTGGCGGCGGATCAGATCCGGAAAATCCGCGTGCGCACCTTCGAAGCCGCCACCCGTCTGCCCAACGACCACCCCCGGGACACGGAGGAGGCACAATACAATCTGGCTTTTCCGGTGGCCGCGGCCCTGCTTGACGGGGAGGTGGGTCCCAGACAGGTGCTGCCGCCGCGCCTTCACGACCCCGAATTGCTGGCTCTGCTGGATCGGGTCTCCACGGAGGTGACCCCCGAATTTGAGGTCGAGTTTCCAGCCAAGGCCCCGGCCGAGGTGGTCGTCGAAACGACCGACGGAAGCACCTTTCGATCCGGCCGCATCGAAGCCCTCTGGGAGCCGCCGGACACCCTGCCCACCGACAATGATTTGGAAGCCAAATTCCGTTGGTTGGTGGGCCCGGTGATCGGTGAAACAAAGGTCGACACACTAATCGAGCAAATTTGGAAAGCGGACCAGTGGACGTCCACGGCACCCATCATTGACGGTTGCCGGGCACAGGTACTTGCATAGTGAACACGCTTGTGCAGGAAGAGGATCCGAAGACTGTCTCGTATTATGAAAAACTTGGCTGTGGTTGATGTTGTCATTCCGGACTGGCCTGCCGGAGGCAGATAAAATCCGGAATCCAGGTATTTTTATCAGTTACAGCACTGGATGCCGGCCTGCCAGGCTGTGTCGCATTAGACCCCGACTGGGTTTAATTTTGTTCTTTGATACTTTTGTCTTCGAGACCGATCACATTTTGCGTTAGAGCTTACGCAGAACGGCCCATTTTGGTTGTTACGTGGGGCACATC
>Ga0209363_1000594_pt1 | contig 14666 bp, 6 predicted proteins | sample WorMetexBAHAMAS3_FD_187385 | JGI IMG/M metagenome (GOLD analysis project Ga0209363, IMG submission 187385) | Marine gutless worms symbiont microbial communities from Max Planck institute for Marine Microbiology, Germany - Inanidrilus exumae... | ecosystem: Host-associated > Annelida > Digestive... | reverse complement strand
TTATGACTATGTGTCTGGTAATGTTTAATTGTATTTCTTTGTATATATCTGTATTTTCTGTCTGTGTCTGCCTGATTGGCGAATAAACGTGTTCAAATAATTTGCTTTTGTTGTATTAAGTTTAATTTCTTCATTACCACGCTGCCTGATAGGCTGTGAAGAACGTCTCTGTAATGACCTGTTTTTGTGAAGTGGGACGCAAAACTTTGACTTAGTCATTCACATATGACTTGGTTGCAGATGGTTCGGGCGTTCACACAAAACCTTGCTCAGCTCGATGCGCAGAAAGGTGGAAAGTTTTCACTCTTCAATGGCAACGTTTCCGGTGAATTTACTGACTTGGTAAGATAGTGTTACTTGACCATTGTCGACTACATTCTGTTATATAATTACACACATACATGTACACATATGCATTTAACTGTTATTAAAACAGCCATTTTCTGAGTTTACCTGGCATGGATTGGAGACGTGGTAGTGATGTGATCATTTAAATCTCGCAACTGTACCAAGTTTGGCGAGCATGGCTTTTCCTCTGCCGGACCCCGCATCTGAAGCAGATTGCCTGTCAACTTTCACAACTTTTCCAAGTACTGCAGTCGTATGCCGTAAATATTTTAGCAGTACTACGTTGAAAGAGCTGTTCTCCAATGTCGATGCACGCTGTATCCTTGATTTTACCAAGGAGAGCGGCTTTTACCACGCTATCTAAATAACCTTTTAATCAGCCCAATGTTTCTTTTCTAACACAACTCTTCCTATTTACTACGTGGTTCACCTTATATTTGTTGTTACTTTTTAGTTTTTAATTAATTTATTGTATTGGTTTTAACTTGTACTGGCACGGAATAGCCTACTTTGTGCTGATGGTGCTGTTAAGAATCTACTCACTCACTGTCAACTTTCACAATATTACTCATACTTCACAATTCAGACGTTCCCCAAAACCGTACTTTTTAAATTTAGCTTATCCCCCAGTTGAACAATTTTACTACGCTGTTGAACATTATTTTGTAATTATCTTATTTATATTTAAATTTGTTTTCTGTACGTGTGTGTGTATGTACATGTATGTATGTATTTTGCTGTTGCACAAAACCAGGTTCCCGACAAGAAGATAGTGATGCGTTGGCGGTTCAAGTCGTGGCCGGAGGGACATCATTCAGATGTTACACTGGAACTGGAGCAGAAACCAGACGGTACCGAACTTCATCTCCAGCAGACGGGAATACCGACAAATAGCTTTGAACAGACGCAAGACGGGTGGCAAAACTATTACTGGAAGAGCATTAAACAGACATTTGGCTTTGGCGCATTTTTCTACTAACGTATAACGTCCTCATATGACTTAAGCACATACAAGTGTACATCGGTGTCAAATCTGAATTATTTAGGCTATCTGTATTATTTCGGGACTATTTTTGACAACTGGAAATTTTTAGAAAATCATTAAGTTACTCTTTACTATTTGTCTTCAATAGATGGACATTGCTTAATAATTAAGGACTCCATTTTATGGAGTTTAGCTCTTTTGCAGTGCAGTGGCAATTATTGGATAAAATATGAAGTTGATTTGATTGAAGCTTTGCATGCCTCTGAAAGCAAACAGGTCATTTTTGAGATGCTATTTCCAATCTATCACTTACCTTGTTGTTGAAGAAACTATTTCTTACTGTGTATCGGTTTTCTCACAAGTCAATGAATGCTAAGTATAAATAATATATGACATATTTTTACCGGCATCTGTTGTTACATGAATCTACTGTTGTTTGTACTATGAGAATAGAATATTAATTCTGGAGTGCTGACCGGCCTATTTCAACAACAAACGATACTGGTCCCGTTGTTCTGCAATACGGAGGAAGCCATTATTTCGTATTTTGTCAATAAGACAACAAGATCTGTAGCAATAAGGAATGAAAATTAGATTAAGAAATATTCTAAATTCTATAAAACATTTCAACACTTATAACTATAACATCTTGTTATAAACTTACACAACAACATTCAACATGAACTGTTTTCTCCGCAAAGTTGGAGCGTGATTTGGTTTCTCGTACCACATTAATATATTCAACAGGCCGTCTACTCTTACCGGCAGACGATTGGCGCGCGCGTGTAATCAAACAAGCCCACAAGAAGAAGTAGTGCGCAGCAAGGCCCGCAATATAATACCACGTACCACTTAAGCCCCCGCCTATAGCAGTCTGTGGAATGAGGCACGCAATAAATACCTGCTCGACTAGCCTTGTGTTTGTAAGTCTCTCCACTTAACGGTCGTTTTTCAGATGGACATGGTTTAGCCGGTTCTGCGCCGGGTTTTTCTTTCTCCTCGTTTCAGAAGAGAACCTTTGGAAATGAGTGACGCAGGTTTTCCACTTACTGAATGCCGCTCTTCGCAGCAGCCAACAATGTTATAGTAATGAATCATCTCCCTTTATCTCTTCGTCAACCTTATTCTAGTTTTCGTTCTCCAGAAACGAAAATTAATAATTCTAGTTTTTGTTTTCGTAACGAAATAGCTCTGATTCTGGTACCAGTTCTTCCACTTGGCACTTCCGAGTTCCGACTCACCAACTACTTCGCCTATCACTTCTTCCTCTTCTGTTTCACCACTCTGCACATCTATAACTCCCTCTCTCTTTCACTACCTGTTTCACTAATTCTACCCCTGTAGTTCCAGTTCTTTCTCCTGGACTGCCTTCACGGACTTTTGCCTGCACCGTTTCTTCTGAGCTATTCGGTTTTTGTTTTTAGTCTTTTTTCTTAATTTTTTTTTGTTTCTGTGCCGTGCGCTAGACTAAGCTGGCCATTTTGTCAGGTTTTGAGCGCACGTAAATATATCGTATCGTATCGTAATGCCAAGGAAACTCGAAGCCTTGACCCAAACCGGTAGCCTGGCTTCATCCTTTCAGACCTTTCTTCATCCACAACTGGACTTCCGACAGATGCGGCATTGCTACCTTTACGCCAGCTCTCCGACGAATATTTGGTGTGTTCTTTACGCATGTATTGGTGCATTTTTCTGTCGTTGTATATCTTCCAAGTATACGTTTACGTTTGTTATTACTGCGTTGTTTCAAACGAAAGAGTCTGCCCTTTTTTAGTGCATTTACAATATCACGTTTTGGCTGTTACATTGTATGATATCCGTAATGCAAGGCACAAAGGCTAACGGATCTACTCGTAATTTTCGTATACAGTGTGTCTCAAAAAACAATACACTTGACTTTTGGTCGTAACTCATAGACCGATTTTCAAAATTCTTTCACTAGCAGATTCCCAAGGAAACTCTCTGTGTAACTATTGCAGGGTCTTTCATTTCACCTTAACAGTGTTACTTGCTATACTATCTTGCGAAATTCAAAAATTTAAAATAATGGCTAAACTTTTGCTCATACCATCAAAAATAATCAGTTTTACTTGAAACCTAACAAACAAAAATTAGCGATATTTATACGATAAATGCTACGATAATATCGTGGTGATTATTTACCGGTACTTCATTTTTGTGCAATATGTGAATCATAGAATGCAGATAACGCAAGACCGTTCAGAATATGATTTGATGAAAAACACCGTGAAGTTTATGCAACAAACGAGTTCATCACTGTCACAAGGCAACAGTAACGTTTGTAGCTAATACTTACTGCAGTCCACCTACCTGATAAATAGTCTAAAAGTTAAAGTAAGTGTTGAAAACGTCCATATCTGGTAAAAACACAAGCTTGCGGACGTTTACTCCATTCACTGGTCTGGTATGAGCTTCATCAATGACTGTCTGCTGCAGCCCATGTTACACTTCAATTGGATTCCGGCTGGATTTCCATGCCAAGTTTGGTGATCCTAGCTACATAATCTATCGTGTGGACAAACAAACAGACAAACAAACACACAAGCGCCGCTGAAAACCCTACTCACGCGTCTGCCGTGGGCGTGGGTAATTAGGCCTGCCTGTTGTATAAATAGCATAGCTATGATGTATGTCAAATTGACATGTCAATCTCCCCGCACTGTAGGCAGGCTATTCACGTAGTCAAATAGTTTGCTGCCGTGCTAGGCTACAAAAAGCCGTGCTAGGCTACATGCGTCATCTTGTATCAAGTCGCGTGGCTGACTATGTACGTGTTGATTCTTGCATAGGCCTACTCTTGCTAACGACACATAATGGATCTAGACGGCTGACAGGTGAAATTTGTAACGAGTAGAGATGTCACAGTCGTTATTGTGTAGTGTCGTGCAGTTTAGTTTAATGAAAACGTATCTCTAACAGCAACGTGCTATAGCCTAACGTTGACAAGTTTGCTTTCGATTTCTCGTAGACTAAGCTAATTATTTCTTGGCGTACATCCCTTGAAGTCAATAAGTCGTATTCTACTGATATGCGGAGCTTGTCTAATTGAGTTAGTATTGCGGTGGTACACATTATTCACAATGGGAACTGACGTTAACGCTTATTAACTAGGAGGAACATTTCTTTTACAAACTTAACAATGCCAGTATTAAGATTAATAGTGAAAGCACTCGTACGCGGAGGCGCCGATGTCAACGCTTGGCTACTGGCAGCTGCGTTTAATGGACACACTGCTCTAGTGGATGCACTTATGTCTGCCGGAGCTGATGTTGACTTACAAGACAACGAAGGTTTTTCTCCTCTCAGCATGGCTAGTCAGGAAGGACGCATTGATTGTGTAAAGCTGTTGGTACAGAGCGGCGCAGAAGTTGACACACGCGATAACCGAGGTGTGACACCGCTATACTTGGCTGCCCATAAGGGTCACATTGAAGTTGTACAGTATCTTATTGACCAAGGCGCTGATGTCAACGCTTGTCGCAGTGATGGATCAAGTTGTCTGTGGATAGCTGCATTTAGAGGACACACTGATGTAGTGCGTGCACTTGTGTCTGCTGGAGCTGATGTTAACTTACAGCGGAATGACGGTTTTTCTCCTCTCAGCGTGGCTAGTCAGGAAGGACACATTGACTGTGTAAAACTGTTGGTACAGAGCGGCGCAGAAGTTGACGCACGCAACATCGAAGGTGCAACGCCGCTGTACTGGGCTGCCAATGATGGTCACATTGAAGTTGTACAGTTTCTGGCTGAACAACACGCGGATGTCAATGCTTGTCGCAGCAATGGAGAAAGTTGTCTATGGACAGCTGCATTTGATGGACACACTGCTGTAGTGCATGCACTTGTGTGTGCTGGAGCTGATGTTAACTTACAACGGAATACCGGTTCCTCTCCTCTCAGCGTGGCTAGTCAGGAAGGACACATTGACTGTGTAAAACTGTTGGTACAGAGCGGTGCAGAAATTGAAACACGCAACAACAAAGGTGCAACGCCGCTGTACTGTGCTGTCGATAATGGCCGTATCGAAGTTGTACGATTTCTGGCTGAACAACACGCCGATGTCAACGCTTGTTACACTGATGGACAAAGTTGTCTATGGGCAGCTGCATTTAAAGGACACACTGCCCTATTGCATGCACTTGTGTCTGATGGAGCTGACGTTAACTTACAAAGGAATGATGGTGGCTCTGCTGTCAGCGTGGCTAGTCAGGAAGGACACATTGAATGTGTAAAACTGTTGATACAGAATGGTGCAAACATTGAAACACGCAATAACGACGGCGCAACACCGCTGTACTGGGCTTCCCATAAGGGTCACGTTGATGTTGTACAGTTTCTTATTGAACAGCACGCTGACGTCAACGCTTGCTACAGTAATGGACAAAGTTGTCTACTGGCAGCTGCATTTAAAGGACACACTGCTGCAGTGCGTGCACTTCTTTCTGCTGGAGCTGACGTTAACTTACAACGGAGTGATGGCGCTTCTGCTCTCATTGCGGCTAGCCTGGAAGGACACGTGGACATTGTGGTGATATTACTGGATAATGGAGCTGATCTTGAAATGAGAAATAGCAATGGTCAGACCGCTCTGTGGTATGCCACAGCGTTTGAACAGACTGATGTCGTGGATGCTCTGATTGCTCGTGGAGCTGACATTGACGCTGCTGACTACAAATTACAGACGCCACTTTGTGAAGCAGCCGTGAACGGACATATACACATCGTGAATAGATTGATACAGCATAAAGCTACTATCAGTGAAAATCCACTGTCTTACGTCGTTACGTTGGTTAAACACGCTATTAGCATATCTGTTGAATGTGTTGCCGACATTAATGCCAGGAATGTTGACAATCTTCAGGCAATAGACATTGCCAGCTATTGCGGACACCTTGACATCCACAGATTTCTATGTAATCGCCTTACCTGTATAAACTCCATAAATACGTTACGGACACGTCTGTCTTCCAGTACTCGCACTGATTGTAACTGCAACGCTGCTGTGCATTTGACAACAGACGTACGATGCATGAGGTCATTGCTGGAGAACGGGGCTGACGTTGAGGCAGAGAACGTTGATGGACTCCGACCAATACACTATGCTGTGAGGACGGGACTTGTTGAGTTGGTTGAGCTGTTGATTCAACACGGTGCTAATGTTGACGCTGCTGATATATATGGCAACAGACCACTTCATGAAGCTGTGTGTCATGGACTAAATATTGTACAGTTACTGGTTGATCATGGAGCCACCGTGAACGTTCAGAACATTGATGGCAAAACACCGCTGCATAATGCCGTTGAACGTCAACAGTCTGAAGTTATCATATCCCTGTTGAACGTAGGTGCTGATGTTGGACTTACTGATGTCTGGCGTAATACTCCATTGCATTATCTTACTGCTGGGCCGCTGAAATGTGGTGAACGTGAAGAAGGTGTGGTAAAACAAACAAAGGAATATCAACTTTTGTTAATCCAAAGCAATGCAGTGGGTATGACCACACTGTCGTCTATGGCTGCTCATGGAATACTAGACTATGCAAACAACAAAAGAGACATTTCTAATGCTAATAAGGTTGCCAGTCAAGAAGATTTGCACAGTGAACAGCTAGCACATACTTCCGTCACTCCTTGCTTGCTAGAATTACATCATATAGGCCTAAAGACATTTTCAAAGATTAAAGTATATTATAGCAAAGAGTCGGCACACGTAGATTGCTATGGAAATACTCCACTCCATTATGCAGTTGGTGTCTATGCTCACCTGAAACTGTATAGAGTTAATACTGATGTAAAGAAAACTGTAGAATTTCTGATAAAACGCGGCGCAGACATAAACGCTCAGAACAACGACGGACGCACGCCGCTGCACGTGGCTCGTGGAAAAGAAGCAACAGAGGCGTGCTTACAGCATGCAGATGACCACAGTTTTACTATTACCGACAAACGAGGTCGTAACTTCTGGCATCTGTCGTACTTTTTTCGGAATAAAAACAAAATTGAACTATCAACGAACGTACGGCCTATAATATCTGCATCAGAAGCCACGTATAGCAGCGATGATTTAAACAGAACTCCTCTGCATTATGCCTGCATGAAAAGAAAAGCAAGGACTGCTGAATGGCTGTCTGAAGAACTTATTCCGATAGTTAGTGACGAACATATTAACCAACAAGACAGATTTGGTAGAACCGCCTTACATTATGCTGCAATGGATGGCAACAATGAACTAATGGGCTGGTTGAAAACCAAAAACACAGATGACACGGTTCGAGATAACTTCGAGAAGACTGCTGATGAATACAAAGATGTTTGTAGTGATTATGAGAAAAACGCCTCTCTCTTGCGATTAGTGGATACCTCAAATTTTGTAGCGAGGAATTTTCATTCAATATCATTTTGCATTCAGCGGTGTTTCTTTCACGGACAGTCGAACTCGAACATGAGCATCGCTAAGGAAGAACTACGCAAAATTGTTGGCGACTTGCGAGCTGATAACGCCACATCGTACGTACTAAACACGTACAAAGGATGTCGTATTGATTACTCTGACGTCGTCCGAAGGCAAAGGGTGGCGTTGGAACACCGCTTTCAAGAACGAGACGAGTTACTGGATAACGTTAGAAGTGCGACGCAACCGCCGAATATGTTTGCAGCAATTCACAGCCAAGTAGAAAAAGCAATGAAACACTTAGCTAAAGAAGTATCTGACAAGGATATCCGGTTTGCTTGTGAAGTTGTCCCGGTCGGCAGCTCACACGAACAAATTAAAATTGGATCTTGCGATGAGTTTGATTACAATTTTGTGTTGACCGATTTAAGCCGAAAATGTAAAGTGTGTTGTTCGCCAGAATCTCCACCGGGATTTGTGTTACTGAAATCTTTAACGCCAGAGTACGATGAAGATCTGTTCAATAGCAATGGAATTTTAAACACTAGAATTGTAAAGTTTAAATATGAAACCCTCGTGAAGCAGATCTTGTCGTCATTAAATTTCTGTGAGGCGACTGGCATCGAGTTCATTGATCCTGTTGAAAATTCCATTTTACCACCTGGAACTACATCAACGAAAGTTAACACACAGGTCACACTGAAATTTGCAAAACCCGTCAATGGCTACCACGTGCCACATAACATATCAATTGACGTGGTTCCGGCTCTTTCTATCGATGACTGGTGGCCAAACGACACGCGTAGAGACGATCTCTGTCAAACAGGCGACTGCCTCATTGTGTTCACACAACCACAACTCAAATATCTGTGGATCGGCTGGACAGAGCCTCATGGATTGATATCATTTGCTCGAGCAGAAAGCAGACTGTTGCGGAACAGTCCTCCTGTCATGAAAGCTGCTTGTATGGTGGTAAAACGGATGTCTGAGTACTTTTGTCAGTACACATTTTTCTCTTCACACGTTATAAAGACTGCTTTCTTCTGGTGTCTAGATGAGTTGGAATCCAGCAGTGACTGTTCTTCGTCAAATTACAGTGAAGAAATTAACGAATGTGAACTGGTGCGTTGGGTGCAGAAGATTTTACGACGTTTGCTGCGTTTCGCTGCACAAGATTACGTTCCGTCTTACTTCATGCCAAAGTGTCATCAACCCGTCTGGTTGAGTGAAAAATATCTCAAACAGTTTCACATGCATCTATACAAACATGGACTACCCACATACACTGAGCTTTTCAGTTTGAACGAGCAACAATCTCACGACTACTGGCTGAAGTACATCAAGTCACTGTTTATATGTAGTCATGTAATGTACTGGAGTGTTCTATTTGACGACGATGAACTGAAACTCTTCGTTCCGTCTACTGTTAATCCACTAACTGAAAAAGATGTGTGTACAACTCTGCTGCCTACAAATTAGCGATCAAACGCAGCATAAGACTTCGAAATGTTTCAGCTTTTATTTGTACACTACATTCTACATGATCTCACTTCTGCACACCACTGAATTTTTGTTACTTGCTTTTTGTGTTAATGAACTCTGGCAGTCGGTGACGTGGTTTTCTCTTTTAGTGTGCTTTATTATTCAATAGTTCGTGACAAAATAAACCAATAAAATAGTTTAGGTACAAACAGTTATGTAATATAGTAACATCCAGTACAATAAGGTGTCGCCTTAACGAGACGTAACCGTACTGGCCCAGCGTGCAGTGTCGGCCGACCGACCGCCCACGCGCCTAGCGGCCGGCCGACCGCCCACACGTCCGGCGGCTGGCCTGCCCGCCCGCCGGCAGCGTTACAGACGACGACAGACGACGACAGACGATAGCGAGCAAAACAATACTGGCCCATTAGGTGGACCAGTAATAAACAGCCAATTGGCCAGTTAACTTGAATTACCATAGGTAAGTCACAATATTAGAGGTAGGCATGTTACTTAAAATGTTTTCAACAACAACACTGTCCTCCAAATGTCCTCCAAATTACGTCATTAAATGTTCTCTACATGATCACATCACGAGTGATAGGGATAAATGTAGCCTAATAATCATGCATTAAAGACACAGTGTTGACTATAGTGTACGTCGACTGATACGATACGAGGTGTTTAAGATTTTCAAAGGTTTTGATGATGTTGAACCTACTGACTTTTTCACTATGACAAGTACTGGACTCAGAGGTCATGAATTAAAGTTGTATAAGCCTCAGGCTCATTTAGACATCAGAAATAACTTTTTTACCGTCAGAGTTATTGATGAGTGGAATAGATTGCCTGAGTCATTACTGCACTGTGGTACGTTATCAACATTTAAAAAGCGACTTAACTGTTATCTAAAGAATCGGGGATATGATTAAGCTCTTGTGAGCTTCTTTCCTCTTGTGAGCCACCTTTCGAGGTGGCTTGTTGAGTTGAGTATATTATATTCATCGCTCTAAATATACGATTAGGCCGCACGGCATCGCGATGCCGAATGGCTTATATTTTACCGCTGTGGTTTTTTCTTTCTTCTTCTTTTCTTTTCGACGCCTAATTTTTGAGGTCACTAAACGGATCTAAACCAAACTTAGACACATATTCACTTATGGCTACTATTTGAAAAATTTGGTCCGAACTCCCCCAGGCATTTACCCCCTCACGGGCTGTGGGCAAAAACCGTCTTTTCGGACCGACTTTGAACTTTGACCGAACGTATCTCTGCAATGGAACACGATATCAATAATTAGAAAGAAGCTTGTCAATCTACGGGAACTCCCCTACATGCCTCCCAAATTTGATGAACTGTGGTCCAGAAACGGCTGAGAACGGTTGGCGAGTTCCCCTACATTTTCTCACTGGGAGACACTGCCAGCCTTACCGCATGGGCGTTATATAACAGACAGCAGGCAAACTTTGGCACGCGTTATGTAGTGGCACGAACTTACAGTCTAGTACAACAGAATGACGGGCGGGCTCACGCTAAGCTTTGCCATGCATCTAGTTTCATTTACAACAGTCTATACGTATTTCTTCATCGGGGTTATGAGCCACAAACAATAGTTTTGAACACATAGGCCTACATAACTGCTATGACGTCTTAAGCAGATAATCCCGCCAATCCGTTCCCCAAATGGCATTCCGCCAATCCGTCAAGAAACCTTGATTGTAGTACCGAGATGTTTTCTGGGTATACCATTTTGGTATTTGAACCAGCAACGCAGGCCAACTCAGCCTGGCCATCCCGTCATGAAAGGCTATGTGAATACTATCGATCACTTGTACTGTCAGTTTGTATATGTTCAACAGAACTTTATATAGTTCATATAGCTGACTTCAGAGACGTTCTTCCCAGCCAGTCACTTAGCATCGTTCTTTAACAAGCTGAACACAAGCAGAAAGCATTAATAAATCAAAAGAGAACGTAAAACAATTGTGACAACAACTAGTTTAATGGCTTTTTATCAAGAACAAACCAAGTGAGCCGGTAACAGCAAAGATATTCAGTCATTCACTCCCTAACTGACGGAAGGAAGGTGCGTTGCTGCCGTTATAGTGGCTGTCCGACACATATTTGAAGTATTCTTTACATAAGCGTGTGGCCAAAATGAGTCACCATTGCGTCAAAAATGATCTCATTCGTACATCGGTCAGCATTCACCCAAGAGTGGAAAGAAAAAATAAAAACAAATATGAATTGGCCTGCGCAATCACCGGACATCAATATTATAGAAAACATAATGGAAGGTCATGACTTGCGCATACAGAAGGAAGCGTCACACATTAAAACGCGCGATGATCTGACATCTGTTGCAACAAAGGCATGGACTGGTTTGCATTCGACTTATATACGTCCACTCTACTCATCGATTCCATGACGAGTTCGTCATGTAATTCGTGGAAGAGGCTACATTACTACAAAATTCTTAAACGACAAATGCGTTTTACTTTTCGTCATCACATGCTAAAAATTACAGCCCCTTTTACAACTCGCTACAACATTAATTTTGCCGCCATTTTGATGGAACTCACTTTTGGCCACACGCTGTAGCAGTGCATCTCCGGTTGTTTATTTACAAAGTATAGGCCTAGATAGGGTAAACTGACTTCACGTTGTAAGGCATGGTGTCGTACTTTGCGAAGATAACTGGTGAAGATTTGTCGCGTTATTTAAACAAGGTGTCGCCCTAACGCGGCGTAACACTACTGGCCCGCCGCGTGCTGCTCTCTGGCGAGTTACGTTGCATATATGCGAGATTTACAGACGCCGACAGACGACAGACGACGACAGACGCCAGCGACCGTTACTAGTCTGGCCCCTGCACTATGTGTAGGCGGGACAGTAATAAAATTGAATCAGAAGGTTTAAGAAACGGTTAGTGCTAGCACCAGATCGGTGAGCTGACTGTGAGTGTTACAAAAAGTTTACATTTTCTTGTTCCATATCATGGTGGCCGGAACAGCTGGCATAGAGAGGATTGAACACATTATGTCACTGTCAAGTTCAACCTATGTGTACGTCTACGTTTCTTATTACTGCATTGGTTGTAATGAAAGTCCACTCTTTTACATGCAGTGACAATATCACGTTTTGTCTGTTAAATGGTATGAGATGCGCAATGCAAGGCATAAAAGATAACGAATTTGCCTTAATTTTCATATATTGTCAAAATCAGTGTTTCGAACAATGTTAACTGCAAAATGTAAAATATAAGCTTAAATAATTAAAACATTTATAGATGATGAACATATACATGCATAAAACCGTTTGTCGACATAAATAATACAAAATATACATATCATAAAAATACGTGGCATTACATGGAAATGTTAGTTAATACAGACGCAATATGCAAAACAAAATATCGTTGAATTTAGAGAGGCTGGATCACTACAGTTATTTTGTAGTTGAGTTCTGGTCAGTTGTACTTGCACATTCACTTGTAGACACACACTAACCAATGCATTAGCATGCAACCAGTTTTTAATAAACATATACAGTGACAAAAATAAACTGCATCAAATTAAACATACGTTGATCATTTGTACGTATATGGATATGCTCCAGGCATACTGCATTTTGGCCTGGTAGTGCATTAATGGCACTAACTTTTACAGTTAGTTGGAGTTTAGCGTCTTTTTTCGGCACAAATATGGCTATATCAGAGAAGTGGAGAGCTATCCATACCCAGCAAAGGAGGGCCAGCGATATATTAACCTCAACCCTGGCCGCCTTTTTCTTCAGCATGATCATCCACCCAAAAACGGAAAGGGGTCGAGAGGCTCATTTAAATTAGGGCCTACAACAGGGGGAGACAACTATCACAACGCAAGATATAACTAAATCAAATACGACAAAACAAGTATGTATCCTTAACTAATAATACAAATACAAAATCAAAAAATTAAAGCCAGGTTTTTATGACTTCGCCTTCTACGACATCCGGCCTAAAAACAGTGGGACTATTCTGGTAGAATGGGAAGGAATGGAAAAGCAAGAAAATAGACGAAGCGAGTAAAACAGGAAGGGAAACGTAAGAGATACTAAAAGATAGAGTGAAAATGTGGGGAAGTGAAGGGATAAACGGGAGAGGGATTGCCATGGGCTCACACAGGTTAATATGCACTAACTTTTATAAATCACCGGGGGCAATCTGCCTTCGTCTTGTCCCAATCAATTCCTTTCCTCTACTTTAACAACCCCTCTCTCAAATGCACTAAAGGGGTATGGAGAGCGTTTTAAGCCTCCCAGCCGGTTCGGCCGCCAAACGCTTTGTGGTGCTGTTGGCACTGAATGATGCACTTTTCTTAGCAAAAAACAGCTGACTGTTATTGTGGTATTAAGTATTAACGAATCGTTTAAATTTATACCAATAGAATCCAATCGAAACTATGTCGTCTGCAAGTTTAGGTGGATTTCGTTAACGCCAATACGTAGGCACAAAATAAAATCGTTCTTATAATTATAATTATAGTGTAACGTTCATTTAATGACCAAATTTTTAGGAACGGACTGTCGTGACAAGGTGAAATCAACTGTCATTTCGTACCATTTACTAAAGGCAATGCATGAGCGCAAAATGTTGCTCAACGCCTTACAAAACTAGAAGAAGCCAGCACTCACAAGAGTGCAATGAGCCACGCCGGAACTGGTTTTAAAACTCATAATGATCTCAACCTTTTGACCTCAAAATAAAAAATAAATGGGTTTCCAGGACTCAGCGTGAAACATTTGTCTGTCAAGTTTGGTGGTGCTATACAGGGTGGGTCAAAAACGTGATAACTCTCGTGCATTAAATTACATTGTACGAGAGGTATCACTTTTTTGGCCCACCCTGTATGCATAGTTTTTGAGATATGTGCGGAAAAACAGACAGACAAACGCTGATGAATACCCTAACCTCGCGACGACCATCGGCGTGGTAATAACGATCATCAGAATATCAGTCTGCCCCTGCCATGTAGATCTTTTAATTATCGTTTAAGCTGGTACCTGTTTAAACGTTTCTTGTCGTTTAAACGTACGGTTTACGTATAAACGCATGAATCTCTAGCGACTATACAGGCGAATCTAGAGGCACGTTGTCAAACTGGTCGTCCGGAATAGCGTCGTAGATGTTTCCGTTCGGTTCGGTGGCGAATAATTCCGAAGATCCGCGTTCGTACGCGACGTTGCTGAAGCCGCGCGGAGCCGGACCGCCGGCTACGCTCGTCGCGGCCAGCATGGCTAGGATCCTGGCCCGTTCATCCGGCGTGAACGCGTCCGACGCGGGCCGTTCGACCGTCGTCGACGCCGTCCGCGGCGTCTGGACCGCGTCGGCGGCTCCCCGGTCCCTCACGTACCGCTTCGACCCGTAGCCGACCTGCGGCCGCGTGGTCCGGTTCTGC
>Ga0209363_1000593_pt1 | contig 14670 bp, 8 predicted proteins | sample WorMetexBAHAMAS3_FD_187385 | JGI IMG/M metagenome (GOLD analysis project Ga0209363, IMG submission 187385) | Marine gutless worms symbiont microbial communities from Max Planck institute for Marine Microbiology, Germany - Inanidrilus exumae... | ecosystem: Host-associated > Annelida > Digestive... | reverse complement strand
AGTCTTGCGGTGTGATAGTTGTCTTTTCCTGTTGTAGGCGCTGGCGTAATAATTTAAATGAGCCTCTCGATCCCTTTCCCTTTTGGGTGGCTGCTGAACAAAAAGGCGGCCAGGGTTGAGGTTAATAACTTAATATATCGCTGGCCTTCCTTCACTGGATAGGGATAGCTCTCCACCCCTGACCTTTTGTCTCTAATATAGCCATGTTTGTGCTGAAAGGGGGACGTTAAACTCCAACTAACTAACTAACTGCAGAAGTCCCTTTATCTGGCAGCAAGGGGGTTACGCCAGCCCACTGGAAGGCCAGAAATTACATGAACAGGGGGGGGGGATTATCAACTGTAACATGAAGGGCTCGACCCCTTGACCCAAGTCAACTCGCACAGTAGTGATGTGACGAATGTGTACGTGAAGGGCCGACGATGTTTGACATTGACAATGCCAACAAGGTCCCTCTTCCAAAAGATAATATGCACTACACGATGGTTTTCACCGCGTTCGTGTCCATGACACTGTTCAATGAACTGAACTCGCGGAAGGTGCACGGCGAACGCAACGTCTTCAGCGGCATTCTCAAAAACTACGTCTTCATCGCCATCTGGATTTCGACATTCATTTTCACCGTGAGCGTCCTTGGCATGTTAACTCTTTTTACCCGCGCGACGCTATGCTATGTAGCGCGGTATTTACTGTCATCGCGTGTCCGTCCGTTTGTCTGTCACAAGCCGGTATTGTATCAAAACGGCTAAACATAGGATCTCGAAAACAACGCCGCACGATAGCCCGGCCAGGGACTCTACTTTTATTGCAAAACATATTTACGATATTCCGATGTAATCACTCCCATCTCGGTTGCAAAATGCAGGTCGGGTAGGTAAAAATGCGTTTTTTCGACCGGTCGAGAAGTCTCTAGCTCTGTCTCTTGCCTTACCTCCGAAAATTTATGTCCATCCGCCACGGTAGTCCGCGTCACGACGGAGGGCTGGCGGAGGAATACGCGGTATGATCAACAACTTTGGTGGTGGTCGAAGATTGTTGATGACAGTTACGGTCCAGTTGACATCGACAACGTTGGTTGTAGTGAAGTCTGTTGATCACACGCACGGCTCACTTCAGCGTTAGGCTTACATGTATGTGACGATGAGTTTACTGCGACGATGCATGTACAAAGCCGTGCAGGTTAATTAGTTAGTTAGTTAACTTAGTAAAAGAATGTACATTAACGTGACATAAGTCATAAAGCTTCTAGGTCACGGAACAAATTAGAAACGAAACAGTGAGTCTAGATAAGTGCTAGTGCCGTTAGTTATTAAGTTAGTCAGTGTAGGATCGCGCGAACAATTCCGTCTTCAATGACTTTCTGAACAGCGACGGAGATGTTGAGGAACTGTTTCTGGCAAGCTGTTCCAGACTAAGGCCGCAGCAGCAGAGAAACCTTTACCGCCACTGGTTGCTCGACAGGTCCGCGAAATAGCCAGAACAGTGGACGACGAAGTCGCAGGTAGCGGAATAAAAAGTGGCAGTTGCTCAAAGTGCTCCTCAAGCTGTCACTCGATCTGTTTGCGTTATTCGTACAACAGTAAGAACAACATTTCAACTGGTACAGAGCGTCGCGCAGGTCTCTAGGCGTCGGCGATAGTTCAGATTCTTAATAAAAAGTTGTACTTCAGTACATCAGTTTTAGAACTGCGCGTATTTTTACCGAGAACCTCATGCAGATTTCTAGATCTGCCCACATTGTGTCGAACTGAATGTGAACGTTTGCTGTGTGCAGATCATACTGGTGGAGTATTGCGGCGCAGTGTTTTCAACGAGCCCGCTTCCGATTGACTTGTGGTTGTGGTGCCTGACATTCGGCGTTGGAGAGTTGACGTGTGGCCAGGTGTGTTCGCGGTATCACACACTTTAATCGCTGAACCTGTCAAATTGCATCAATGACGGGCAATAGCTAACTACAGCAGTTTACCTACTTTTTAGTAGTGGAAAAGTAGTTATTAACTACTTTTGGAAAAGTAGTTAGTAAGATTTGGATTATTAAGACAGGACATTTGTAATTTGTATAGCAACTTTTCGTGGGTGTACTCACCTCTAACGCGCCCCCTGCAACTGTTAACGAGGGATCACACAGTTTTACCTGCCATCCACACGCTTATCCATGAATGGAATGAGCCATCCTGCCTTTGATTCCCAGCCGCAGCGCATAACCGCACTTTGGCCGGTACTGATTTCTCGTCCCACATAGGGTAGGAAGCTGAGTTGGTCTGGGAGGCTAGTCACATACTGATGTAGTATGCCGCCCGAAGACGGTCACCCATCCCAGTATCAACCGACCGATAGTGTGGCGGCCGGGAGTCGAACTCACGACCATTGAGTCGCAAGTCCGACGTTTAACCACTAATCTACCAAGCCACCAAGTAACAGTTAATAGTAAGTCGAAGAGTAGTTAATAACTACAAGTAGCTAACTACAGGCGCGTTCTATATTCATAGCCAGACTCCGGAGTTGGTGAAATCTGGACGTGTGGTTTTGAGATATGCGAGCGGACAGACAGACAAACAAACAGACATACAGACACGCTGACGACAATATTTCGCTCCTCGGGGGGAAGAAATGACGTAATGGTTTCGTGTGTTTTACCGAGGGAAGCGTGAGTTCAAGTTTCGGGGAGATTTGTCTGTAAATTTGTAACAAATTTTTCACTGAAATACCGCCACACTTTAAATATCTCACTTTGTGAAAGATTTGGCACTTTTTGAGTCAGTGGCTATTGCTCATTTTTGAACCACCCTGTACTGACAGAAGTAGTACTTTAACCAAGGCGGCGCTATGTACGGGCGTGGCTACTGTGATTATGGTCGTATCACTTTTAGTTGTGCTACATGCGGAAAATCGTTTGGAACGTATGTAACAACTGTGGACTTGAATTTTGGCGTCACTTCAGTTGGGATAAGGTGTAGATTTGACTCTGTTAGTCGTACGTAAATTAATCCAAAAAATTGTCACCTTTAATAGTACTTTGCAGAGTGTCCCACCGCCCCTGTCTTCAGCGCTCATACATGCTTATAGACCCTATATGGAAGTGGCGGTTTAGCTTAACCCATTTTGCCCAGACATACAAAATGGAGACAGTGACTAAGGGATTCGATGCCAGAGGTTAACCGACCGTTTTTAGTTTTTAATTTTTGGCATTTGTAGATTGAATGTATGGGCGGCAATTGAAACTGCGATCCGTCGATGTTATTCTACTCAACTTTGGGGATGTTTGAAAAATTTTGAGAGGCATTGTGGGGAGGGTTATGGGGAGAGGTATCCCTTTCCCATCCGAGTAGGGGTCTGAGGAACGTAGTAAGCACCCCTCGGGGTCCGGGTCGGAGCCTTGGCTGAAAAAAATTTGGAGCCTTCTGACTTGAACTATGACCTTTAGTGCTAGAATACAACTGATTTTTGGAGATGTGAAAAACCGCTATATAGCCACTCAAACATGACTTGCAGTCAACGCAATTTTGTGTTTTCTCATACCTACAATTTACTGCATAGTGAACATCTCGATGTTGTATCGCAGACCTTGTGGGATATTCTTTTTGGGGGATGATGAAATTTCTCGTAAAGATGCCTAATGAACACTGGTGATCCGACATTAACACGTGCTATACCCGACTGCCTGAACGTTCGTTCACACCGGATGCGGTTGGGCATCGTGCGGCATGTTTCGTCGTTTTTGTCGCATACTGCAAGACGCCGCACCGCATCCGGTGTAAAAGAACCTTTAGACGAGTATGATATGTACAGCGCTATACAAATCTACGGGCTTCGCTTTACGTTGTTTGTATATCGCATCGCAGCTGGTGGCATTCATCCCGGTTCCAGCCGAGGGGTCGAAAAAGAAGCGAGCTTCTGACGAGGAGTCGTCGGTATCGTCATCAGTGACATCATCAACGTCGACATCAGTGGCGTCAAGTTCTGCCGACTCCGACTACTCCTCCACGATCGACGAGACCAGGAAAGATAAGACAGCGCCTAAGCGAGCGCCAAAAGAAGCAGAGCGACCGTCGAAAGTGTTGTACATGCGCAGCTATCGACGCATGTCTACTCAGGTCTGGTTTGTTCTGCTTTGTCAGCGGCGGATTCAGCATCTGGGAAGGGGCGCTCCTCAGGGTATCCGAGGGAACGAAGTCCCCCCAGAAGCTGCAGAGTGACCTGCAAATTATACAGTGATGTTCTCCGAAAGAAAGCAAAACAATAGTGTTAACTTATCATTACAAACGGCTGTATGATACTTGTACATGTATGATGTATCATGTATTATATCATGTCGAATCATATCAATGTTAGCATATCAAAAACCAACGTATATGGAGCATTTGACTGTTCAGAATAATTATAATAATTATCCACACATGCCGATAGGCAAGGTGTGGATATATCGGTTACTGTTTGTTTTTTGTGTGTTTGTACGGTTACGGATTTCTCCGCCGATGATAAAGCTAGCGACGTCACATTTTGCACGGCGGTTCTTCGCCATCCAAGGCAGGAATCACAAATTTTTTTTGAACTTTGCTCCCCAGAGGCCCAAAATCGGACGAATCGGCCAATTCGTCCGATTTTGGGACCACGCCCACCCGCATGAAAACATCACCGTAGAGATGCGCCAATGTAAACGTCACGGTAGAGATGCGCCGTTCGTGAAATTTAAACACGTTGCAATATATTGCGCGGCGTGTGGACGTAGGATCGGCATGTGTGGATATATGTCAGTCCCACTGACCTAAGTTTTTGTTATATTGTTAAAGAGTTTCCGTGGAAAGAAACGTCATGACCGCGACGTCATTTTGGACTTTCGCCAATCTTGCCTTAATAGACTTGTCTACTGTCTACATTGATAGTAAACAGTTTCAGATGCAACAGAAAAAAATGCCTTTAGTTAGCTGTGGTATAGCTGAGTGACTTGACTGACTTCAGCTAGAAACCGATTTTAGCCAGTGTATATTACGATTGATTTTTTTGCGCAATTACATCTACGAACGCCACAATGGACACGTTCTATTAATGCCTTCGCCACCCGACAGCGTCAGGTGGCCAATATATGTTATCTTTTAGGTTGTGCCGTTCGTCCGGTCAGGTACCGTACTGGTACCACAATATCTGATGAACGGCTTGAACAATTTGTGATAAAACTAGTAGGGAATATTCACTAGTTCCTACCCTACCCTCATTCCGGGCCCGATGTATGTGCGCTTGTTAGGGCGATGCGAGAGGACAATTTGCACGTGGTCGCAGTGACAGCTTTGCGACCCCCGCTTCGGTGCTGCCAGATCTTCGCGCGCGTTCAAAGCCAAGTCTGCCAAGCTCCAGGCAGAAACACGTCTAGCTCTGTGTTGCAGGGCCAGACAACGATTCGGGGGAATGGCGCACGGCGGAAGCCTACAACTGAAATTTTATTTTGTACTTTGCTGTAGCTACCTAGCTATGTAGCGAATGTTCTATCGTCTGCTGTGTATTAGTCTAAATGTAGTACGGAATTCTTGGGAAGGTATTTGCTTTTCAAAACGTTTAATAACAGGGTATTCTGGTCACAAGGTCAAAGAACTATAGCTCCTGGTCGGGTTAGTATACTGTCAGCCGTTTCCGCGTATAGACCGGGTAGCTTTTCTGAAACACTGTACGTCTGCGTCATTGAATTTCAGTGAGGGACAAGTAAAAATTGGGGATGAAGACGATTTGTTTCGCATTGTGTTCTATTTAGCACGTGGTGCTTGAAACACTTACGGGCTGCAGTTGGTATCGCTGGCGTTTTGTACACAGATCTGTGTTTTAAAATGTCCACTCAAAACTGTTAACGGTCATGACTCAGCTTCAGGCAGCGCTGGCCACCTTGGAACGATATGCTTACTCCCCTTGACTCCCGAGTCTGGGAAGGAGTGAAAATGGCGGAAGGGTTTCTTTATTGGCTTTAAGCGGATGGCACGCTGTTGTTTAATTTTTTTGTTGTTCTTACGCATTATTCGACCAGATTTGAAGTTCATAACGACTACTGTAAAACCCTTTAATTTGGCTGACCTAAACGTTGGCGACTTCAGCTCACTGATGAATAAACAAGAAACGTTGTATCTCGCTAATCAACTTCAAACTTGGTAGAATAACGCGTGTTCTTAGTAGAATAACGCGTAATCTAACAATTACTTGACCACCAGCTCGACACAAATCGCACCGCACTGTTGCAATCTGTTATCATAAAGAAACTTGTTTATGAGTAACACAACATATGTGTCGCTCTATAAAACAGGAGCAGTCAATAATACTAACAAGGTGTCGCCCTAACGGGACGTAACCGTACTGGACCGCCGTGCAGTGTCGGCCGCCCGACCGCCCACGCGCCCGGCGGCCGGTCGGCCGGCCCGCCGGCAGCGTTACACTTACAGACGACGACAGATGACAAACGCCAGCAAGCAAAACTATACTGGCCCATTAGGCGGGCCAGTAATAATAAAGACACGAAACACATTTCTGACATCAGAATGCAAGTTCTACAAAGGAAAACACTATTCCGTATTCACATGCAATTTCATGTCAAATATCCGAAGGGGAAAAGTTTAAATTCTCTCAACTGGCAGGTAAATATGATAATGAAATTTTCAGCAGTACAAAATTTGTATGAATAATCTCTCGGGTTACATTCAGAGAATTACATATTTGGCAGACCGCAGAAGTATAACTAGAATCATGAACTGTCACTGATTTGCTTTCAGCAACATAACGAAAAGATCAACTGCCCAGTATGTCTTTGTGTAACACAACGTTACGAACAAGGTGTCGCCCTAACGGGACGTGACACTACTGGCCCGCCGTGCAGTGTTACCGTTGAGCTATAATTAGACTGGAGGCGGCATGACGTCATCGCTTGGCGTGCGCGGGTTAAGCCGCCTTCAGGCCCGCCGTGGAATGTAACAGACGCCGTCAGACGACGACGACAGACGCCAGAGAGCACAACAATACTGGCCGCCATACACTATGTGTAGGTGGGCCAGTAATGACACAGAATGTGTGTACTACTAAGCGGGGCCCATATCTGCACACGGAGAAAACGAACTAAGAAGTACAACAGTGAACAAACAAAGTTCCTGAACTACTTACTGCCTAACATAGGAAAGAATACTCTAGCGGTGTAGTTATGAATGAATACTCTACAATGTCGTTATTTAACGCACTGATGACGTCGTGTTCGACACATTGCAATGTTCAATTCACAGAGTCACTTTGTGCCTAATAATAATGCAATGACATGGAATATGGGATTTTGATTTCTGACGATAAAATTTTGATCAAAATCTGCGGGAATCTAAGATTTTCTGCTCGAAGATTCATCAAGGAACACCATAACAAAAAAGAAAAGATGAACGACTTTGGACGGACGACGTTGTGCGAAAATTGCGCATAACCAGTTCGATCGAATGCACTGCAGGAAGCAGTCGGCCATGGTCATCCCGAACTGCAGATCAGATACCACTGTTGCAATTGAAGACAATTAAGGTAAGTTGTAAATTATGTACCTGTTAAAGGTAAATGTAAAGGTCAGATTTTATATAGCACTACTTACACGGTAAATGACCAGAACAACCGCGCTTTGCGGCCATCAATTGTACGCGCTAACGGACAGTTGGACCCGCGACTGCAGCTAGCAAGCACATCACCGCTCCAATCAACCACACCACGCCTTCACTTCGTAAGCATTCACCAGATGGCGGCACCCGGGCGAGGTAGCAAACATCCGATTACAATTTACTACTCATTTATCGACCTCGAAAGGATGAAAGGCTGCGTTTGCGTGGTTGGCTGACCTTTAGCGGACGGTTTACCACAATGTGGTCACGCGTCAACTGCAGGTCATGCGCAGGACCGGGAAAGTTTGCCGGCCAAAGACCGACGTTCTACCGCTGTATCACGCAACCAACTTTGCAATGCAATACATTCATTGACACTTTTCGCATCAATCAACTACTGCTTAACCATCTGCTCTATAAGTACGATGAAATATGCGTGTGCAATATATCCGGATTATTTCCAAAATTGAATCAACTCTTCCGATACATAGACTACCCATTCCCCTAATTTCGTTAAAAAATCCACCATAACTTTTTTCAGTTATTCTGCTAACAGGCAGACAAACAGAGGCCAAAATATTATCCCGCCAAACTGTGACGGGGGTGATGATTTGCATGACTACTATTCTATGATGTATTGTTAGTTTTTATATTCCGGCAACTTACTAGTGGCCAGTTTTTATCTGATATTTGCACCGACATCGGTTGAAACTCTTCTGTTATGTTAATAATATTAATAATACCAACAACGATATGCATGGTTCTATCGCCGTAATCGAGAGTTCATCGGGTAATTTGCGTTGCAGCATCCAAATTCAGTTGACAAGATAACAACCTCAAATCAACTGCTATTTATGCAGTTGGCATTATTCACGATATCAAATGCAATTTCGTATGCTCAAAAGCTGAATGGCGGCCAATGCAGAATAAAGCCGCTTGCACAGCGATACGTGACTATCGCATAAAAATTATTAGCCCTCATCGACTGTAAGCAGTGCATAGATGCGACCTGTTGCTACACATGTCGCACGTAGCGTAGTCAGTGTGTCTGTGTATTTGGGCACACGGGCGAGCTGCGCAAAAAAACGACTGAACTGATCGATATGCCGTTTAGAGGGCTGACTTATGTGGGTCCAAGGAACTATGTATTATAGATAGGGGTCATATATGCCAGACTGAGAACGCAATTCGCCTAAATGTCTTCACCTAAAGAGTTATAAATGTGTTGAATTCCCTGCCTCACAATGTAGACTTCTTGTCCTTGTCAAAATTTAAGCAGTCTATCAACAAAGTTGATTTCTGTCAATATATTAAATCTATAGGATAGCCGTTGGCTGTAAAAATTGTCGTTGTGTGCATCGTATTACAAGTTACAAGTTACACAATAGACAAAAACGTGTAACCTGTAACTAGTAACTAGTAGGCCTAGCATTGATTTTTTATACCTTCTAAAGCGCTTTATTATGGTATGTAATTTCTGTATTTTTGGTTTTATGTATTTCTGTTCGTTTTAGTATTTTACCAGCTTCGGTAATCGCAATCTTGTTAAGGACTATTGTAAAATACTCAATGAGCTGCTTGTTTTTGTTCACCTGTCGTTTTTTTTTATTCTTAAATGGAGCTACTTTTTGTAAACAATGATGATCGTGGTGGTAATAAAATATAATAAATGTATGCGAAAACTTGACATATATTTTTTCTCATTTGATTTTGTTTTAAGCAGGGGTTAAATTCAGTGGGAGCTGGAGTCCCACACGTCTGGCTTGAGCTCCCACACCCCAGTTGTAGGACTCCACTTGCAGGCTCTCACGCCGTCACACGTCCAACTACAGCTCTCTGGCCTTACATACATGTCCAAACAATGATAGCTACAATACAGTCACGCAGTGTTTTCAGAAATTTTACAACACTGGAGCATTTAGGTAATTGACAATTTCTAATTAATATATGACTAAAATGGAATGGTAATAATCATTTCACGTGCACAATTACGGCGTTACACTGGGATTGGCACATTTTGGCCATTGGATAGGTACTGTAGTGCTCCCACACCCCTTCAAAAGTAATTTAACCTCTGTTTTTAAGTCATATGCGTGCGTGTGCGTATTAACCACTGAAATGATGATAAGCTATGAATCACGGCCATACGGATACCGTTCTGATGGCGCTGTGTGTCGTCACCTTAACGGCAGTTGACCAATCACCGACGTTCAGCCTCAATATCGGCCCGTTACCGCTGCCACCCAGGTAGTTGTCGGCCACCCATGCGCTTAGAAGCTGACTTGCGTCAGTCGTGCGTCACGTCGCTGTAGTTTCTCTCGTTTTCTGCTTGAATCATTTCTAGCAATCCGATCGTATGTTTTCTGCAGCTGACTAATAGATCGAACTTCGTGATTGATTACTGCGGCGTGTAAATATGCATAGGAAACAGTTCAGTTGTTTTTCGATCGAGTCTCTTATCGGTCAACAGTCGCGTCGTGCCCAACTCGCTGACGGAGGCGACTCGTCCGCCGAAGAACAGCGTTCGGTTGTCGGTCAGTGGTCGACCGCAGACCGAACGTGGACGGCTTACGGCAGCCGCGTCGACGACGACGGAGAATTGTCGACCGACAGAGACGCTCGTCGTCAGCGGAACTCGCCAGGAACACTGCTGAACGGTAGGCCGACGACCACTTGGAACCGCCGTCTACCGACGGTCGTCGCCAACAAATTTCTACCGACGAACGATCAGTGGACGTCACACAGTAACGCATCCGACCGCCACTTAAGACATGGTATTCGCGTCGAGATTAAAAACCTTGTAGGCTTAAACAAATTAATACGAACACAAACAGTTGTAAATTAGCATTTTTATTTCGGAACAACTGCAGTTTGCGGCGGCCACGTTAACAGATGTGTCATCAGAAAACATTATTCTGGTTATAACCTACAAAATTTAATACTGTAATATTATATTTCCACTAAAATTCGGGAGTCAAATGTCAAGGATGTGATTCCCAGAATATAACCAAGATATTGACACATGTCTAGCTTGTCTTGTCAGGTCATTTAATCACATTATAAGCTGGAAGCTGGTAATGTCCGTTAACGTGAAACTGCTCATATAAACAGTTTTAAAGACTCGTAAATAACAGAACAATGTCATTCAAGAATCGTTTACAAAGAATTTGGGAAAGAGATTAGTTTGTCTTTGGACCATAGTCCAATAAACTCCAGAGGTCATACCAGCCAGTCACTGGGTGGCCTCATCCGGTAAGCATTCCGGTAAGCATAATCATCAGTTGAAAATTAGCATCTTTTAGTGGAGCCACTTTACGGCAAAGCGACAGGTGCATGTTATAACGATAAGTTGCTAATGTCATTGTGCATGACATAAGCTGTAGGCCTCGGGACTGGATTGTACAGCTGGGTTTATGTAGCTTATTGTTAGTTTCTATTCTGTTTCTGTTCAAAATGATTGAGTGATTGATTGATTGATTGATTGACTGCCGATCACTTTGGTAGAGCAATCGATCCGGTGTGTCTGTCTGTGTCCCGGCGATAACTTTGAATGACCTTAACCCAGGTGTTTGTCGTACGTACTTGTTCAGCTAAATTCTATCTAGGTGAGTTTGGAGGTCAGCTTCGTAGGTCAAAGTTTACGCCACGTTATGAAAAATGTTTTTTCGGCAATGGAAGTGCGTCAGTAAGCGACGTATTTTATTGGTCCACGGTACGACGTGACGTATTATTGTTTGTTTGTCGAGTTTTCTCTCTCGCTAAAGTAGTCGAGTGAGGGCTTTCTAGTTTTAAACTCTGCCGCCAAGGCATTATGGAGTTTATTTACACTGACATGAGAGATCTTTGATCTCGCTGAACTACCGCAGTCGCCAAATCCACGACGTCGTCGAAAAACGTTTACTTTTATTGGCCCGCGACTCGTCAGGTGCGCGCCGGTTTAGCTATTGACAGCGCGGCAGCTTTGTCAGTAATGAGATCCATTGTCGACAGCGGCGCGGTAACCATCATCCACACTCGACCACCACAGTCGCTAAATCTCCTTCGCACGCACTCCCGATGCCTCATCTACGTCGACAATTAGGTGGCGTGGTTCTGCGGACGATATTCCCCCTGGACAATAACCCCGAGGACAACATCACCTGGATAGCACTCCAGTAAAATCAGACAAGTGAAAGCGAAAATGAAATTACAAAATGTGAATAGTTGAATAGTGCAATACAGGGTATGAGACAAAATGCTACTCCTATGCTTTCATTATACAATGTGTCTGGAAACGTCCTACCGTTAGCTTGCTATAACTTTGACATGAATGAACCGATTTTGATAACTTTTGGCAGAAATTTTACTGAGAAAGAACGCAATCAAAAATAATTTATTTTTATACCTCGCTTATCTAATCCTTCCGCACTACCTTGAGAAACATGAAACCCAGAAATTGCATAATTCGCTTAAACGCTGTATATGTTGCTTTGCCAATAAACACACGAAACACACTAAAACTACCGGTGTCACCTGATCACAGCTGAACCACCTTCTGCATGGTCCCTCCAGTCTCAAAATAATCGACTGTCTGCATCAGAGGACCTAGGATGGAGGCATATAGCATTGTGTCGTATGTTACCACACGCTCACAGTTTACCAAGTGTGTCACGGTTTGGGTTGCTGTGTCAAAATAGTGTTGCTCTTCTTCAAGCTTAGAGTGAAAGTCGACGGACAGCTTTATTGGGATATCTTACTATCTCAACATACGTTAGATGCTGTCAAACACGTCATGGATGACAATGTTGTATTTCAACAAAACCATCTAGCGCACCAGTACACTGTTCGCGCAACACAGTCCAACTGCTGCAACACTTTCAACTTCCTTTCTCCTGAGCTATATGACTCCAAAGCTCAGAGCTGAACCCCATTGATTATTTACAAGAGTTAAGGCCATACAGCAGCGTGAGTATGAGTTGTGAACTTGTGACTCAACACGATTGAAGAAATAAGCAGCGAGCGGCTTGTTGAAGTCTGGAAATGCAGTAATGCAGCAACTGAGCGAAAAGATGCGATCTTTATTTTACGTGTTTTGCCAGGTGGCACAGAAGTAACAGAAGCACATAGTTAGGTGATGTAATGTTTATCTGCATGATATCTCAGGGCTCAGTTTTGACACCGTTCGTATTTGCAGTATACATTGATGACATCTGTCGACTACAGCATAACCATGCTAATGTTTTTGCGGTTTTATACGCCGATGACATTTTATTGTTGGCACCGTCGGTCATAGTATTAAAGAAGCTTTTGTGGGTCTGCAGGAACTGGATTCTATATGCATGTCAATTAACGCCAAAAAGCGTGCTGTATGAAGATAGGCGCACGACATGAGAAGTTATGTTCAAAAATAAAGACACTGGATGGACGGGAGCTCGAGTGGGTCGATGAAATCCTTTATCTGGGTGTATACATTGCGAGCCATGAAATTTAAATGTTCCATTTACCACCCTAAAAGATTTTTCTACCGTGCTGCAAATAGTATTTTTGCTAAAGCAGGTAGACTGGCCTTTGAGGAGGTTATAGTGCAGTTATTAAAGCAAAAATGTTTGCCTGTGTTGTTATATGCATTAGAAGTGTGCAATTTATATAAAAAGTCCATTAATTTACTGGATTTTGCATTAAACAGATTGTTTATGTCCATATCAAATTCATAAGACATTTGATATGGCGATTGTTAAATATTGTCAGAGTTCTTTTGGTTGTCAATTGCCTAGCTTGTTGTTGAAAAAGCGACATGACAGATTTACTGGAACAGTGGCACGATTTAGATAAGATATTATTTGTGTTATTTGTACAGTTAAGTTTTTTATTTAGTTTGTTTTATTTATTTTTTCTACCGTTTTAAGGCGAATAAAGATAAATATAAAAACCGATGCAGCTAGGATTATCAAACTTGACATATTGAAATGGTCCACAATAAGTCCTGGAAACCCATTTATTCGGGAGGCAAAAGGTCAAAGATCAAGGCCACAAATTACAAAAACATTGCCAGCTTGGATCTTTACACTCTTGTGCGTGCTGGCTTTTACTAGTTTAACTATGTTTTTATTACGCTACATATTTTTTGTCTGTCCGAATAGGACGAACTGGTTTTCGACACACGGACTACTCTCGGCGTATCCTACTAGTATTTAAGGAAGTTTAGATATCTTCGAAAATAACGGTACTCCATTTTGGAAGTTAGCCCAAACTCAGACCGTCACAAGTTTATCACACTGCGCGACCACGTTTGTTTACGACGTGTTGAACGTGACACAGAGCGTCGCGCGGTCCCTCTGCGACGGCCGAGACTTGTTCATATAAGTTGCAAAACAGCGTTCGTCGGCTTTCACAGCATGCATAGATATTCTGTGACTGCGTTATCACTTATCAGTTTAGGAACTGCATTTTTATCTCAGTGGACTATATTACGTGCATGCATTTTGTTGTAGTATTTTTACTTTATTTTACGGTGGTCAGAGTTTGAGGGATTTCATGAATGCATTTTTGTATCTCAGTACTATTTACTATATCAAATAATGCACTTCACGTCAACAGTAGCCTAATTTCGTGTCATTTCCAATGACTGGGTGTTAATGTCTGGGGTGATCATCAGGAGGGTGAATGTTCTACATTCAGGAGGCGCACTGACGTCAGCGGCGGCAGATGTTGATAGTCGTTAGTCACTTGGATCTCAGTGTTGACGTTCTTTCATTTAATTCTGTTCAAGTCGTGTGATCGGACGATATTGACGTTTGGCTTCGACTTTCCCGCAGTTCGTTTAATATCAACGGAAAAAAATAAAAACCGATTAATAGACAATTATGGTCAGAGTCTGTAGAGTCAGTCCCGAGTGAAGCAGGCAGTCGATCTATGGCGGAAGGATTCGTGAAACGGGCGAATTTTGAGCCATGGGTGAAAGAGTGAGTCTCTGCAGGCCTGTGTTAGTTTTTTTCCCCTGCACTGTGCACTTTTTTGCTACTTGTTTGCTATTTTTTGATTTTCCTTTGCAGTTCTGTATTTGTACCCCTCAGAGTTTACCTACAATAGGCAG
>Ga0209363_1000592_pt1 | contig 14680 bp, 7 predicted proteins | sample WorMetexBAHAMAS3_FD_187385 | JGI IMG/M metagenome (GOLD analysis project Ga0209363, IMG submission 187385) | Marine gutless worms symbiont microbial communities from Max Planck institute for Marine Microbiology, Germany - Inanidrilus exumae... | ecosystem: Host-associated > Annelida > Digestive... | reverse complement strand
GATATATATATATGTATAATTTACTAATTTTAGCATTATTGGCATACAGTTTTAAAAATCTGTCGTTACTGCTAGCTATTAATTTTGTATGCCCATAATTTGCCTATGTATTTCAACATGATTCTGTCAACACGTGAAGTTGCTGAGAGCTGTATTTGGTAATTGTTTCAGGACGCGTTTGACGGCAGTGTTGATGATGGATAATGATATGTGGTTGGTGGAGACTGAGGACGCTGGACCAAAACGCCTCTGCTCTCCTGGTGCTACTTCCAGTGGATACTGCTCGTCGGACGAGATGCTGCTATCGGGAAGCATACATAGCACTGTTAAACGTAAATCAAATACGTCTGAACAGCAGTTGGTGGATCTGCCTTTGTCTTCACCGGGAAACCATGTGATAACTGGGGAGGGTGATGCTTCGCGTGTTGCAAAAACGAATGCCACTTTCGATGGATTTGCCGACTCGTTATGGGAACCGTTGTCCACGAGTTCGGTGGACGACAGTCACTGCAGTAGCACTACGTCGGTTCCTCAACGCCGTGTTTATCACAGTCTCATTACGAAGCAGCTGGCACCGTCAAAAAAGTCGACAGCTGTTGACGATGACGCCGAAACGGAGTACAAAATCGGACAGACGATATCGGTCTTGAATCGCCACGTTGCCTCCGAGTTGGGCAACCCTTTTGCACAGACGGTGGACGATTGCAAAACGACATATAAAGGCAGCGGGGTACATTCCACTGGAATGTCGGTGGATGTTACTGTATCTACAAAAGGCCAGAGCAGTAGCAGCAGGCCGCCAACAGTGATTATAAGGCCCGTTGGACGGGCACGTGTGGCCGCGCCGCTGGTGTCTTGTGGCTCTGTTTTGAGGCGTTCTGCAACTGTGCCAAGTAAAATGCCGCTTGTAGCTGGACAGTGTGTTGTGTCTCAGAGCAATACTTCAAGATCGGATCATTTATACTCTCATCAAGCGCATGTCTTCCATGCCGACAGTACGCCGTCAATTCACGAAGCATTACGAGATCACATGTACGCTCTTAAGGTACCGCCGCCGACACCTGTTCACAGCAGCTGTGTCGACTTGTCAAAGGCGTCGCGGACGAAGAAATCTTACAGCCATCCACAGACTGTAGCAGGTCATGTAAGAATGAGCATTCTGGAGGCGTTTCTACGTTCGACCACGCCATGTTTTGACGCAAATCGTGGCAGCACTGCAATAGCGGCCGATGAAATGCGGCAGCTGAACGTTTCCGGCTCCAGTTCTCCGCAGTCATTTAAAGTTTGGACCGGAACGGACCGAGGCGATGTGACACAAGCCGAGTCACCGACTCCGTCGCTACTGAAACAGCTGCTTACTAACAACGGTGGCAGTTTGGATGTGGATCAGACTGAAGATGGTGATCGTGAGGAACATTCGCCAGGAATGGCTGTTGACTCTTTGCTTACAGACGGCTTTGGTCTCGATGCAGATCTTCATCTTGATGATCCGCTAAGCAACGGCATTGGTCTTCTGGAAGATGACACGGACACTGATGGAAAAGTGGCCTCTGATACCAGCACACTGGTAACTGTCGTTTCTTTACTTCAGACTTATGTGTATTTACATTTACCACAGGTCGGTGGGGTAGTGTTATGATTCATGTATGTATGTCTCTTTGTCTCGTGTTCGTTTGTTCATTAGTAGGGATGTACCAGATATCCGGTTCCGGTTGTCTGAAGGTCACGTGTATGCATGGATAAGTTGGCATCAACATAAATGCCGAGATTGCGAACGGATGTAATGGGGGTTACCTGATCATTACCGACGGTAAGCTGATTTGTCGGCGGCTGATATTGCTGAAATTATACGTGCACTTCTTACTACCTAGGCATTGTTGACATCTTATTGATGGCAACTTACTACAAGGAAACACGTTTAAGAAAAAATAAAAATACAGTAAATTACTTAGAATTTTGTTTCCTTTCTTTGGCATGAGATAAATTTGTCCACTGATCAGGTAAAATAGCTGGGACCGTGGAACATGCACATTATAAGTGCATTAACAGTTTCTGAATGTTATCTAGTCCACCAGCATATAAAATCATATTAGTGATTTTGCAGTTATATATTGGTAGAGTAATGATGTACATTGATATTGGGCGACAGTGAAACAGTTAATCTGCGCCTGAACCAACCTAGTACCTAGCTTCCACAGACCACACTCCACATATACCCCACCATGACTCAGCAGTGAATTTACTATAAAGCCATTAGGCTGCATTGCAGCAATAGCTAGATGTAGCCTATTGCTGTGTACAGAGTAACATGGTCTGTGTGTGTGTGTGTGTGTGTCTGTCTGTCTGTTGGTCATGTTCCTGATTGCTGCAAAAACGGCTGAACTGATCGAGATGCAGTTTGGTGGCTGACAAGAAACCGTGTATTAGATGGGTGAGATCCCCCTATGGGGAGGGAGGGGCAATGTCTGTGGGTTGTCAGGCCCATTGAAAAGCATTAGGAGTCCCTGCTGTGGTGTACGCACAAACGGGAGAATTCAGTCCTCAGTAACAGCACGGCATCAGATGCGGCCTTGTGTCAGAATTATGTGAGCACTTGTTAAAGATTCCACAGCAACACAGACGTGTTGAATATTCGACACCGTTTTCCACCCTCATATGTCTGTTCTGTTGGTTGCAGCAGCTGTCATATGATCTCAATGATGACAGCGTATCAGAACAGTTGCGACAAGAGAGCGTTTGGTGGCAACATTACGTGAGTGAGCTTTTGTGACTCACTGCTAGCTACTTCATCTCGCTGCTGTCGGGCATTCGGTTGTTCACTTTGTAACTCGGAATCAATGCTGTATAATCAACGACACTGTGATTTTTGCTGTACATATCTGATGCAACAGGTGATGCCGACATGTCAAGTCTACTGTGGACCTCAGCGCTGAGACCTTTATATTGGTCCAGTGCGCCAGCTCAGGGAAAGGAAGGGAATTGCTAGGTGTGTGCGGTGTATGTGCACGTTGTGTAGGTTGTAGTGTAGGTTGAACAGTAGGCGTGAGCAGCCTGTCAGGTATTTCTAAGCGCACCCCCTCTAGGCGTGGCCTTCTGTATGGCTAAAGCCCAAACTGGCACTTATTCAGTGCCAGCCATGACCGGCACTTCTTCAGCACCTGGCCACCTGACTGACACTTCTTCAGCACCTAGCCAGGGGTCTAAGCCACATCTGTCTGCTTCAGGCGTCACGTCAGCGCGACTGACACCTTGACACTGCTAATCACGGCATCAGCAACGGTCACAGTTTATAGAGGACACCGTTGAACCCTATTACCTGCTCGGGATTAACTCCATGTTTATCGTGTGCATAGGAATTATTAGAAACAATTCTTTCGTAGGTCAACGAGTGGTTGTAATTGGCCTGGTGCAGTGTCGTATGACCGCTAAATTACAGCCAGTTGCTTACATGAGAGGAGCACACTGATGGTTTTTGATAAGCATAGTAACTGTTGTGATTGACTAATGTGCTTTGTAAGAGATAAACAAGAAGCTCAGCTATCGCAGAGCGACCGCGCGACGCTGTATGTCAGTAAGATCATGCTATGTTTCATGAGTTACGGCAGTCGAAAAGGTTTCAATCTGCAAAAGTGACCTTCAAGGTCATTCAAGTGCATTGGCACTGGTGCCATTTGATAGGCCGCATACAATTTCCTATTAGTCTTCCATTGCAACTATGTCTCTATCTTGCACCATTAACGAGATATCATCATTTATTTTCGAAAATTTAATCAGGTCACGTGACTATGAACACATCCCTTTTGGGGATAATATATTATGTGTGTACTACTAATACTCCTGTACATCATCGTGCGGTAAAAAAACTGTTGCCCACTTCTTTTCACCAGTTACAAATGAATGATTGTGTGATGAATTTGTATCAAAACGCATCCGATGTTTGTTCTGTGTTTGTTGTAGTTAATTTGTGAATAGTTCGACTGTTCGACAGAGTCGACGTAATAAAGCCGGTCTCAAATGTCTGTCTGTACGTACATGCGTACGTACATCCGTCCGTCCACAAAAAGTTTCTTCGATTTCAGTGAAATTTGGCATGTATGTAGAGGTCAATGAATAATGCACGACAGTATGCAGTATGACCCGATCCAAGGTCAAGGTTGAGAGCCCTTCAAAGTTGAAAATCCAGCCATTTTCAAAAGCTGTCTCCTCCACCATTTACAATGGGAGCTGGCAAATGGCCACTGATTCTTAAACTAGGGCACAATGTCTAAATATGAACGGGCCAGATTTTTGATATTTGGCCTAGTTTCTGTGTCACATGACTTTGAACTTGGCAGAAACGTCAGTTGTGAAGAGTCGACCGTCAGTCCCATACAGGACTAATTTATTTTGTTATAAACTCTAGGTTTTTTTTTGCGGTGTTGCATTCACATTTTGCTCTTACAAAGCAATACGTTTCTATGCATAACTCGGATTTTCACAGTTTTTTGCACATTGTTACAATGATGAGGCAGCTAATTGACTACTGTGGTCTATCATGTTTGATTAATGCTCGTTAATGCCAACTGTTTGGGGTGACACAAAAAACTAGGAAATTGGCCACTTTGAGTAGGCAGTCGGTCAAAAAAGATGTCACTGTATGCGGCATGCTGTTTCAGCAGGTGCTGACCGGTTTCCAGAAATACTTTGCCAGGAGTTTTCAAAGTAGATTTGTAAGAAAGTGATCATTGGAGATCCCAACACACCTTACCCCATTTTATCTCAGTGTTCACTAATTTAGGGACTCGATGCCAGGCAGGCTAACTGACGATTTTGACTTTTTGACTTTCGGGCACTCTGGCACTCCGGATAATTCCTCAGTCAAGGTCCCAATTTTGGAACTCTGAGCGAAAATTGGTTAGACGTGTCGCTGCATTACTATAATACTTTGTTAAATATTCTAAATCTGTTTTGACACACTGATCGGTGGTTCTTTTGCGGTGCCACCCTATGTATAACAACCGCATATCCAGTGGTTCGTAACTTTGCTGATAGTTCTTAATGAGCTGTTTAATTTAATGATCTAATGGTCTAACGTTACCGTGTACGCAGTGGCCTGTACTCGGGTGTCATGTGGATATGTGCAGCAGACGTCAGGCTACCGTCGTGTGGACTTTTATTGAGATCTTGATTGTGTTTCTCTAACATTGTCCATCTTCTCACTGTTGTTCTCGTATTTTGCAGTATGGTGCTTTTGACATGACACTAACAGTATTTGGTGCACATAAAGACCAACTCACATCAGTGCGACTGAACGGAGCCGACAGTTTGCAGTATCGAAGATGTTTAGATTTAGTCAAGTTCAGTTGCAGTGATATGAACGGTTGCCACAGTGTGCACAGGTTCAGAACCGCAAACTGGTGAGGTGCGGTGATCTGAACCGAATTGAAGGGCCGTAACACCAACCATACATACTTAATTACTGAAGTAGTCAGTTCTGTTCAGTCATAGTGATGTGAATGGGCCTTAACTTATTACTGGAAATGTTTACAATTGTTGCATTTTTAACAAGTTATTTAATTCAAACAACTGACAGCGCTGAGACATTGATTACTTACCCACGTCATCTGTATAGCCGCTGGCGTGGTGTAGGGTGTTCACTCGTGTCTGTCTGTCCGCGCTCTAAAAGGAAAACGGCTTGAGCTATCATCAACAAAGTCAATAGACATTAGTCTATGGCAGGACCTTGGCATGCACTGACCCTGAGGTTTGAAGGTCGTATGTTAACCCTAACCGCCCGGCGTGGGTCTGCATATCGATATGACTGCACATTTTTATAGTTAACAGTATTGCTTTCAAGTAATAGTGATGTGATGATTTACGGAGATGGTACTAATTTTTTTGTCTCACCCTGTATGAGCAGTGTAGTGTTACGTATATCATACACTCTATGGAGATGATTGCATTTGATAGACGTAGACGTAGAGCAAATTATCAATGTCACTGACTGATGAGTTCAATGGTTTGGAAATTTCTTAGTTACTGATGCATTTGTCAGTTTTGCGTTATCTTGTTTTCAAATTAACATTTTATGTATGCTGTTTATAACTTAAATACTGATTATGTGTCACAGCCTGTATGATGATTTCTCTCTCCTTTAAGTACACATTTGCCACCATTGACGCAGTGATGTTGTAATTTCTTCGGCTATTGGTTTTGTTAGTATGCCGTTAGCTAAAGAATAAGCTAACACAACATCAGAGTAGGTTCAATTTTGACAACCTTTTTCAGTCCTACTGTGTTAGAACCCGGTGAAAAATATGTTTTCGCTATCAGTAAATGAGTGTGTACATTTAGTAAAGCATTTTAATGCTAAGGGTAGATATGTTGGATCAATCTGCGGAACATGGTTTTATTATATTTCTTGTTTTCTTTCAGCTGTCCACTTCGCATTATTTTAGCATACTAACACTATTAACTGAAACAGTATTGTATCTGGGCAGTCGTTACTGCTTTCGGTTGTTTTTGGCTATTTTGCTTTTATTTGGTGATGGTAGAAACTATATATACACCCAGTTCAGTTATGTGCTTGCATAATAATCGTTTACCTCTTTGATTACGTAGGGCCGGTTGCATCAACCATACTTAAATTGTCATTTAACTTTAAGTAACAACTAAATCTCTACTCGGATCTTTAATTAAGTCAGAAGCATTGCACCAGCAAAAATTAATGGCTACTTACTTAAGTGAAGATTTGAGATGGGATTAAATGATCACGTGACTCGCATCAGCCAATAGGAATCGCTGTAAGTGTTGCAGTGATTGCTAATTGCTTCATGGATGTCTATAAATAGTTACGGACTTCCGTGATTGGTTGATGTGAGTCGTGTTTACTATTTCACAGCCAGCATCATGAGCTAGCAGGCTGACGGGCGTCCATAAGCATGAATGAGTGTCTGCTGGACGCCATTTGTTGTGTTTGCTGTATTCTAGTTTTTTGTACTTCATTAATACTACCGTAATATTCCAGGTCGACTCAGCCTTCTACCCTCTGTGGGACGGTAAAATGAGTACCAGCCAAAGGGTGGTGATGCTCTGCGGCTGGGGAGTAAAGGCAGGCATGGTGTAATTAGCAGATAAAACTGTGTGATCTATGTCTGAGCGCATTAGAGGCGCTTGCATAATGCGCTATACAAATCGACGTATACTTTACTACTTTTACTTTACTGCTTTATAAAAGTTTACATATATTATACACACTAATGTGCAGAAACATGTGCACCATTCTGTCTTTTAACGCTCGAAATTATTCTACAGAAATCGCTACTTATCTGTTAAGTGGCCGAAACTGGCTATTTAGTGGATGTTTTAGCGAAAAGTAGCAGTTTAATGTTGACGGTGCAGTTCGTTTTGAGTTAATCACCACTTAATTTTAGATCTAAGCAGTACTTAATCTAAGTATGGTTGGTGCAGCCGGCCCTTAGACATTTAAATATGCGTCTTTCATTAATATGTACATAGATTATATATGCAATTGAACTCTAGCCAATGTTTGAGTGTCATGTGATTGTGACTTTGATTTTTGATTTTTGTTTCCAGCTTTTACACAGCACTTAAACAACACTTGCTTGCAGTGGATGTGTGTTAGACATAGACTTCCGTTTTTTTGCTGTATAATTGAATTTCTTTATTGGTGGTTATGTGTCTCAACAATGGTCTTGTTCACTAGTTTGTAATCTTACACGGAATTTGTGGAATTTTTCCTTTGTTATACGTTTAGTTAAGATGAGTTTACGTTGACGTGCAAGGACTTATTGCATGTGTTTAAATTTATCGAAATTTGCTAACATTTTAATCAAATTATGCCATGCAAGCATGGTACATGCTACAGCAGTTTTGTTCATGTCTGTCTTGGACGTGGATTCCTATTATAGCATACAAGAAACAACAACAACAGCCCATTTAATAGCCCTTTATTTAAGACAACCCAGGTGTGCCGGTACCTTAGAAATCTCAATCCCCATTTTGTGGGTATTATATAATATCTAATTCAATTTCCTCTGTTTATTATGTTCCATATCATCCTTGTTTAGCTGTGGGATCCGACAGTCTTTTTCCACAATCTTTAAAAACATCAGCCAGGTATTTTTGTACGGCAGGGGTCTGGCATTGTTGTCACTTTGGAAACATTCCATCCCCCGACTCTGTTTATGGGCCTCATTTGAAATTTATTCCCGTTCTAGGGGGTTACATGAGTTTGGCCCCGGAACTGTTGACATTTCATGCATATGTATGCTGGTGATCGGTTGTTATTGTGATTCTCATTGGTCTGTGATGACTGGCGCTTGTGCAATGCATATGCATATCTGAAGTGGGCGTGTTCCATGCACGTGTACATTACGGCGATAAGTGTGAGCAGAGTTGGAACCAGGTCAAGAATTCACGCTTCAATGAATAAGACCCATAGTTTGTCACGGTTTTGGGTTCTAATACATGCATTTATCACAGTACTGTTGATTGAAGACAGTACTTTTCAGGACATCCTTTGGCGAGGATGCTAATACCTGAGCCGCGTCACTGTTAACACGTGACTGTTTAGTGTTTGTTAGGTGGCCCTGCAACGTTTTGTGCATGATAATGCCACCCTAAACATCAACGTTTATAATAATAATAATACTGTTAACTGTGTTAACTGTTTGAAGTGAACACTGAACAGCAGTTTTGCGGTGGTGGCCTGCAACCGACATTTTATTTTTTGCCTGCGGTTTATAACATTATGTGTTGTGTGTTTTTGTTGTCTAGAAATACGGCTGCTATTTATTAGGCTACTAAAATGCAGTTTGCAACTCACAGCAAGGTGTTTGATTTTAAGGGTGTTCAGTGACCTAATTAGGTCGGGTCACCGGGTCAGAGACTACTGGGTCAGGTCGGGTCGTTGGTCAAAAGCATAGACCTGGTTCCATCTGTGGTAGAATAGATGTGCCTTTAGCATAGTCGTGTCACTGTATGATGGGAAGTTAGACAGTAGTCGAGTGTTTGTGTGTGTGTGTTATACATGCGCGTGTGGTGGCTTTGTAGTACCTGATACTGTGGATGTCATAATGCTTTATACTCGTCTTCTGTTTATAACTTGAACTTGTGACAAATATTTGGCAACAGTAGATGCTTTTGACATAACAGCATGGGCGTCAGTTCGTCAATATTATTGGAGGCCCATTCCATTTGGCAGTCACAGTTGGTGAGGCGAGCCGAATTGCCGAATGTTTTGATGCATTATTAAGCCTAAAAACTGCCATCCTGGTGTATGTTGATCACATAAAAGAGAACAATATAGGGGTTATATCACCAGGTAAAATTTGGGGTTGCATCCCCTCATCCTTGCTAAGTTGACGCTTGTGCCCAGCATTAACAGCATTTCTTATCAGTGAAAGTGTTTGTGGTCGTTGTTGCGGTTTTTAACGATCATTAAATTTAAACACTTAACCGTGACCAGATATTACTGAACTATCAGTATTGCTTTCCACTAATAGTGATGTGGTGATTGATTTACGGAGATGGTGGTTATTTTTTGACGCACCGTGTATAACCTCATGTTTGAAATGGCGCTGGAGCGTAGTCGCCTCTCAAACGATACAGTTTTGCACCACTCAGAAAGGACATGTCACTTAATGTCAAATGCTGTAATCATTGCCTTATGTGTTATTACTGTTATTGACTTGATACACACAAACTTTTGTGAAAAAACTTTGTACGGGTATTTACCGACAATCTTTGGTGGTCCAGGGAGAGCTGTGCGAGTCTATGTGTGTGTCTGGACAACAGCTTTGAAACAAAATGAACGTTGACCTAGATATCTGGCATCGTGGTTTGCCTTGACAGCATCTAGATCGTGTTCACGGTCACCAGTGCTTACAGTGTCCGGCGCATCGTGACTTTGAAGTTCTCTTACTTACTTGCTTACCAGTTGGACAAAATTCACAGGAGTAAAAACGTTTCCGGATGTTGATGCACGTTACAAGGCGAGACCTTTCGGGGTAAGACAAAGGCACCATCGGCTGAAAAGCAGACCTGAATTTAAAATGATAAATAAGTAAAGGCGTGTGTTTGTCGAGTTCTTTGCACTACTGTGGTCGGTGCGACCTCGTGTGAGGGCTTTCTAGTTTCTAAGTGAATGAAATCAGTGCTTACATTGTCCTTGTTGTTGATGACATCAGTTTTTTCTTTCCTACGACTCTTGCACTATACAGATTTTTATTATTGTTGTTCTTTACTTCGCCCGCGGGAGCAGTTGCGAAGTATTGTAATGAACACGTCTGTGTGTGTGTGTCTGTCTGTCTGTCCGCGAGCATATCTCCAAACCACACGCACGATCTCTACCTAATTTTTTTGCATGTTGCCTATCGCCGTGGCTCGGTCCTCCACTGAAGGGGGCCGAAATACAACGGGAAGGGGGCAATTTTGGGGGTTTTCTTCCTCATTTACGATGCATTTTTGCAGCGTAGCATTTGGGACCCATACAAAAACGGCTGAACCGATCGAGATGCCGTTTGGGTTGATGCCTCTGGTGGGCCCTAACTACCTGATCCCAACGGAAGGGGCAGTTTTAAGGGGAAGTAGCGGCCCATTGTAAAGTAATGGGACACTCTACGGTGCGCTGTGCAAAAACGGCTGAACCGATCGACATGCCATTTTGGATGAAGACTCGGGTGGGCCCACGGTACCATGTGTTAGATAGGGGTGCAGATCATTCAAGGCGTAGTGGCAATTTTTGGGGATGTACGGGCCATTCAAAAGCATTGGCAATCTTCGCTGCAGCGTTGCTGCAAAAGGGATCATTCAATCGCCAGTGACGTCATGCAGCAGACGGGATCATTCAGTATAACAGGCAAGAGCAAGTAGTATTCTGAAAATTTCTCGGCGCATGCGATGGGCCTATCGGCTGCGAAGGGGGTGGTGGGATTGCACAGCGCGGGCGAAGTGTGATATCTTCGATTGCCTTGTTTTGTCGTTTGTTATTGAGTTTGTCTGTTATTAATGTTATCAACGAGCCACGTCGTGCCAGTGACAAGTACTGAAGATGGATTGCTTACTGAAAATGCTACCATATTGCCGGATTTACATACGTTGGGTCGAGTTCAATATAAATGTGGGGCCAATATCAGGGCTGTTCTCTTTCTCTGTTGTTCATTAGTGTCCTTCCTGGGTGTACTGCAAAATTCTGCTGTATTATCTGCAATGGGCATATTGAAACTTTTACCTCTACTTAGAAAATAAATGCTTTGTGCAATGCAGAGGCCGAACAATCCGTAAACTCCTAAATCCGCCCCGGGCTGGCGCTACCCAGTGGCGTAACTGGGGTTTTCGGCGCCCGGGGCAGAAGCAATGAAGTGCGCCCCAGCCCCCGAAAGTCGTTACGTGGTTATGACGCCACCAGTCCCGTGTTTCAGTTACGCCGCTGACTGTTGGCTGATTCAACAAACTATCAAAGTCGCTTTTGTGGTCATTGGTCGTATAATATTTCTTGTGAGGCTATTTTGCGCCCCCTCGCCTGCTGCGTCCGGGGGCAACTGCCCCCCCCCTCTGGTTACGCCACTGGACTACCGTCCGGTTACACACAGTTGGTCCATTTTTATCATTCATATAAGTTTACAATTCTCAAGGTTTACAATTTTCAACTTAAATATTTTGATGTGACGGCACTGTTTTTAATGCAGTTTTGTATACACTGCTTCACTGTTGCATTTTTCATACATGATTATTTGCAGCATATTAAGTTACATTGGGTATTCATATTGTTAGTGGTAATACTTCTGACAGAACAGTTTTGAGTCTGACGGTTGTACATATTATGAGTATGATGTTACCCATGTTTAATAAATATTTTTAAAACCATTGTATATCTTTTATATACACTGTGGGGCATAAAAAACACACCAAAATGTGTTTCGCCATAACTTTTGTATATCTCGACGGATTTTGAACAAATTTGGCAGATTGCTTCTTAAATAAATTGTTCATAAAGCAGTGCAAACAAATGTCACCTGAACCGAGTACCAGCTTCCTACTATCTGCTGAAACTTAAAAGTCACTAATACAACTGTAACGTAGGCTATATTCCTAAATGCAACGAGTAGTTGTCACTGAACAAAAAATGCGGAATCATAATGTTAGACAAGAAAATGCAATGTTCAATTTAGCAGCTGTTCAAAGTGTTGTCCCTTTGCGCGAATGCAAGCTCTCAGCCTTGGCCGCCACTGTTCAATGGCTTTATCAACGACGCTTTACTTCTGCAGCTCAGCCCAGACACAGGTAAGGCACTGCTTCAGACTATCTGTGTCCTGAATCGCTGTTTGATAGACGCGTTCTTGTATCAGTCCCCAGATCCTATAGTCAACTGGACTGAGGTCTGGTGAATTCGCTGGCCAGACTGGTTCAATGAAATCTGGGGTTTCATGTCGTAGCAGCTCGATGGTGTCCCGTGCACGGTATGCAGGTGCGCTGTCCTGCTGGAATATGAAGACGTCCCCTGACATACGCCGAATATCTAGCAACATCTGCTGCTTCTTTCGATCTGACGAGTTGTTCGGTGAGTTGGCGGGACATTCTGCTGGCTGAGTACAAGATCTTGTACGGTATTAATGTTCTCTGGAGTACGCACTGAACGTGATCATCTGCTGCCTGGCTTGCGACATTAATACCGTACAAGATCTTGTACTCAGCCAGGAGAATGCCCCGCAAACTCACCGAACAACTCTTCAGATCGAAAGAGAAACTGGAGCGAGTCATAGAACAGTGGGTAGAATAATCCACGAGGACCTTCATCTGAAATGCCTGAAGAAACGAATATAGCCTACGTTACAGCTGTATTAGTGACTTTGCTGACTTCCAAGTTTCAGCAGATAGTACGAAGCTGGTACTCGGTTCAGGTGACATTTGTTTGCACTGCTTTATGAAGAATTTATTTAAGATGCAATCTGCCAAATTTGTTCAAAATCCGTCGAGATTTACAAAAGTTATGGCGAAACACATTTTGGTGTGTTTTTTATGCCCCACAGTGTAAGTCTGAAGTAGTAATAGTCTAATAATAGGCCTACATGTAGGCCTACAGTAATTTTGTGTAGCGGCTCAAAGTCCTAGGATAATACAGAGGCGTTGGTATCTTCAGGTTAAGACAGTCTGAACAGATGGGGTTTGAGATGTCGTTTAGTGCGACAACAACTAATGTCACAGAGCGTATATCCAAGCGTGTGGAGCCGCCACCGAAAATGCCCACCGAGTGAGTTAAGTTCACCTTCTTGGAACGGATAGGGCACGCGGCGCATACTCAACATGACTCACCAGGGGGCAGCACGCGGATTACGAGAACGGACATTATTCATAACATAACATATTCGTTTAATATCATAGCTGACAGAACGCAACTAATCATATAGGCCTACATGTAAAATAAGGAGAAGTCTGAAACAACTAAGTAAATGGTGTAAGTATAAAAATTTATAAACCAAAACCAGATAAAATACGTAAGTAGGACTAATAACACTATTTAAACAATAAACAATATTTATTCGGCTAATCGAAATGATTCCAACAACGATGCTACATTTAAGCTGAACCAAGGTGAAAGTGTTTTAGTGAAGTGAAGATTAAGTGCAAAAAAGCTGACGCCATTGGTCGAAATACAAATCACGCGGCTTGTGGCAGAATCGCCGATCGAATGATCGATCACCCGCCCATGTGACAGTAATTGGTCTTTCGCACGCCCACCACGCTAAAAATTGAATTAAATATAGTCCGGGTGAACGACAGGCGACTCATCGGTGAATGAGCCGAGGTTACAACGCAGCCAATGCCCACTATATAGGCTGTCAAAGACCAAACAACAAGTTTTGACCGTATATAACTGCTGACCGATCTTCAAACTTATTTTGCCATCCGACTCGGACGTAAATTTGTAACTACAAGGTGGACTTCGACGCCCCATCGTCCACGTGGATGCCTTCGCCACATCGACGGCCTGCTTTAACCTTGACCTTTGACCTTTAACTTCCAGAATGTAATCAAGTCGTCAGTAGGGGCTAATGAATATTCTCTGTAAGTTTCATCGAGATTGCGCAAGCCGTTCATGAGATATCATGGTAACAAGAACTGTCCGAACGAAAGAACGGACAGCCCGAAAACAATGCCTTGCGAATGCATAATAATAAATAAAAAAATTTTCATTAAAGATCTCGGCAGGCAGTTAAACGCGTCGCTACGTGGAGATGTGCGGTAGTGTCACTGATTCGCGCTGCATGCTCAGACTCACGGCATTACGTCGACATGCATCAGAGCTAAGTGCCAACTCGTGACGTGGAGTTGAAAGTTCGCGGTGCGATCGCCGATATGCGCAGACGGCGATGATGCCCACTCCGAGTGCCGTGCCGCAAAGTGCCGACACAACAAGCACAGTGTGCCATTTGTCGACCGCTGATCCTCCTTGCGTTGCGACAACGTCAACGTCACACGTGTCGTTGAGGACGATCGACACAGTGCCGAATGCCGACCGTGCCGGCACGCCGAGGTCTTCCACCGTAACTCGGAACCGGAAACGACGTCTGACGTAAGCGCGCGCGTCGGTCCGGGCGATCACGTGACCGTCGTCCTTGGACAGCTGGAACAGCGCGGTTCCTACGTCGTTGTCGAGGTTGATCCAGCGGAACTGGAG
>Ga0209363_1000591_pt1 | contig 14695 bp, 13 predicted proteins | sample WorMetexBAHAMAS3_FD_187385 | JGI IMG/M metagenome (GOLD analysis project Ga0209363, IMG submission 187385) | Marine gutless worms symbiont microbial communities from Max Planck institute for Marine Microbiology, Germany - Inanidrilus exumae... | ecosystem: Host-associated > Annelida > Digestive... | reverse complement strand
CGATAGTGACGAGAGACTCTGAATCGCGCTAGAGCTCGCACTGAAAGACCGCACGATGGCGGATCCACAGCGGTTTGTCGCTTACGGACGAATCCCCCACGTGCATCCCATCACTGTAAAAACCACCGTCTATAATGATAAGCTGACAAAGTATTGTCGGGCCGCATTACGTGCACGCAGACACAAATGTCGCACGTAGTGTGGTCTGTGTGACTGTGTGTCTGTATGTTGGGGGCACACGGATGAGCTGTGCAAAAACGGCTGAACTCATCGAGATGCCGTTTGGACTTTGGGGGGTTGACTCATGTGGATTCATGCACGATAAGATGCGATACGATACAGTAGATTAACGTGCGCTCAAAAGCTGACGGGATGGCCAGCTTAATCTAGCGCACAGCCCAGAAACGAAAAAAATAAGGGGAAAATAAAATCAAAAACCGAGTAGCTCAGAAGAAACGGTCCAGGCAAAGGTCCGTGGAGGCAGTCCGGGAGGAAGAAGTGAAACTACGGGGGTATTGGATGGGAGTCAAAATCTGACGAATCCATACACCACCGCGAGGGGTGACAATTTAAGAGGGCGATGCGGCCTTTTGCCAAATTACTTTGGACTCTTGTTTTGCTTTCGTGCAGAGTAAATCACTGTAGTTAAATATAATTTGCAGATCACCAGCTTCTGGGGGAATTTCCCCTCAGATCCACTAACGAAACCCCTTTTCCAAATCCTTGGTCTGCCCCTGCAGTACTGTACTGTACTGCAGTATCGAGAATCTATGAATGCCGAGGACGCGCATCATATCAAGCTGAACTTGTCTGTCTTTTAATGCGTTATGCAGTCTTCTCGTGACATTTAAGCTTACGTAGTATAGCACACCGTTCGTGCACCATACTGAAAGAACCGCCCAGACAGCTTTGATGATCTTTAATAATTAATCGCGCGCGCGCAGTTTAGGCAAGAGTATTTAACGTTGTCCGTATCAGCATCATGTTATTGAATATACGTCACATGTCAATTAAACAGTGATTATGGTTAATGCGACCAAAGCCATGATGAAAAGAATACTCAATTTGTTTATTTATAGGCATTTCTTTTGCATTATTGTGGTATGACGTAATCATTTTATGACGTGTCTGTCGATGATAGCCTGTAGAGATATAGTGTTAATAGTTTGCTGATTGCTAATATCATTAGTCGGATCAAGTGGAGTACAGAACGTCATGATGACATGTTTGCTTAATTTGTTTCTGTTTACTGTGTCACTGAGTATGATCGAGGCACTTCCGCATGACTGGGCCGAGAGTCTATTGCGAGAACTTGACATTATTGACGAAGGTGTCAGCAAACGTGAGTCAAAAAAGCGCTGCGGCGCAGAGAACACTAATGCAGTTTACTGGACCGATCGAGCCGACGCTCGTTTTCGCGAGCTGGTATCCAACGTTTCCTACGCCAACTGGAACTACCTTACGCACATGACGCAGCTAAATGCTCGTAGACTGGAAGATTCGCAGTCACAGCTAGTTGTGTGGTTCAAGCTGAATGTCGTAACAGCGCGTCGGTTCCTTAAAAACGCTGGGAGCATCTGTCACGGGGTCACCGTGAAACTGCTCAAAAAGTTGGTCAATTATCAGCTGATTCCGTCGCCGCTGAACCCGACCACGCACAGGCTAATTTCGTACTTGGTTAATTCGATGCAGAGAATCTACGGCAGCGCGCTGATAGTGGACGAGGAGCACGGTATGAAGCGATACAGGATGAACCCGGAGCTGACGCGGCTGATGGCGACGTCGAGGGACTATGATAAGAGGCAGTGGGCGTGGACTGAATGGCACGACATTGTCGGGCGACGAGTCAGACCTCTGTTCATCGACCTCGTCGTCAGAATGAACGAGGCCGCGACCGACAACGGCTACAGGGACATCAGTGAAGCATGGCAGATGTCCGACTTCGACAGCACCGATGTCGAAGAGACAATGGATCGTTTGTATCAGCAGATTCTGCCGCTCTATCGGCAACTGCACGCCTACGTTCGCCGTCGACTTGTCGGTTACTACAAGCGCAGAGATCTGAACGTCAGCGGTTCCATTCCCGCTCACCTCCTTGGAGACATGTGGGCTCAAGACTGGACGAGCATCATTGACATTCTACTGCCCGGTGACATGTACAAGCAGTCGGAGCTGGACGCCACTCTGCGCAGGGCCGACTACAGCGTCAGAAAGATGTTCAGACTCGCGGAGGAATTTTTCACGTCGCTCGGGCTCGAGCGAATGACGGTGGACTTCTGGCGCAGATCGGTGTTCGTGCGACCGGCGGGAAACTGGCTGATGGACTGCCACGCGTCGGCGCACGACTTCTTCACGCCGAAGGACTTCCGGGTGAAGATGTGCGCGGAAGTGAGCACGGCGGACCTGCAGACTATCCACCACGAGCTCGGCCACGTCGTCTACTTCATGCAGTACCGCGACCAGCCGGCGTTGTTCCGCACCGGAGCCAACGCCGCGTTCCACGAAGCAGTCGGAGACACGGTCGCCATGTCCGTCACGAGTCCGCAGCACTGGCGTTCCGTCGTACTTGGACGTCGCTTGCCGGCGCCTCGCTCCAAACACGTTCCAGACACAGAGATAAATTTCCTCCTCCGCATGGCGCTCAGTCGCGTAGCGATGTTGTCGTACGCGTATGTGCTCGAGAAGTGGCGCTACCAGGCGTTCCGCGGAGACGTCAAACCGAGCCAGTACAACACGCGCTACTGGGAGCTCAGAGAGAAATGCCAGGGTGTAAAGGCGCCGGTAATTCGAGACCGGGAAAACTTCGACCCGGGAGCCAAGTTTCACGTTGCCGCCAACATACCGTACTCGAGGTATTTCCTGAGCGCGATAATACAGTTTCAGCTGCACGCCGCACTGTGTCGCAGCAAACAGCATGTTGCGACGCCACACACGTGCGATATTTACGGGTCACTGGCTGCCGGCCGTCGACTCAAAACAGTATTGAGTCTCGGTGCCAGTCGTCCCTGGCCGGAAGTCATGAAGATCATCACTGGATACAGAGATATACGCGCAGATAAAATTATCGAATACTTTCGCCCTCTGATGGCCTGGTTACGACAGGAGAATCGGGGACATTCTATTGGCTGGTGACGACTAAACGCATTCTTTGCATTGTACTGTATTTGATAGTCGATGTTCACTTCAATTTACACCGATTGCTGCAAACTGTACCATTTTTACTGTTTTCTCATGTTGTAGTCTGATTTTTGCTTATGTTTGATACAAAATATTATCTCCCAGCGAAAGCGAGGGAGTATGTTTTTACCGGCGTTGGTTTGTGTCTGCCTGTGACCACGATAACTAAAAAGATTGTGGACAGATTTGTACCAAATTTTATGGGAAGGTTCCTAGGGGGAAAGGGAAGACCAAGTTCGTGTTTCATTACGATCGGTAGAGGGATGTGGAAATAACCGTCAAAAATCCGTAAACCGGCGATTGTTTACATTTCATACTTCTAATAGTAGGTGTGGCAAGTGTTGCCAAGTGTTGGCGACAAAAAATCAAATTTCGCCTTCGCGGGGAGTTGTACTCTCTCAGAGTATTTTCCATCTAGTTTTAAAAGTGCCATGCAGTGAAACTGATGCTTTGCGACACACAATAACAGGGCTAGGTTGTTTAAGATTAAACATACATAACTTGATTTTCCGCATTTGACTCAGTCATGAACAGAAATCGATAACGATCCAAAGGACGCATGTTAAACTCGCATGTGCAACATCTAGCGCTTTGCAGATTAGTATCAGAAAAGCTGTATACAACTATGATGCATTTACTTTACTTTACATTATTGTATTGGACGAAAAACAGAACCGGAAGTAGTGCGTATTTTTAGTTCCTTACACAACAGTGCTTCTCATGCACCTGCAATGTCTCCTGTTGTTCATCTGGACAGTGATTTACTGATTTACCGGTGCAAAATACAGCTGAAATCATGAGAAGTTTCTTCATCTATTCAAGTCGTTAATTAATCTAATCCTGCTTCTGGTTTTGATAGCCATATTGATTTTTGGGCTATAGCAGAGGTAGTAGAAACCATATGCCTCCCAATCTTTCTAGGATTTTTTTCCTAATTTATAGACCATAAAAGAACTGTTATTACTGTTAAAATTTTTTTAAAATGTGCAAATTTCACAACTGTAAAATTGTTGTGCCCCTGCAGGACGCCGTTGGGGCTACATCCTGAGACCCTCATACCTGGCTTGCTGAGACAGACTTACAAATCCCAAATGATGACCAGGTGACCCCTATGGAGATTGGAGAGGCCAGTCAGTTCAAACATAATATATCATCAAGACCGTCCAAAGTGGCTACGTTTCAATTGCCATTTATTCACAAAGCTAGACTTTACGCTCTTTATACAGGTATATTATACAATGCAACTTCAAGATGTACTGGTATTACTCAACTAAGAAGCTTCGAATAACTGTTATCGTTTTAGCTGATGGAATGTGTTAAGTTAAACATTATTTAACTGTCAATATGACACCACTAAAAACCTACATTACACTGCATAGCCTACAGTTTCAATAACTCAGCACTGTCAGCTATATGCACACTGGACAGTGTTACGCCGAGGCCTAAGGTAAGTATTGCGCTCAGAAACATAAAACTGTACAGTTTTCGTGAACAGGAATTTCTAGGTGATGACGTCAGGCTCCTTTCGTCCAGTCAACTCGCGCAGTTGTGATATCTGCAGCGAAATCTCAATCAGCGGCTTCAGCATTTGCTGCAACATCGATCAACAACACGCTGCTCTGTGTAACATCACCGCATCTCAAACTAAAATCTAACGAACGCCAAGCACATATGGCCCTGTGCCCCACTTCTCCCTTAAAAGCAAAAATAAACGAATAACAGATTGGGGACGTGAAGAAAGGCCTCCAGTCACAACTGTTCCAAATGTTCCAGTAAACGCAAAAGTAGGTCCAAATGACGTTCAATGACATCGTACCATAGTGTAATATTTTATGAATCAGTAATATTATTATTTAGTCCCCATTTCTCGGATACAGGCCTTTGAGGCATGCTTCCGTTTTCTCCATGTGATGATGTGAAATGGGTCGTCTTTGTAACGAGATAATAACGATCACATACGAGTCCAGATAAAAAAATTTGAAACAGCTGCAATTATGTTTCATACTGCAGCCTAAAAGCCAAAGGTGATCGAAAAATAAAAAACAGTATTAGGCTATCAGCAATGAAAATCAATTCACCAGCCAAAGAAAAACTGAACTAACTTACGTTAGAACACTGCGGACAATATTTACAATACATAGACAAATCAATATACACAACAGCCAAGAACAATGTGATCACTAGATATAACAAGAAGCTCGCTACTGTACGACACATTATGTCAGTTGAAATCTTGTCACCTGCTGCACATGTGTACAAAAAATCACATTTGACAAGGCTTGCAGCAGGTGAATAACTTTGACGGTCACTTAAAATCATTGAAAATGCCTCTATTAGACAGCCCATATATCACTTACTATTGGTGGTCTGTAGTACCAACGACTTTATCTGCTCCATTTTCCAGATATTACCACATTTACAGCGTACATGACCCGCTGTGACCTTAGGAAGCCCTTCATTTTCGAAAAGATAGTTGATAGTTGAAATTACAAGCCAGGTACAGTACGCTTTCCAATTCATGTGTAAACATATCACAGATAATAGATTGTATTTCCCACGGTATGTGAAACAGAAAGGTTTCAAACAGCAAAAGTGACCATCAAGGTCGCTAACGGTTACCGGCAATGGTGCCATTTGATAGGCCACATAGATTTCCTATTAGTCTTCCATTGTAACTGTGTCTCTGTCTTGCACCGTTTCCGAGACATTATCACTAGTGACCCTGAACACATCCCTTTCGGGGGTATCATGCTTGCAATAGTACTCCTCAGTATCAATCAACACACAAAATTTGAAGTGCCTAGCTTCACTGATTCTAAAGATATGACTGTATCTCCAGAATTTAAAATATAGGTCACGCCGATTAGGAAGTAGTATGCCATCCCAAGGCTAACGCTTGATATATTCTACATGTACACAAAATTTGACAACTCTAGCTTCAGCGTTCCGGAGATACCATTGGGCCCCTAAAATTTAAATGGGTCATGTGACCCTGACCACGCCCCTTTTAGGCGTGGTTTGTCAAAGTTAGGCTAGGACTTGACATAGCCTATCTGCACACAAAATTTGACGACTCTAGTTTCACAGACATAACTGGAACCGTGGGCTAGGACTTGCTACGATCAGCCTTCCAACCAAATTTGAAGTATCTATCACCATCCACTATGAAGATATGAAAGGCGATATAAAATGTGAAAAATGGGGTGGTATGGAGTAGTTAGGGGTTACATCAAGGTCTCAGGAAATATTGCCATTCGATAGAATGCATACGAGTTCCTATTAGCTTTCCATAGTAACTATCTTGTACTGTTTCTGAGATAGCGATTTTAATCTACTCCACCTCTATTTCTTGTTCCCTTTGGGGTAACACCGTTAGAATTTCGTCCAATACAATAATGTAAAGTAAAGTAAATGCATCATAGAAAACTAGAGTAGTGTACGGCGTTATAATCTGAGTTGTTGTAAGTTTAGCCGTTCTAGTAAAATACCGGCTTGACAGAGGGACAGGGACAGACACACGACGACAACGTATACTGCGATAGCATAGCGTCGCGCAGTAACAAATACATTATTTTCACAAATACCAATGTAATGATCAAGGATACTGCTATTTACAAATCAGCCTTCACATTAGCACTTTCCTTCTCTATCAGCTCACTGGGTAACAGTAAATTATTACAATATAATCGACCGTGACGGCAACAATGGCAAACCTGCGAGTCGTTGTATATCTTTTTCGGATCTGACTCATAGCTGTCTATGTACAAGCGAATGGTGGCACCCGAACTGCCAGTTCCACTGAGTCGATATACAATTCGTGACCCGTCAGCGTACGTAATCATGATACCCTGGAATTAATAACAAGCCACTGGCAGAAAGTAATGGCAGCATATTGCTGGGTTTATGACTATGTAACACACCGTTATGGATGGCTAAACTGCAAGATTACGTTCAACAGCAGCATAACTATTTGAATTGTACTAATTGGAGCTGCTGCTTTACAATTTTCTCCTGAAACTCATAAAACAACCATCATTTATAAGATCACATAGCTTACTTATGCACTTACTTACTTACTTAGATACTAGTAAGGGCTCTAGATGACATTTCACATAAGCCGTATCCTACTGTCGCTACCTGCTTCTTAGTGACACTCTTGTCGATAGGATCAGTGTACTCAAAGTCTTCCGCCTTGGCTACTTTGAACGTCTTGCCAGCGGCTGTGAACTCCTTCCCAACAGTTGACTTGTCAGCAATAAATGCATTCAAACGCTCAACCATCTTGTCGGCAGCAGCAGAATCAACCTTTTCATAGTCGTACCTGAACATTTCATAACAACAATTAGTAACAGTCAGTAGCTTACAAGCATTAGCAAGTTACACAACATCCTCATCATTATCATCATAATGATGATAAAGATGATGACGATGACAACGGACGACGGTGTTTTTGTACTATTTAAGAAAACAGCTTTTTGCAATCACTTTGACAATGAAGCATATTAATTCTCAAACACAATAATCCATCCATACATTTGTTGTTATTGAGCTGAACAACACGATAAAATTACTACAAATGTTAATGCCCATAGGTATAAATTTCACAGCAGCTGAATAACCCTGAATAATATAATGAAATTTGTAATGCTTTAAACGACCCGTTAACATCTATAAAATGGTACATAACATAATCATGTTGCAATACACAGAGAAATTATATGATACGATATATTTACGTGCGCTCAAAAACTGACGGAAGGGCCAGCTTAATGTAGCGCATAGGACCAAAAACGAAAAAAAGACTAAAAGCAAAAAACTTAGTAGCTCAGGACGACACGGTCCGGGTGATAGTCCATGAAGGCAGTCCCGGGGAAGAAGTGAAACTATAGGGGGGCAGGATTTGTGAAACAGGTAGATTTTAAGCCGACAGTGAAGGAAAGAGGGAGTACAAAGGGCGAGTACTACAAGGACGTTGAACGAGGATGAGGTTATGAAGGTATGGAGGTTGGGTGGCTGTTAGAACTTTGTCGGTAAGTGACAGGAGCTTGTACTTGATGCGTTCAGCGATTTTGAACGATAACAGATTTAATGGAGACAATGAAACGGCAATTACGAGCTGCTCTCTATGAATGTAGAATCACGCAGCTGTAGCAGCCGTGAGTTTGCGTGACTAACATCTGCAAAGCTCGTAAGTCCAGCTGCAACAGCAAACACTCACCGTGTATAAAAGTTGCGACCGTATTTTTTCCAGTGTGCTTTCATGATCTCTTCAATGGACTGTTTTCGTGCAGCGACGATAGACAGCCAGGCCAGAAACGCCCACAGACCATCCTTCTCCCTGTATGCATGCATATGCAGTTAACTACAAGGCCCTCACTAGAGATCACGCCTACCACTTTAGTAACACTTTTAGCCGACTGTGGTAAATTCGTGGCTGGCTGTTACTTATTTTCAATTTTAAATTTCGATTTGCTTTTTAGCACAGTTAGCCATCCCAGCAGTTGCTGAGCTCTGGCTTCCTGCTGTGACCGTGAACTATGACCTATGACGTTAATTTCTGAACTTGACCTAGATGATGTCCCGGCAAACCAGAAAGCTAAATATCTAAGTCAAAGATCAATTCGTTCTAAAGTTATTGTTCAGACACACACACTAAACCGTTTGCTTTACTTGGACCACTAAAGTGGTCAGTAACGATTTAGTCACAAGCAGGCATACACAGTTAGAGGTACCACGACAAGAAGCTCAGCTACTCCAGACTATGTCAGTTGAAATCTTGTCAACTGCTACAAGCTATACGAAAAATCACATTTAATTAGTCTTGCAGTAGGTGACTGACCTTGAGGGTCACTTAAGGTCATCGGAATTGCCTCTATTTGATAGGCCATATATCACGTACTTCCTATTAGTGGTCTGTAGTAACAACGACTCCATCTTGTACCATTTTCGACATACTACCACATTTAGAGTGTAAGTGACTGCGTGTGACCTTGATAAGTTCTTCAGTTTTGAATAGACAGTTAAAATTACAATCCACGTGCGAATTCCGATTCATGTGTAAACATATAATAGATAATACATACACCATTAGCGGAGGTATGGGAGTTAGAAAGGTTTCAGACAGCAAAAGTGACCTTCAAGGTCATTCAAGGTACATTACCAATAGTGCCATTCGATAAGCCACATACGATTTCCTATTAGTCTTCCATTGCAACTAAAGAGGTCACGTGACCCTGTACCTGACCACGACCGCTACGAAGTAGTTTGTCACCCCACGGCTAGTACTTGATATATTCCACATGTGTACAAAATTTGATAACTTAAGCTTCAGCCATTCCACAGATATCATTTGGGCCATCAAAATTTAAATGAATCACGTAAACTGACCCTGCCCCTTCCAGCACTTTCTATGATCAGCTCATCTACCACAAGTGTCTCCGCTGCCGCTGACAGACCCGCACGACGCTAAGGCTCAGCGCATACTAAATATTCCGTTCACATCATATGGTAATCAAACCACTTCTTCCACTCGGCTTAGCCGCTCAATACAGATCTCAACGGTGGGTGTGATCGACAGTTGACGGCGACCATCAGACGTTTATGACACTCACCAGCGAACTACGTTGACAGCGCCTGAGACGATCAGCCGTTCCAGAGATATGGTTGGTGCCCACCAAAATTTAAATAGTTCACGTGATGACGTGACTTAACTATGCCCCTTTCGGGGATCCGTGGGCTAGCACTTGCTACCGTCAACTTACCTACTAAATTTTAAGTCTCTTAACTCCACTCACTATAAAGATATGACAGGCAATACAAAATGTCGAAAATAGGGTGGTAGTGATGTCAGCGTTATCTGCCGTGTTGTCAACCCGCGTCGAACGTCGCAGAAAATTTGGGGAGGTTTCTTGTACGAAGTGTACATGGAAGGGGAATTATTTTAAATTGATTCTAACGGTAAAATTGAAACTAGAAATCCCGTAGAGGGTTATTTTGGTAGTGAATTTCCGGCGATTTGTAATCATTGTGGAGTTACAGTATGGCGGCTTAAGTTGCAAGATGTCAAAAAATTGTGAAAAATGTTTGCGTTTTTAAAAAGTATCCCTTAAGGTAAAATTTTCAAAAATTCTGTTCCGAAGTTTTCATCGACGTGTTATGTTGAAATTTCGTGAAATTTGGCTGACGGGAAATCGGTGAAATCGTACGTTGCATACCTGACAAAAAACCAAAAATTTTGCCTGGCTCTCCAGCTGTCGCTACTGTGCGGATCGCGCCCAAACTCTGCCAGGGCCATCCGCCCCCTCCCTCCCCCGGCAATGTACTCAGAGTGCTCCAGTTTTCATCCAAATCGGTTCACTTTCAACGGAGTTATAGCCAAAAGCGCGAACATCGCTAACACGCGCCGTAAAGTGAATGCCGTAAAGTGAATCCAATATTCGGCTGAAGCCTAGCTTCGAGACTAGAAGATAGAATTCCACGCACCAGCGTCAACGTGGATGCCTACGTACGCTTTGACCTTTGAGTCTGATCTCCAGAATGTAATCAGGTAACTCATCAGTAAAGGCTAATGAATATTCCCCGTAAGTTTCATTGAAGTGGTTCAAGCCGTTCGTGAGATACCGTGGTAATCGAACAAACGATCAAACGAACGAATGGATGGACAGTCCAAAAACACAATGCCTTCGCCGACAGTGTCGGGTGGCGAAAGCAAAAAAATAACAGTAGGTTGCAGCCAGTTACTGGCCACAACAAATACGATGCCACTTTATCCAAGAACAGAAGTGTACATTGTACGACAACTAAACTCAATATGTGGTGAAGTAGTTTCTTGATGCTGAAAAAATACCGTATATAAATTTAAAGATATTATTATCGAACAAAGTACGAAACGCTACCGGATGTGATCCGAGCCAGTTCCAAAGCTTTCTTCACCACACAGTGACATACGACCGGCATCCATCAGGTTACCAAAGAATTTCCAGCCAGTTGGTGTCACAAAGCATTCTTTATGTTTTGCCTCAGCAACCCTGTGACAACGTCGTCATTATTTTACTGTCTTCTTACGTCCGACCAGAAACTGTGTCAGAGCACGACATAATGCACATCAGCAATAAACGCGCAGTGTAAAGTTGCTCTAAACTGCATCAAGCTACTGTTACAGCCAAACTCTGACTGGCAAAAACACAAGATTCACAAAATTATACCACGAACTGGCAATTCCCCTGTTTGAAGGCTTGGATGCAATAGCTGTTAAGGTGGGAGTGAGACTTTTCTTGCATGGTATTGTAGGGTTTAACGTCCCACTCGACACATTATAGGTCATTTCAGAGACGATTTTACAAGTCAGATGACCCAACTAACAGTGTAATAGCACTGAAGGATGATAGTCTTCCAGGTCAAGGGCCAATCCTACTAGCTCAGCACACTAAAAGATAAAGAATAGGATGTAATAAAAATTTTTCTATATATAGCACCAAGTACACCGAAGACACAGAGGTGCTCAGAAGACAGCTAAGCCAAGCAAGATCAAAGCCCGATCCAGTCGATCATGTACGAACTGCTCATTATAGAGGTGTGCATATGATATGATGTGCACAATTATGATGCACAACAGCACAGAGCTGGTCAAATAATCTCCCCTCTTACCCTCCGAACAATGTCGGAGCAACAACTGCCGGATGTACATCCTGATGCCATCAATGGCTCACAGTTCTCACAGCGGAATTGAAACGGGGTCTGTCCGATGAAAAAATCCACTGCCACAACTCTAATCTACAGCTGCTAAGACAAGCAAAGCAGTGATCCAAATCTACTTAAGTGTACACGGCTTTGTGTTCACAGAGTCAGTTCTATGTCACTTATTTTTAGGTTTAAGCACAAAACAGCAATGTAGAAATAAAAACTACATGAAAAAAGCACAATAGACACTGCATTAGACCTGTCCAATGCAGCACTTGTTGGCATGCTGCGAGCAAAGCCTTTGACACCACTTTTCTTGAAGTACGGAATCACTTCCAGATTGTCAGCCATGACAGCCACAGAATCACATGGAGACAAAAAGAAGCCGTTTTTTCCTAGAACCATGTTACGATCCTAAATCAAAATACAACTGTCAATCATTAGTGACAAAGCTACATTTTTTGGATTTTATTAAAAATCAGTTGGAAATATGCAATCTCAGTATGTAACTATGTATAAGTTATATTGAGTACAGATATCCAACAAGAACATGTCTTAATATCTTACAACAAAACAATAAAACGTTTTCAATTTTAAAGTTTTGCACATAAAAATAAACCAAAAACATATAACATGAGAACATAAAACACTTCATAATACCTTCAAAATACTGAAATAATAACGAATTAACGGTGTTCGTACCCCATCACCATCAAATGCAACTCCAATATCATGGACACCTTTCTTCAGCTCCTTAACCAGCTCATTAGCGTACGTCAGATTGGGATCAGGATGATGACCACCAAAGTCGGGAAGTGGCACACAGTTGACAGCGTTCTTGTCGTCCATTCCAAGCTCTTGGACAAGAATTCGTTTTACATACGGTCCCATAACTGCTTCATAACAAGTATAAATCAGACAACCAAGTAATAGAATGAATCACTGATGACATGACAACGGCAAAATGCACAAAAAAGGTTGACAGACAGCCACCATTGTCTACTGCACAGAAGCAAGACAGAAAATTAACAAAAAGTCAAAATAACTAGAAATGCGTGGCACAGCCTAACATGTAGCCCGTGCAGCATAGCAGTGATGCCCTCTAGCATATAGCAAAACCGTGTAGTGATCGCCCCACAAGAACTCAGTACTGATTCCCACAAGGCCTTTTAAAATCAGAAGTGCCGAAACATGCAGTTTACCAGTAACTAAACAACGTTATGGTACCAGAAGGACAATCCATACATCAAGCTGTCCATCAAAACACAAACATATGAACTAAGAATAGGCCTAAACAGAAACTAAACGAGCTCCAAAAATCACACAGTTATGAAGTTGGCGCCAGCACAGTGTTACTCTAATAAGCTAATGTCAGTAATTTACCAGTAATCATTTAGTCTAAGGTTGGATTCAGTGAGTGAAATTTGAGACAATGTTTCAACAATTAAATTAAACTACGTTTAAATTAAATTACATTTACACAATTAAAATGTTATATAATTACTGCATAAATAATTATAATAAAGCAGACGTGCTGCATGTCCAATTAACTGAGTTGCATGCAGCACACCAAAACCTGCCCTTCCTGCCTAATCGAACCCTCCTTATAAAGCAATACCAATACCAGGGCAGGTTGCGATAATCTTTTCTAAATGCAGCACACCAAAACCTGCTTTGTTACTTGCTTACCAACTAATAACTATGGAGTCCTCTATTTCCCATTGTTTTAACATTACGGGATGGCGCAAATACACCCACTTGCTGATAAAATTTTCTACAGTAGTAAAGCTACTATGCATATCTATTCACACACCAAATTTGAGCTTTCTATCTTAATTACTTCCTGACGTATGAGGGGGTACCAAATATCCAAGATAGCATCGTAGTGTTGTAAAAGTGCCACCTAGCGGAGAACATTTTCATCTATGTTAAAGCTCCTATGCATATCAATTCATATGCCAAATTTCAGCTTGGTGTTTCAAAATTTCAATTTTTCAACGGTCAGAAGGATCAAGAGGGTGGAACAGCATCACTATGCCAAATTTTGTAGAAATCGCTTCAGCCGTGGCCGAGATATCGCGATTTCAAGATGGCGGCCACCGCCATCTTGGATTTTCGAAATTTAAATTTAAATTTTTTAATGGTCAGAATGGCCAAGAGGGTCAAACAGCATCACTGTGCAAAATTTCGTCGAAATCGCTCGAACAGAGGCTGATATATTGAGATTTGTCGATTTTTCAAGATGGCGGCCGCCGCCATGTTGGATTTTAAAAATTTCAAATTTTTAACGGTCGAATACGTCAAGAAGATCAAAGTGCATCAGTGTGCCAACAATTCGTCGAAATCGCTTGAATTGTGGTCGAGATATGGTGATTTTTCGATTTTTCAAGATGGCGGCCACCGCTATCTTGGATTTTCGAAATTTGAAATTTTTAAGGTTTGTAATGGTCAAGAGGGTCGAGCTGCATCACCGTGCAAAATTTCGTCGAAATCGTTCGAGATATGTGAGTATCAATATTATGCTAGTTTGGCTTGAAAATGCCTATTCACACCCCTTTTTGGGTTTTTTTGGGCACATTTCCTCCAAATGATGTCACTCATCGTCCTAACCCCAAAAGGACCATCCTTTGGCTGAACGTCATTTGAGCCATAAACTGCGAATATTTTCCTATTGAGTTTTGAATGGGCCCTACAATAGTCTTGTATTTCCCATTGGTTTAACATTACGGGGCCCCCAGAAATGGTTTTTTTGTGGTTTTAAATATGGTGGGGGTAAATATTTCAAATCTAAGTAGCCTATAGCAATCAGCGTAAGACGCTCTATTTGCTGGTATAATTT
>Ga0209363_1000590_pt1 | contig 14697 bp, 10 predicted proteins | sample WorMetexBAHAMAS3_FD_187385 | JGI IMG/M metagenome (GOLD analysis project Ga0209363, IMG submission 187385) | Marine gutless worms symbiont microbial communities from Max Planck institute for Marine Microbiology, Germany - Inanidrilus exumae... | ecosystem: Host-associated > Annelida > Digestive... | reverse complement strand
CATAAGAGGCGACTAAACCTGGCTTTGGTTTTATTTTGTGCGCCGATTGTGTTTTATATGTATTTTTTAGTTAAGGATGCATGCTTGTTTTTGTTGTATTTGATTTAGTTTTGTCTTGCAGTGTGATAGTTGTCTCCCTCGGTTGGAGGCACTAGCGTAATAATTCAAATGAGCCTCTCAATCCCTTTCCCTTTTTGGGTGGCTGCTGAACAAAAAGGCGGCCAGGGTTGACGTTAGTATATCACTGGCCTTCTTTTACTGGGTATGGATAGCCTCCACCCTGACATTTCGTCTCTGATATAGCCATATTTGCGCTGAAAAGAAACGTTAAACTCCAACTAACTCTTAACTCATGTGCTCTTAACTTAGGTGGACAGTCAGTGTGGTAAACTGTTGACAGTCTCTGTTACCAGTTTATCACACTGACGATCAACATCTGTGTATAACACGGTGGGCCTGAGGCACTACGTCGTGCGGGTCTGTCAGCAGCAGCGCAGCCTTGTAACTCCTTCAAGAACCAGAGTCGCTTGGCAGCTTTAGATGACATAGCTTTGACATAGTCGTCCCACTGCAACGTCGCATTGTTAGTCACGCTCAGTAGTTTGTATGCAGTCACTGGTTGAATAGGTTTAGCTGCTGTCAGGAGTGGCGTCAGCTCTTTGTTCAGTGGACCAAGAATCATTTCATTTGTCTTTTTGCAATTAAAATAACAGCTGCAGAAAATGTGTGACTAAAGGCCCGACAATCTACAGGAGAGGGAGGAGGGATTTAGCTAGTAATAAGCTAGAGAACATGTGCAGAAGGCAGTCCAATGAAAACAATATGCGAACTCTTGCAATTCCGGTTTAAAAGTCTCAGTTGGCCCTTAAATGGGTTGTCGGCGGCCAGAGGGCCACTGTGGGATAGACTCAAAATGCTATATTAATCTTTTTTCACGAATAATCCGCTGTAACACATTATTGAATCATAAATTAAGCCATCTAATTTTTACCCGCGTGATGCTATGATAACGTTGTACTTGCTGTCATCGTGTGTCAGTCTGTCTGTCCGACAGAAGTTGGTATGCCAAGACAGCTAAACCTAGGATCATCCAAACAACGTCTATGGTAGCCCAGGGACTCTAGTTTTAACTTTTCTGTAGCCAAAGATGTCAGCGAAATTCCAACGTGGTCGCCCCCAACAGTGGCGCCAAACAGAGGTGGGGTAGGTTACAGTCAGCGATTTTTGACCAATATCTCGCTATATCTCAGAAACAGTGCAAGATAGGGCATAGTTAGTATGGAAGGCTAATAGAAACTCGTATGCGCTCGATCGAATGGCGCTATATTCAGTGTCCTTCAGTGACTCCAAACCACCCCATTTTTCACATTTTGTATCCCTTTTCATATCTTTGTAGTGGGTGGAGATAAAGACTTCAAATTTGGTAGGCAGGTTGATCATAGCAAGTCCTAGCCCTCGGATGACAAATCATCCCTGAAAGTGGCGTGGTCAGATCACGTGAACCGTTTAAATTTTGGTGGGCACCAACCATATCTCTGGAACTACTGAAGCTAGAATGATTAAATTTTGTACACAGGTAGGCAAGTTCCAGCATACAGAAGTCAAATCACCCAAAGGGTATACTCATGGTCACGTGACCCATTTTAAATTTTGCGGCCTCAGTGATATCTCTGGAACGGCTGAAGCTCGAGTCGTCAAATTTTGCACACAGGTAGACTATATCAGTTGCTAGCTTATGGATGACAAACCACCCTTAAAGGGGGCGTGGTCAAGGTCATATGACCCGTTTTTAAAATTTTGCCCCAATCATGTCTTTGGAATTGGTGAAACTAGGCACTGCAGGTTTCGTGTGTTAATTGAAATTACCTTTGAAAGGGATGTGTTTAAGGTCACGTGAACTTCTTAAATTTTGGGAAATGAGTGATGATATCTTTGTAATTGGTGAAGCTAGGCTCTTAAAATTTCGTGTAATGATTGACACAGGAGTACTAGTGCATGCACTATATATTACCCCTGAAAGGGATGGGTTCAGTGTTTTGCAAGCACACCAGTCATGTACACTGTAAATGTGGTAATGTCTCAGAAATGGTGCCAGATAGCGTTGTTCTTAGTACAGACCAGTAATAGGAAGAGATATATGACCTATCGAATGGAGGCAATTCTGATGACTTTGAGTCACTTTTAAGGTCATTCCCACTGCAAGTTTTTCAAATGTGATAGCCATGGACTATAGGTTTATCGTTAAAAAATCTATATGAATGTCCGAAAAATGCCAGTGGGGTAGGTAAAAATTGCATCGAGAAGGCTTCGGCTCAGACGTTTTACCACCGAAAATTTGTGTCCATCTGCCACGGTTGTCTGCGTCCACGACGACGCGCTGGCAGAGGAACACGCGATGTCATCAACAACAACTCTGGTGGTAGTCGAATCTGATGATCACAGTTATGGTCCAGTTGACGTCACCAAGGTTGGTGGTACAGGCGTATGTTGATGACACCCACGGCACTGCATGCTAGCTGTGTGATAATTGAATGATGCATGTACAAAACTATGCAGGTAGCAGAATGAAACATGGCTGGCAGTCACTGAAAGTGCTCCTCAGGCTGACCCGAGATCTGTTTGCATTAGTTATACAACAGTAAGCCAATATTTCAACTGACAGCACATCAAGTGTTTCTCTTGGCGATAGCTGAGCTTCTTGTATTTACTATTAAAAAGTGTGCACTTTGTTTTTTGAAATTAGAATGTGTTTGGTATTTTATACACAGTTGGACTTGCATGTGAAGAAACATGAGATTTTCTGGATACCTGTGCCGTGCATTGACAATGTTGGGTCGTGCACATATGAAAATCTGTGTGAATTACTTGCCAACATTAGTTGTCCACCTGCTTTCAAGAAGTATGGGATTCCGTGCCATTGTCCAATTGCCAAGGTGAGCCAGAATCTGTTTCTGTGAGATCTTTTGCCACACATCTTGGCATGGTTGTTTCACATAACAATATCATTTTGCAATGGTTTTGTGTGAGACTATTTGAGTATGTTGCAAGAGCTGTTAATATGTAATTTTTTGCCAGTTTGTGTCAGTGTTACTACAGGTTATGTTCCCAAGAAGTCATGAAATTGAACTTTTGATTTTTAGACCTCGAAATGTTATGAAATTAGATGCTAGGCTAAAAGTTGTGAATAAATTGTTACATGGAACTTGCAGGTTGTTTTTATTTTCTGCTGTTGTAATCAAGGTGTGTGTGATACCTCTTTGTTGTTGTTATTATTGTAGGGATCATATGTTCTGCCACCATCAGTGTTATATGTTGATGACAGCATGGTGCCTTCATTTTTGGCTAACGGCGATTATAGCATAGATTTAGTTGTGACAAAAGCATCAAAGAATGTTGCATGCATCCACTTAGAGTTTACAGTTGTGTGGTAAGTGCATTCATTTGTGTGTCAATCTATTGTTGAGTCTATGATGTGCATGTTCACCAGCATGCAACTTAAAAATAATTAATGTATATTTAGAAATTATTTTTTACAGATTAATAAGTTGTTGATGGATTGGATGCTAATATTGGAGAATCTTGATTGTAATTGAAATCAGGAAGCTTGGTGTTTTCGTTTAATTCTAGATTGTTTTTGAGTTAACATTCTGCTGTGGACTGTCCATGGTTTCAGTTGTTGATTTTAATATTCCTTGATAGAAGAATGTAGACAGTGAATAAAATATTTTTTTTAACATACAGCATGTTAAGATGGGAATAAATAGTTGCTTGTGTCAAGTGAATTCTTTATTAAAATTTTATGGGGACAAAAATTAATTAATTAAAGAATTCACATGAGATGGATATCATAAAATGAGGATAAAATGTGCAGTACAACACAGGAAGTGCGATAGTCTGCTTATGGTTGATGAAAAAAAGAAAGGCTACTGTGTTAAAAATGACTGACAGAGGGGAGGCTGCAGAGTTTAGAAAAGCAAGCGTAGTGGTAATTATATCTGGCGAACAGGCCGTTATGTTTGTGTCCGGTGGCTGGCTTATCTGAGTTATTGGTATGCCTCCATCACCTTTGGTTGGAGTTCTGTTTTGACCGCCCTCTGTTTGACTGTTTGTTAGCAGGATAACCTAGAAAGTTATGAGTAGATTTTCATAAAATTTGGAAAATAGATAGGCTGTCAACCAGAGAACAGTTGACTGATGTTTGGCAGTGATTTGGAGCATATTTTGTATATCATGGATATCATAAGTTTACCAATTGGTCAACAGTTGGTAACGATTCAGGATACTACAAAATTTCAGTGATTGGCTGAAGTCTGGTAAAGCCCATAATACAGCATATGAGTGAAAATGCAATTTCCGTGTTTCTGTATTTTGCCATCTTGTACAGAAGATGAGGTGGGGGAGAAATAAACCAGCTTTTTATTGCTTGAATTTTGAGTAACGTTTTGCCAAAAAATATTAAGATCAGATTGTGCTTGCTCAAGTTATAGGCAGAAATGTAATCCGGGGGTGGTTTTCTGAGATGGTGTATTTTTTATTTCACACACAGCCTGTCACTCTGTGCCATGTAGATGAGGCTGACTGTGGTGTAACAAAGCTTTTGCACCAAAAACACTGATGTCTCCTGCCAACCTGCTTTGCCATGACTGCATACCAGACCACTCATACTGCAAAACTCTTGTTGGAAGTGCTACAATTATTTTATAGTAAACAGTACTGCATGATTTACTAATGACTGATATTGTTGGTTTGACAGATCCTGAGCTATGGAAAATGACAGTGAAGACTTCCTGTATGTTATGGCTTATGATTGACTCTAATTAATGATACATAATCAGTCGTCCAACATACTTGTTTTGATACAAACTTCCATTAGTTAAGTTGATTAATGAATAGTTTGTCAGTTATTTTGTTTTTCTGCTATATTTAACTGCTATGATTCCTTTGCATTCTAATGTATCAGTTTGTATCATAGCTGTTCCGTATGTTTGAAACGGATTTTTATCTATAAGGAAAAAATCACGATTTTTAATGGTTTTTATTTACCAAACAAACGATTTTTATTTCGTTTAAAACGCACAGAACAACTATGGTTTGTATTAACACCGGTATTGAATGCTATCGCTACCCAGTGTGTCTGTGTTGGTAGTGTACAGTGGTGTACACTGTGTTTGAGAAAAACAACTCCTTTGATTTTTGTTAATAACTTTTGCAAATTTAGACCGATTTTCAAATTCTTTCACCGACAGATTCTCAAGGAAACTCCCTATGTAACGATTGTTGAGTCTTCCACCTCACCTTAACTGTGTTGCTACACTACCTTGCGAAATTCAAGAATCTAAAATAAATAAATAAATCTAAAATAGCTTTTACTGATACCATCAGAAGTAATGTTTTACTTGAACCTTTTAAAAACTTAACAACACTTAGATGACAGACACTACACAAATATCACAGTGGTGATTTACTTAATATTTGAGCAATATACGAAACACAGAATGCAGATAACACAAGAACGTTGGGAATATGATTTGATGACACACTTCGTGAACTTTATGCAACAAATGACATCACCGTTGTCAGAAGGTGAAGTAGTGTTAGTAGCTATCCACTGCAGTCCACCTACCTGATAAATTGTTTAAAATTTAAAGCAAGTGATAAAAACGCCTATCTCTGATACAAACACAAGCTTACAGACATTCATGCCATTCACTGGTCGAGCTTCATCATTGACTGTCTGCTGCAGCCCACGTTACACATCGTTGAGCCACTGCTTTAGTTTGCTGACATCACAAATGCTCTGCTGAGCACTGGCTGCATTGTTTCCAAATTTTATAGTTATAAGATTCAGACCCAAGCTAATAAAGCGGTTTCATATCTTGCAAGATGAATTCTGAGGTTTCACATGCAATTTGCCATTGAAATCAGCAGCAATTGTGATTTTCAAGTTTCAAAAGTAGTGTAGAAACATACTTAAGGTGAGGTGGAGAATCTTCTTGATGCATATGTACAAAATTTCCTCAAGAATCTGACAGCAAAAGAATTTTGAAAACAGTGTGTATTTGCCAGAGTTATTAACAAAAATCAAAGGTTTTTTATGAAACAGGGTGTGGTAGACTTGCAGCTCAGCTATCGCAGACTGAATGCTTTGTTGACGAGTACCGTGTAGAAGAGAATAAAAATTTATATTAAAACTTAAAAGTAGTTAATTTTAAAATATTAAATGCGGTTCATATATTTATAGAAATAACCTAATGCATGTAACGTGTTCAGTTGTTACAGGAATCACATAACTGAAATAAAAGCTTCTGACGTTATTTTTATACCTTGTCTAAATATCTTTTTTATATAGCAAGGTTTTTGCGAGGGTATTTTGCATTCCAGTGTAAGAAGTGTCATTTTATGTCAGATATAGGCCGTGTGTGAAGAGATGGCAAAATGTGTAAGGCTGTGTTAAGCCATTAGTTGACCAGGCTGATGATATGTAATGTAATGTAAAACGTAAATTTATATAGCGCATCATCGCCAAAGCCTCTAATGCGCTTAATACTCTGAGAAAAGGAAGTTTTTGAGAAGACGGCCAAAAACAGAAATGCTAAAGTAGTGGTCACGTACTAGTTACATCATTAGTTGTTTGATATTCACGTCAGTCTATCTGTTTTTGGTTACTGTTTTATATGCACTTCTCTACTGGATACTCTTATCGTGAAATGTTTCACTAGCAATGTTGCCATGTTGCCTCATGTAGAGCATGAGGTAAAGTTGTGTACAACTGAAGTGAATATGATCAGATGGATATTTGCATCTGCTTCAAAGGGATTTTTTTTAACTAAAAAGAAAAATGAACTCATCAAACTGTTTGAATTGGAACCAGAGAGTATGGTGATTAGGAAAGGTAGATGACTTTGATTATTTGAACGTGTTGAACGTAAAGATGATGCTGACTGGATGATACTCTGATGGAGGTAGAGGGAGTGAGTTAGACGGGATGCCCGAGGAAGACACAGTGGGTGGTATTAAGGAGGACGTCAAAAGTTTTTGTCCGTCCCATTAGGATGCTCTGGCTCAGAAGCAGGGGAAGGAAATTAAAGAGGCAACAGGCTAACATAGGTTATCTGGAAAGTGGCTGTTAAACTATTGTGTGTTTGTGTGTTTTTTTATGGACTAGCATTTGCCGTTTATGATATATAGCTGTACAACCATTATTACTGGTTATATTAGGCTTTGCATATCGCCTTTTATCTAATGAATGAAATGTATAATCTGTTATGGATATATTTGTTATTTGTATATTTTTCTGTTAATGTCTTGAACGATTGTTTATTTGCATTTGTATGCTCATTTATTTGACAGTTTGTATTGTACACCATATTGTTCAATTTTCACTGCTGACATATGTGATAACATAATCACTTACTGCAATGTGATGTATTTTTATGTCATTTCAGATTACATAGTGACAATACTGTTGTATTTTCATTAAATCATGGCAAACTGTTTGCAGTATTTGTTTGTTTGTGCATGTGGTAGTATAAATTTGCTTCACAGTAACTAATTTATTAATTACTTTGCCTCCACTAGGGGTGCAAAGCATTGCAATCAGCGTCTGTGTATCTGTTTGTTTGTTGGTCTGTCCACTCGCAGTCTCGCATATCGCAAAAACCACACGTCCAGATTTTACCAAATTTTCTGTACAAGTGTACCTACACATGAATTACCTGTGGCCGTGGTTTCGTCTTCCTATGACGGCAGTGACAGTAATCATTGCCGTCAGAAGAACAGTCTTTGCGTCAGCAACATAAAACAACTTATTAAGTAAGTATAAGCACAGTACCGTACTAAAGTTTTTAACAACTTGGTCATTTTTGTTAAAAAGTGCCATGTGAGTTAACTGCATATACTTGTAATTGCTAACTACTGTAGGTGGCGGCACCAGGGATGAAGTTTGTCATCTCCGACTGCATCATGTTTGTAATGTGACAGCCGGATAAGTTTACAAGCGCAACCCTTATCTTTACTTTGTTTCGAAGTATTGCGATCAGCGTGTCTGTATGTCTGTCTGTCTGTCTGGCCATCCGCTCGCATGTCTCAAGAACCACTTGTCCAAATTTCACAAAATTTTATGTTCGTGTTACTTATCTAACCATGGCTTGGTCGTCTGACGGTATTGTGATATGTTATGTACTTCCGGTTTTGTGGATGACGTCATGTTTTCACATAATTAATAGAGTGAATTGGCTAAATAATTATATATACGTGTTAGAAATTAGAATTATATATAGCCGTAGCAATATACAGATGTAGTTAGTTCGGAGATCGAGATTTGTTTTTACCACAAATTTGTTAGAATAATACAGTGGCACCGCCGACGAGTGCATTCGCCGAAACGAGGGGTTACAAGTCGGTCATTGTACGGTCTGCAGTTTGTTATTCAGTCTTCGTTCGGATGCAGTCCAAAACGGCCACAAAGCATACGATAACGGTTAACAGCCACACCAAATGTCAATAGCGGTGACCGTGACATTTAAATTCAGTAACGGCCACCACAGTCATAAAGTGTTACATGTTATGAACTTTATTCACTGTTTGATTAAATCCACTAACAGTAACGTCGTAAATGTTCCTTACGCATTTGCTTTTATGAAAATAAAGTGACAGTCCTACAATCATACAGTGATAGAGGCTTGTAACGTTTTGCCAGAGTTTAACCGAAATGTGGATTGCATATAATAAACTGAGTAGTTCTAGGGAGGACTAGATTACTGTATTGTGTGGAATGCCCACAATATCGTATTCGGCTCGAAGAGCTCGTCTGTATGTGCACAAGAGGTTTACTTTAATTCCTGCATTCGACGGTACCTATGTCACGTGCGACTGAGTGATGTCAGCGTTATCTGCCGTGTTACTTATTTTCAGTTTCCAATCCAGTCCTGCTTTTCTTCACGTCCGTCAGCCAGGCGGCACAGCGGCATACTTGGTTTACCCAGTATTGGACGTTGCCGAAAATTTGGGGAGGTTTCTTGTACGGACCGTGCAAGCGAGGGGTGACTTGGAAACTAGGCATCACGTCCCGTAGAAGGACCATATTTGGAAGTGAATTTCCGGCGATCTGTAGTAATACATGTAACTCGTACTTATTGTATAATTATTTCGACACAGCAATGCTGATGATGCAATTTATGTAGATAATACACAGAGCGGGTCAGACAACAAGGTGAGCCGAAGCTCGTAGGCCTTCGTCCAGCATGTAGTCCCATTCCCCCAGAAACGCAAAAAAATCCCTGTTGAATTATCCTGGTTGAGAACAGGGACATAACTGAGGGGTCCACTGTCCAGTATGGGGTCACGGTGCCTGAGGGATGGAAGGCCCCCATTGGGGTTCAGGAGCAAAGTTTCGGTATGGAGTCTGGGGGACGAACATTCTGGTCTGAAGCTGAAGCACATATTATTGCATTTTTTTGCAGGAAAAATAGGTGTCACTGGCTGTTAATAACATTTCTCGAAAACGCGCATTGTAACCACCACGGCAGCATGAAACCACATCAGTTGGCAGAGGGGTACCCCTACGTCAAAAACTGTCAAGTCCTGGGACTTTGCTGTTCGCCGAAGCGGGTCGTCAGAGGCGATGATCGGTCAGTGTCGTCATTAGTCCTGCTCGCAGGCCTAGAAACACTAACGGGAGACTGACGATGACCACCGACGTTGATGGTCGGCGAAGAACTTCGTGTGTGGTTTCCATCTGGATCACTGTCCGATTTGGATGCGGCATTGTCACAGACGTCAATTCCCACCCTCATGAAGTGACCGCCGCCGGGCAGTGTAATTGGCCGGCATTCGTACGGCGTTGCTCCGTGCAGACACTACACATGCACCATCGTTATTTATTTTTATTAGTGTATATAGTCCCATAGACATCGAAACAGCGAGGAACTAGAGGGAACTCGGTATAGCGTATACTTCTGCCACGTTACGTTGAAATCGGCACAGTGTCGTTACTGGTGAGCAACATGCGTGCGTGTAAGTAATACCGTATTGACTCTTGTACCAGTACAGCCGCAGACGCGTGCTCCGTTGCCCCGTTCTGTGCAAAGCCCAGCAGTCGCAGTGTGGCGGAACTTAACAACCGACTGGTAACCAGAATATGTTCCGGATCACTTCAAAAATCTAATCACAGGCAGCGCAGTAGCGTTAAAAATTTGAAAATCCAAGATGGCGGCGGCCGCCATCTTGAAAAATCGCAATATCTCGGCTGTCGTTCGAGCGATTTTGACGAATTTTGGCATAATGGTGCAGTTCGACCCTCTCTGCAGGGAAGCACACCGGAATCTTGGCATGTAAAGGGATGGTTGGGACTGCCAGAACTGGCAAGCCTTGCTCAGGACCTCAACTGTCACTGTCAGCCAGCTTTTCTGGCCTACGTCGAACGTATTTTTTCAGTTACGTTGAGCTGCAGTTGACGCAGTTCGATGTTTAAATCGCTACCAATGAGATTGAGAACCTCCTTGAGACTTAGCCTAATGTTCAAATACTGACTGGCACTAATTTCTGTCGTGAAACTGTTTATGAGACTTGTGACAAACTTGAAAATTATTGACGGTGAACGAAAATTAAAGTGATATATCATGCGAACTCTATAACATAAATATTAGAAAGATTTGTGCTGAACTATTATGACAACTAAAAAAAGAATTCTTCATAAAACAAGTAAAAAGCAGCTCTGGTACTATTGTGGTGAAAGTGTCCTTCGATCGGGTAATTTCGATTTAACGAAATTCCGACAGTAGCCTATAGGCCTATATATTGTTAGTAACAGTGTTTAGCGCGTAAAAATGCTCATATGGAACATCACTTGCAAGCCATCTACTCTTTACTCTTTAAACAGCCTGCTTGCGTTTAACAGATGATTACTGTAAGTATGGTGCAACGTAACCTGTCGACGTTCTCCAGTCTGCCGTTGTAGTTGTTGTAATTGTGCTCTGGTGCTCTGCAGTTCAGTCTGCGCCCGTTGTCTTTCATTTTTCTCAATATAAAATTCGTCTTCACTCAGTTTGGCCTGTATTCGCAAGGCATCGTTCTCTTCTTTGACGCTCTTTAGTTCTCGTCTCGATTCACGCAGTTCTATCTGGGACTTCTAAAACACGTTTGTTCATTTTTCGTTATTCTTTGTCGAGTTTTACTTAAGTTTAAATTTGTGTAGCCAAAATACCTCGGTCTAGGCCTCGTAACAGTGTCCTCGGTTTAGACATTTTGTCCTCGAGGCCGAGCCAAGGCCAAAATTTTGGCCTCGTAACTAAACAAAAAAGAACACCATATTATGTCTAATGTTTCTTATTGCACCGGAGGTTAACGTTTTACGGAGTAATAGTAAACCTGATATAAATAATTTTTGTTTAGGCTTACTTAAACGTCCTATTAGTTAAGCCAAGCTAACGTCAGGGCATGAGGAAATTAGAACAGTTAAGACATCACACATCATTCGCATTGTAGAATATGAATGTCTTATTAGCGACCGTGTATACCCGCAACGGCGTATAGGCCTACCGGTCGCATATTGCAATCGCTTTTCTCAGGAGGCGCACATCGCCGTAAATTAATAAGCGAACTAATTTTGTTACAACTATAGTTTTAAAAGTCACGCGACCTCAAAACCTGTCGCCCCTAGTAACGAATTGCCTTCTCGGCGTAAATAGGCATTATTGTGTCCTCGTAATTCGACCTGGTCGCTTATCTCAGCACTTGCTGAGCTCTTGTTAATTAGTGCAACTAAACTGACAGACCTCGTATTTTTGTTTGTACGTCTCCGCCTCTCGTCGTGACTGTAGAAGTATGCGGTCGATCTGTGCTTGAATGTCCTCCGAGATGTGAGTTTGCTGACGCTGTGTACAAGTTGCTGACAACAGATGAGGACTTGTGCAGCCCTGAACAGTTAACGAATATAACTAGAATGCTCTCGCGCATTTTAGCAACGTTGTAGCCGAACTTGAATTTTCCGCTGGCTGTTAGTTATTTATAGTTTACAGTTCAGGTCTGCTTTTCAGCTCGGTTCTCCTGCGCCGTCGCTGGTTTTCCCAAACTCACTTTGACTTTTGATTTCATTTGTGACCGTGAACTTTGATGGCCTTGACATTCGAACTTGACTTATAGGTAGTGTCAAGATGAACCAGTACGCCAAATACGTATACAAGAAAATACAATTCGTTCGCAAGTTATCGTCCAAACATACAGACACACACACGCGCGCGCGATCGATTGCTCTACACGGCCACTAAAGTCGTCGGTTCAAAGTATAGGCTACTTCCGTAGGCCTATATGTAAGGTCGGCCATTGGGGCCGAAATTGATCCCGGTCTCTGCGCTATCAGCCCACAGGTGACATCAGTCTTAAGTCGGCAGAAGCGTACGCGGGCTTCAAACATTCCCCTTCCGAGCCAGGCAAGCCCCAAAGCATCTCACAACTGAACCAGGGCGTGGTCCCCGTACGTCTCCCTAAAGAATCACGGTGTTCCCCAAGCAGGCTGCTAGCCTGCCAGTACCAGTACTTTCCACCCACTTCGCAGACACTTTTTAACGACTGCCAAATTATACTGCTCGGCGAAGGAGACACATGTTTGTGAAAAACTTGTCCATTGTCGTTAACAGTGGCGGCCGCCTTCGCTATGCCGTAAGGGTGGAAAATTTCAAGCCAGTTCTCTTACGCCAAGGTTTAGCGTTGTTGTTATGTTCGCTATGTGGATTGATGACCGATCTTATGTATTTTGGTAACTATCGTGATGACGAAACAGTCGTATGATTGAATGGTGTGATCAATAATATTGTCAGTGTTCAGAACGCCACTTTAGGATAGACCTAACTACTTCGACCAATCAACAACGCAGCTCGGTATGGGCCTATAGCTGGTCATGCGATAGGTAGGCCTATATATTAACGTGCATACCAAAAAGCGAACGAGCATAATAACGTTTAATGCGGAAAATAGTCAGTGTTACTTCCAACACGGCTTGATTTGTAACGGTGCCTCATGTCACGGTCGTTGAGCAGAGCGGTAGGCCTACAGCATAGGCCGTACGCCGCGTTGGTTGTCTCGAGCAGAATTCACCCGTAAATTCCCACCGTGTCTCAAATTCCCTGGATCGTATACGGTGTATTTTACGGCATGGCCTCTTGGCGTTTCAACAGTGGTGTGGCAATTTTCTACATGTGTACGCTGACTACTGTTATGCGCATATATCACACACCAAAATTGTATAGGTCATTTCCTGCAGGAAGTCAACACGAACATAATAATATTTATCAATAAGAGTATTGCACGTATTTCTGTTGAAGAGTTTATTGTAGGCCTATTGCTTAGACTTACTAGTTAATGTAGTTGCTCATTGTCCAGCTGAAATAATATCCAATAACCATGGTAATACACTAATACGATACGATACGGTTATCTTTGGAATAAATGCACACAAAAGCTGACGAGGTGGCCAAAATTACTTAATCTAGCGCATTGCACACAAACGAAAAATTTAGAAAAAAATAAAGTAATGAAATCAATACCCGTTATACTACGGATTTTGAGATTATTAGTAAGTAAGTGAGTAAGTTTATTATTCCAAAAGCTATTAAATATATGTTGAGTTCAAGTTAAACAAAAAGAAAAACAATGTAGGCTTACAAGATGTAGGCCTACTCATACAAAACAAAATACAATGCAAAAGACGTACTGAAACATAAAAGGAATAATAATACAACATTGAGACTGCACATGCATACAATTTAGAACCACAAATTAACATTACTGAAAATGTAAAAGACATGAGACTGTTAGACTTCAAGATAAATAATTTTGGTATAATCTCCACTCAAGACCATCATCAACGGTGCTAAATGACAGAAAACGGATGCAACTTTCTAATAGTGGCCATAGTAGGCTTATAGGTCAATATGTCTAAGCATTTAACCTGTACAAAGTTACAAACTGTTGCTATTTTTGAACTTTTTTGAAGCCATATAGTGCTCAGAAATAGACTACATGCTACAACATTATACTAACACAGTGTGAGCCGTATAAGCCTATTCAACATAGGGCCTATACCGACCATACGGACCATTTACCTGCTCATTTTTGTCGATAGAAGACATGTCAACTTAACTTTCACATACATGCAAAATATAAATAACAAAACGACTCCATTCTATGCTTACACTTTCGCGACTTCGCGTTTAGACACAGCAGTCAATTTTACAGTCCGTCAGTCAAAATTCAGCGAAAGCCACGCATAAAATGCCCGCTTGTGTTTTTCCGCCGCTGCCTTCTATCGCAAATAACCATTACTCATTGAATCAGCCGACAACAGCTAGGGTGAATGACCAATTATCGTCATAGGCATCAATTTTTAGCGAACGTACTACGTTACGTTCGCTATATGCTATCAGCCGTCCGTCTGTTGTCTGTGACGTTGGTGCACCCTACTCAGGCGGTTGAACTTTTCGGCAATTTTTTTCACCATAAGATAGCTCAGGGACTCTACTTTTCTGGTGCCAAAAATCGTTGGTGGGGGACGCCCCTTTCCCCTTGAAATTTGCGTTCAAATCGGCTCATAGCGCCTCAACCGTCATAGCTAGCGAAAAAAGTTCAATTAGCACCTATAGGAAGTCGACCACGCGCTTTCCAACGAGCCATAGATGAACCGTGTACGTTACCCCTAAGTCC
>Ga0209363_1000589_pt1 | contig 14700 bp, 3 predicted proteins | sample WorMetexBAHAMAS3_FD_187385 | JGI IMG/M metagenome (GOLD analysis project Ga0209363, IMG submission 187385) | Marine gutless worms symbiont microbial communities from Max Planck institute for Marine Microbiology, Germany - Inanidrilus exumae... | ecosystem: Host-associated > Annelida > Digestive... | reverse complement strand
AATGTCGCGACAGTAGTTGCCACACTTTTCTACGAATTTTGGCCGTTTTGAGGTTGCATTTGATAGACCCGAGTTCGATAGAACACAAGTGCTTGTTTTAGTTAATTTTCGAACATCCTTGAACTCACGAATCAAATAACCACGACTTTTGCTCATATATTGCTACTTACTTGATACTAGACCTGCTGTATCACTCAAATGAATTTCTTCACCCAGTCCCAGACACACAACTACAAACAAGAATGCTAGTCAACTGTAAGTGGAACACCCCTCCGCATTCCACAATCGGTTCGTCATTGTCCGGTCTATCAGTGTCCTGTCCTGCAATATTTCAGCGCTCCCCGGACAACGTCCTACCGTGCACATTAGACTAGCAATACATTTCATGTATGGTCCGTGCAAGATCTTGGCTCTGTGGACAACCAGAGCCTACGTGACTGATAACAACAGTGTATAGACCCGCAGAGCATGTACTTGCCTAACTGAACGACGGATAACTCATTTGAACGTTTACTGTTTATGTAGACCACTGTCCTATAGTGCAGGCCATCTGCGCCATTGACATCACAGGATCGAATTGGCCTGGTATGTGTGATGTGTCAATTCCACCCACATGAGGAAGGAATAGTGAATTTGTCAATGAATGGTACGGATATCGTATAGGCATTGTGGGCCTGTATACAAGCTATGAGACTTGTTTTCAATTCATACATAAGCAGCAGATTCAACAGCACGACAACGGAGAGATGTTGATAGGTTGCATTGCAAAACAATCCCCAAAAAATACGCCTTTCCATTGGGGATCTGGACCCCATTTAATACATGGTTCCTTGGGCCTGCACCCATGCAAGTATACCCTCCAATCGACATCTCGATAGGTTTAGATGCGATTTGCAGGGCTCACGAACGTGACCAACAGACAGACAGACACACAGACCATGCTATTCCCATCTGTAGCAAGAGGCAGAGGCTGCATCTTTAGCTATTGCTGCTATGCAGATTAATAATATATACGAGTTAGCATGCGATATCTCGTTCGGCTATATTAATTTCGGTTGTCTCTGTAGTTTCACGGTTTTGCTTCAAGTCATCCTTGTCGGGTTTTCGTCTTTATTGAGCATTATAATAAGCTGAACGGCGCTAGTGTCCCTGCAACCTCTGCTGGCTACTAACCACAAGTTGATAACTGCCAGAGATACAGAAAGTTCTATGACGACAGTATTTTGCACGTTGTTTAAATACTGCAATTCCCGATCCGAACGATCAGATCGCTGTTTACAACGCCACTGCAGTCACAACTTACCGCTATAGCCGATATGTAAATGAAGATGGATTTCAAGTTCACCTGCATGCGGCCCAGCCCACTCATTCAAACCTACACTGTACAGCTAACAAACGCAATGCAATGTAAATAATTATATACAACTGCATGCAAAGCGGACCGAAGTGCCGTCTCGAATAACGTGCCGGTGCGTTGGTCTAATAACTTGCCGATGTTACGTAAGATGCAGTAAACACAGTGTGCACTCCACCACGCATGCAGTCTCAGGCCGGTAGAATGGTATTATGTAGCACAGCAATTAGTACGTATTTCTGCGCAGTCGTCGTGGGCCACAGACGCAGGCTAAATAGTGCGTGTATAACGAACAAGAGGCCCAACTATCGCAGAGGGACCGCGCGACGATCTATGTCAATCGAAATCTTGTCAAGAGTAGCATAACTGTACGAGAAATCGCATTCGAAAAGGCTTGCACGTAATCGGAAATGGTGCTATCACAGTGTATAGCACGGCAATGCCTACTCTGTTGTAAGAGCGACCAGATATTCCTATGGAGAATGGCAAAATTCGGGGTATCAGAAATTCCTGAACCGATTGTCACAAAATTACATTAATGTAGCCTATAACGACAAGCTTCCACGTAAAACAACACTATAGGTCTAGAATAGAACACAAAAATTAGCTTTATAAAGCAAGCGTAGCATAGTTTACCATGGGCATTAAGCTGCTACAAGGCCTACAAGCGCTAGGTTCACCGCAATGCTGTAACGTAATAATTGATACAAACCGAACAACAAACGCACACAGTACACACACACACACTTGCATGATCAACGTTATATATTAGATAATTAATTACAAATTCCATATCTGCCATTCAGTAACTTAAAAAGTCACACAACAGAAGCTTAATGTAAGACACATAGGCCTAAAATTGACATCGCTGTCATCAGTCGGTTAGTTCATAGGCTACTTAATGAATTATTCTTGTGCTAGATTAACCGTCATTAAAATATATAGATAGTCCCACGCTGTTAATTTTCAGCTATAGTACAGCTGTACACTGACGGTCGTGATGTACTCATTAACAGCTGCGTTACTTTAGTACATGACGTCATGGTTCCTATGATGCCGTCGTCATAGTTACGGTATCAACGGAGCTGTGGAGCAGCAGCAATAGAAGCAGAAGCAGCAGTGACGACGGGCACTGACGGACGGACGACCACCCACATCGTCGAGCGTATGAATATGAAGCGCCAGGCGTCGCGTCGGATCGCGTTATTGGCGCCGGACGCCGGCCGCGCCGACCAATAAAATACAATCATACCTGCTCTATGATAATCGCGCCGGGCTCGATTATCAAAGCGCGGCGCGGTAGCGGCTGTCAATCAAATTCGGCAGCGGCGCGATCGGGCCTGCCGGCCCCCGGTCGCAGCGTAAACAGCTGGTGAGACGATTTCCTGTCGGCGCGCCGAGTGGGCTGTGTATTCTGTGAGAAGGTTGTCAGACGAGCAGAGTTGTTTATGACAATCACGCGGCCTGAACAGTCGGTCTTCTCACCGTCGCAGCTCGAGCGTCCGCCGACCGCACTCAGACAATTCATAAGCGACTTGGCAGAGTGTTTTCTCTCGCTCGTTGACAATACGACACACGTTGAGGACGCGTATCGTTGATGCTATCTGACGGACAGGTCAGTAGACATTCGCCGGGTCTGGTCGATGGAATGGAGGCTACCGTGCTGGACGCGTCGTCGGCGACGGCAGCGCTGAGTCGTCGCCGGAAGCAGTCGAGACCGCGTCAGCTGGCGTCATCCGTCGACAACGAACCGTCGGCCGACGGCCAACAAGGTACAGTGATCAGTCACTACCGGTACTGAGTAATCGTTCGGAAATGAACCTTTTGATTTAATATTAGCCACATTCAACGGGCCTGAGGGAAAGAAATTATCGGTGTAGACTATGTATGTTGGATTCTTGCCGAGATCGATCGGTATGGACAACTCGCGGACTAGTCAACTCGCAGATGCCGCCTCTTAACGGGTTGTGCTGAATACCGAAAACGACCGAAAAGTTTTCGGTCGTTTTCGGTGTTTAGCAATACCGCCTCTAACAGTAGCTGTAAATATGTTGAAAATAACTAACATTTTGAAGGCTGATATATAAGGCTTCGGTTTTCGAGTAGGCCTACTTACTTGCGCTTTCGTATTCATTTGTTCGCGATGATTCAAAATATCCACAGCAACAAAGCGGGGTCCCACCGGCGCTCTCCGCCGGCTCCACCCGCCCCACCGGCGGACCACCGGACTTGCGATGTCCCCACCGGCCACCCACTTTCACCAGCGCTGCATCCACTGGCCCACCCGAAGCTTAAGTAGGCAGATAGATTTGGACAGTGCAATTTACTAATGCAATATTTAGCGTAAGTTTATCCTCAGTTTTTCTAAGTCACACGGAAATTTTTGTTGTAAGTCTTGTGCTGTTATTCTGTAGGATTAGGCCTTCTATAATTCGTGGTAATATATAAGACTGCGTTTTTGCTTTCATCCTGTCGCTGGAGTCCGGTGGAACCGGTGGAGACAGCGCCGGTGGACGTCCGGCGCTCTCCACCGGTCGGTTGAGAGCGCCGGTGGGGCCGGTGGCATATTCAGAGGAACCGACAAAGCGGCGTCGGCGAGATGTGTGTTGCTTCGACATTGTTGCTGGTGTGGACGGGGCTTAAGTTAGACCACTGATTATGATGATCATGCTGTCTACCATGGCCGTCTCCAGCTGTTGTCAAACCTCTTCCTTTCTTGCCCAACATTCGACTGAAGAATCTGATGCTTGATCTGATCTCTCTGATGGTATTCGACCAATTGTACCTGGACTAAAATGTTTCCAGCATTCTAACAGTGCATAGCAGTGGTCATTCAGTAGAACGCATGTACCTGCACCACGCCACACGTCGTTGTCGGAAAGCAGCAGGTGCACTAACCCTAACCCTTACTTTCCAGAATTTAGTCAATTCTTCTGTGATCAGTAGTCTACCCATTCTGCAGATTTCGTAAACAAAAACCGCCCATAACTTTTTTGAGTTGTCCTGTTCGCGAACGGACGGACAGACGGACAAACGGCGGTTAAAACTTCACCCGCCCGACAGCGGTGACGGAGGTAACAGTTCCGTGTGTAACTCGATTCGGTTATGTGCCGTTTCCGTCGTAAGTACAACATTGCGAAAGAAAATCCAGCGGGCGATATCTCTCGTGTGTTGATGTGGCTGGTTGGCGTAATGTGGACCCGCGCAGTGTAGCGTCTGTGCGCCATAAACGCGATAGCCGCCACGACCACAACCACGACGATGTTAAAACAACACTGTGTTTGTCTGCCTAAAATATACTGCCACCGGCCGTATGAGTCGCCACCCGACACTGTTCATACGGACTTTGACAGCGACATCTGCTAGTCTTCATGGTTGCATTACGAAGAAATTTGAAAGCGGCCATGCAGTTATGTCGGCGACCCGAGGCTTGATCGGGCGGGCTGGCGGCGGCACTCGACCCGCTCGACAAGACCGTGTCAGATAAAGAATGGAGTTCGACAGCGCGGACCACGTCTGCGTTGCGGCGACCTGACTTGCTGGTCTGCACTGCCGGTCATCGTGACGTATACCGTATGACCGTGGACTGGCAGGACTGTATACGATACGAGGCTGACGCTCAATTACCGTCATGTTGGACCCGATGTCCGACACGATATACGCCCCTTACTTACTGCAGTTTCGAGATTTTACGTACATTCGGTGGCCAGTATATGATGAATTACTGGTCTGAGTGTCGTGAGCTTTCGTGGCCTTGACTTCTTAACCTCAGTTGAGGCCGACACACGCATGCCTATCGGCTTACTACTATTGCTCCGCCCTCGCTCTTGCACTTGGTCACACCTTTGCGGCGCTTGATATGATGCGCCTGCAAATTCGGGCGCGCTGAGCGCAATCCGAGGGCTCGAGCGGCGCTCGCTAACCCCCATGACCATAGTGCAAGGATTACACGTGCCAAATTTTGTGCAGATCCACTCAAAACTCTGGCCGTGCATAAGGAACAGAAAACAGACAGACCAGACAGACACACAGATTCGTTTATGTGTATATATTATTTATGTAGGAGAGGAGTCCGAATTCCACTTCCGGTATTACCGGCTGGAAAAGCCCACGTCCCTTTTCCTGAAAAAAACGTTAATTTTAACTAATTTATGGTAAAATCGTTAAAATGATACAGTTGTCGGCTGTCGTTTTTGTCGGCTGAATGTGCCCATGTAAGTAAGTAAGTAAGTAAGTAAACCTTTTAATTCTTGATAGTCAAACGCCATCAAGTAAACAGAAAAACGGCATACAGTGAATAAGACAATTTTACAATAAAGAAAAATTAAAATGAAAAAAAATCGAACAAACAATACCAGTAAATAGAAGCAGAAGCAACAACCACAGCTTGACAGTCAATAGGCTCCACCAAATATACGTCGTAAAACAAATGAATGTTTGTAGAGACTATAATGGCAATAGGGGAGAACACTATGTATGGCGGGACCGGACAGTAGCGGCCCATCAAGTCGGGCCTTTGTCTGTCCGCATGTGACAAACGGACAGACGAACGAAGTGCACTGCGTAATGTAGAGAAAATAGTGGTGGTTTCATTAAGAAAGCTGTATCACGGAATAAATTTTCCTTCGTTCTTGTTGAAACACACACACACACGTACCCTGGACTGGCGCTAGCTGACTGGGGACGTTATGTTGCGACTTCTGCCTTCAGCACGAATAGCGTATGCCACTGCTGCTGCTGCTGCTGCAAGTCTACCGCCCACTGCAACAAATCACATGCCCTTGTAGATAAACTAGACAAGCTCCGCCTCCGACTTAGGCTCCGCCCAGGGTTACAGCGTTCAGCAAATCAATGGTATAGATTACCGCGCGTCGTTCTTGGCAGAACGTAGATCAGTTTGTATAACTACGTCACTGTTACCAAGACGTTAGCTTGACTCGTTGGAATAACTGTACGATTCTGGGCTGATGTGTTGTATAGTGAAGGGTCATAACAAGTACTTTTGTACTGTTGTATCAATCAACTCATTAAAAAGCCCGTGCACGGCTGGCCGTTTTTCGTTTGAATTATTCATTGTGCCGCGATTAATTTGCATGTATGCTGCAACAGCGGTGCGCAGTGACGCTGGCGACATTTCACAAACGCGTTTAATTAAACATTCGTCATTCTCTTCAAGTCGCTACTGTATACGCCGCCCGCCGTGCAATTTACGTCGTATATGCGCCGGACGGATTTAATGGCGCCGTTTAATTATATGCACAGCCAGGACGACATACGATATTAAGAGTCGGCGTATGCAGTCGGCGTTTCCGACCGTTCGGGCCTTAATACGTGCGTGGATGAATGGGCAGCCGTGTGACGTGTCAAATGCGAATGGACGTAAGACGCGGAGAAGACAGCTGCAGCCGGAGCGTGAGGTTTGGACCAGGAATGCTGGACTGCATGCAGAACGCGGCGTCAGGCGCTTCGGCAGGTATGTCTGAACGTTACGTAACTCTGCGGACAGCGGAGTAAGTCGCGATCGCTCTGCTCGCGATCAAAACGAAATGAAATTCGGCATTACGCAACCAGCCGCGGGCCGGCGGTGTGCCGTAGTGGCTCGGCTGGTGATACGGGTCGCTAGTTGCGACAAACATCCTCTGGCAGTTTTAATTACGCCCGCAAACCGACCAACTGTTGTCGTCGTGACGTGTCAAGCACCAGCTGATGTCACGATGACGTCATATGACATTTATGATCGGTGTTTCTGGCGATACTGGCTGTATAGATCGACGTGGACTGGTGTTGGTGTTTAAACGCCGACGTTGTATCGGTAATGTGACCTGCGTACGCTACTTCAGACCGACTGTCACTTGAATACGTGACACGGTTTATGACGTCCGACGTCTTGGGCGGTTAGACGTGTCGATAACAGACGCCGGCATGTAGTTATCTCGCGGGAGTCTTGTCCAGTTTCATAACATATCGTTAACGACTAGTGAAGCAGTCTGTTTCTGCGTGTGTGTGACAAGTCTATTAGGCCTATTATTATACTGTCCGGTGTAATGTAGCAGCTGCGCTGTTGGAAGCGACATTGTAAAACTGTCGACAATGACAGTTGCAAACTCACTCTTGGCGTAGCCGTCAGACCTGTTGTATATTCATCTTTATTCACCATAATGGTAGACATTAAGAGAGAGAAATATAAAAACGTAGAAAAAGGAACTTATTTAAACTTAGCTAAACACAAAAGAACTTGGAATTATATTAAATTACTTCCCCATAGCATTTTTTCTACATAAACCAGTAACTTATGTGTTTGAAAACTGTAAAGTCTTTGTGTGATCACAATGTACTTAACTTTGCGACAATTTTTTCCGTTCGTTTTGCTTTAAGAGAGCTTGAGATGGCGACACTAAAATATTCCTGGCACTCCTTCACAATATTTACGTTGATGGTTTTGAATAATTTAATAAAGAACCTGTTCGTGACAAGGTCTAGTGATCGTAGGTGTGATTTTGTTAAAGGGCATACTGCAAAGCTGTATAATAATTACGTTATAATATTTACCGACCGGCCACGTTAGCCGGAAAGGTGAAGCAGTCTGTAGCGTCCTTTTTGCCCTTCTGTTCGTCTGTTTGTTTTTACTCCATCTTTTGAACCGACTGGACTTGGAATTTGAGTTTTGTGTGTGTGTGGGTCATGACCATAGCTCATCTGGGATTGAAAGTCAAGGTCATAGGCCAAGGCCAAAGGGCGGAGTCCAGCGCGTGTGGGCGTGGTAAGGTAACGCGGTCGGTCTGACCTCGATTCTCAATCGAGGACGGTTTTTCTAGTTATAATTCTGCTGTCCTACGGAGGGTGGAAGGCGGAGTCAACCTAGGCACAGCCGTAAGGGTGTGAAACCCGTGTCCAAGGCAGCATATCGGGGTGGTTATCATGATAAATACAACTGCCGGCGGTGAGGTTCGAAACTGGGTCCTCTCACACTGCAGTCACGCATGATACCACGAGACCACTGCGACTTTGTTCTGACTACTAAACCGTCAATGCCAAGGACCAAGTCGCAAGCAGTCCAACAGCATTGGACCTAACTGCACCACAGAATACTTTGTGTATATCGTGGAAAACATATGACGATTTAAATCATTGGAGTAGGCGAACGGCTTTATGAGCTGCGACATACGTAGACCAGACAGGACAGACAGACAGAACAAGCAATATATTTACAGTGACGCTGCGCGGTTGCGGTAATATGACCTCGCTTGTTGAATGGTTGGCGTTCTTTTGATTCAATTTGCTCTGTCATAATTTATGCGATTCTAATTATTAAAATGTGCCCTGGAGTGTATATTTGAAACCGTCGGCTGATTCGAGAAGACTACGCCCAGTCATTCCGCGCTGAACCATAAGTGCCTCGTCTGTTGAGCACGGCTTTTAACTGTACAATAACTCAGTCGTAATGTGTATACAACAGCGTCGTTGATGTTACGTGATCTGCGCTGGTATATGACTGGCAGCTGTCCCGTCTATACCGCACCGCTCCTTCGCCGGTGGATCTTGACGTGAGAGCAAATTGTGAGCTGGTAATAACGAGTGCGGTTCATGTGGGCCTACACGCGATTGATCTTCGAGCTCAACTGTTGTCGACGCCGACGCGTAAGTATCGTCCGTAAAGCCCCGTCCACACCAGCAACAATGTCCAAGCAACATGGTCGAATGCTACAAGTTGAACGATTCTTTCGACAGTGTCGAATGTTGCTTCGACATTGTTGCCGGTGTGGACGGGCCTTAACACTCGCTGTGTGTCGGGTCGGCCAGCGTTCTTGTCGATACACGATAACCTCAGAGTCGGAGCTCCTTCCTGCGTTGAACTGCGTTGATTCACTTGGTTGATTGCATCGAGTCAAGCGCCAGTATGTGTGACTCAAGTGTTTCTAGGCGACCATCGTAACGGCTCGGCTTGTCTTACGGGTTGTGTATAGTGCATTCTGATTCGGGATTCGTATCGATTCGTTTTCCAAAAAATCGGTTGTTCGATTTGACCGTGACGTTTTTGTTGGAGTCTGCGGTCTGTGCTAGTCAATCGGTCACTCTAGTTATAACTTTAACTTGTAGCTCATGTCATAGTATTTGAATGTCAGCGTACAAGCGTTCAGTGCACCCAATACTGTTAATTGAATCGAATTCAGTCGAATGGAAATTTATTCACCAAAATGTAAAAAGTGAAAGAAAAATAGAAGCTAATAGCTTAACTAAGCAGATGAAGAGTTGCAAACCTTTACCAATAACAATTTATGATTTATTCTGGTATAAACCAGTTGATATCAAACAATAACTGACAAAGAAAATCCGATGCTATAAAGGCAGCTGAGAAAGCTTATGTAATTGGTTGTCGCATAGTCCAAACTCATATTTTATGCACAATTTTTGACTCTACCCGTAATGCTCTCGTAGTGTGTGTCTGTGACATTTGTATATTGTGACTAAACGCCTAAACGGCTGGCGTTGGTTTTTGGTGTGAGGTCTACAACAGAGAATAATTACTCCGTATTAGACGGGGATCCGGATCCGGCCACATCGGAGACCACCCCATGAGATGGCCCATGGGGTGTTGGACTCATAAACTCTCGTTGTGCCACCGCCGCCACGGTCGGCTATCCCGGCAGTTGCTCAGCTCTTTGGTAAAACTTACGTAGAAGTGTAGCGCTGAAGTTGAGTTGTGTGATTATTTTGATCTGATCTGATCTGATTGGCTTTCGTGGTATGCCCGCCCGAAGATGGTCACCCATCCCAGTACCAACCGATCGATGGTGCAGCGGCCGGGGATCAAACTCACGACCAGTGAGTCGCAAGTCCGACGCACTAACCACTAGAGTGACTAGACTACCGGGCCACTGGGGGCGCAGCCGGGAATTTTCGTCTAGGGGTGTCCAAAATTTTTTAAGCTATGACTCGAACATGAAATCAAAGCAGTCGGGGTATACCCATTACCTCAGAACGTCCTCAGCGGATTTGTGAAAATCTCACGGGTAACTCTGGTCGGGCTGGGGGTTCGGACCACTAGATCCCTGGACAGCTGCGCCTCTGTTGTTAATTCCAAACACAAGAACAAATGACAAAATCGCTATATGAACGCGTTGGAAATATCCGTACCATCATCATTGGTTGAACGATTTTCCGTTGTGCCATTTCAATGTACGATGAATGCATTATGGTCTGGTGAGTTCAAAGTCGAGCAGATGTTTTTGTAGCATGATATGCTTCTGTTATCGTGTTAAATCACTGGACAACGTAGCGTGTCGTCCTCAGAAAAGAGTCCACAGACACAATCCGCGATTTATTGACGTGTACGTGTAAACAAGTTAAAGTTCTTCCATACAGTCGTACTCGACGCAACAATAGTCGTTGAATTTCACAGTGAAGCCAAAACAACTTACGTGCAACCGTTTGTGGAAATAAATCTTTATCCACCAGTGATAGAATCGAAAAAACGCAGTAACACATAACGTAAATAGCAACAAAGCAAAAGCAGATAAGAAACATACGTGTAGTGACGACTGTATGTGACATGCGTTATAGCGCAGTTTTTGAAGCAGAGTAGTACACAAGTACATAAGTGGGACTGACATAAATAGAACGTCGCTCTGACTCCAGTCAGCCTACAGGCTCGGCTAGGCTCCTTCCAGTTCTATTTATAGTTCAGTGCGCGCGCTGGCCGATTCGCCGGCCGATTTTGGGCTTCTGGGGACGCCGATGAACCGCTGTGCAAAATTTGACGCCGCTAGCTGTATCCTCGGCGGAGAAATCCGAACCGCACAAGAAAACAAACAAAAATGCACAGAAAAACAGTAAACGATATATCAACACCTTGCCTATCGGCATGTGTGGATAATAAGTCGTTGTTGAACCGTCACTGTTGACTTTGGAATCCCGATCGACACATAGGAAGTGACACAATTACCGTAAATACAAATAATCAAACCCGAAAACGAAAGCACAGGTCTGTTAAATATGTATAGCATTTATCACGCTGGCCGCGACTAGCGGACAGCATAATGTAACGGTCAGGCGGTCCATCTTTCTGTATGTCTGGGGTGGAGGGGGCAGGTTTGGTACGTGGGTGGGAGGTCCCCGGATGCTTCTTTTGAGTTTCACCTAAGAGAAGCATTCCAAAGCCAGACCAACACAGAAAAGATATTATACATCAAGAGTCGTTAGGCACTGATATGTTATAGGAACCGAGGAACAACAATTACACCAGATATCACATTGAACTGATAAATAGGTCTTGTGGTGGTTGGTTAGTTTGCACCCTGTTATTAGCGCTAGCGTAATAGCCCTAACTTAAATTAGCCTTCCCTATCCTTTTCCATTTTTTTGGTCGTCGCTGAACAAAAAGGCAACGAGGTCGGGAGGTTACTTGCTTTACTGTATAGTTGGCCGTCCTTAATCTGGCGGAACTAAATCTCCACCCAAGACCTTGTCCCCGATGTAGCCAATGTTTGTGCTGAAAGGGGACGTTAATCTCCCAACCAACCAACCGTATGTCTGTCTAGTCGGCACGCTTACCCTGACTTAGCCAGAGGACAGCATGTGATGCAGCAAGCGTACATTTTGGCCCGACAGTAAGGAGGACCAACGCACTTGTTGGTCATCGCACTCTATGTTTGTCCAAAACAATTGGTGCGGCGAGCCAAGATGACACTCGGTAGCTGAAAACTAATGGACAGACGATTTCATCATGCATGCCTTGAGGCAGCTTCGAGTTTACCTTTAAATGATTGTTTCATCAGAGAATAATCTTAGTCAGAAGACGTGAAGAGCCACAAGAATGTAAACAATTGTCGCAAAGCACTAATGGCTCAGATGAGTCGTACGTTCAGTAATTGCATTTCTCGCCAGAAATCTGGACAAAGTGTCGGTCTACGCGATAAGCCTCGATGATAAGACATGATGCCGTGGTGGAAGACTGGCAAGAAGGCACGTTGCGGGTGGTAGTGACAAGCATTGAGGTGAAGCTATCACACGTCAAACAACGATCGACACAGTCCAGATGTCCCTCGTCCTTCGCGTTCCGCCGCCACGGCAAGGTGCGTGCCACCCACGCTGACCGACAATAACGTTGATAATGTTTACGACGTCAAGATTTGATGATAAATTTCTGCTCTGAGCTTATTTACGTTAACCAGCGAACCCGTAACCGTCAGGCGCCCGTTTCAGTTTTGACTGCCTGGCGTTCCGCGCTACACATTTAACACAACCATAAAGTGAAAAGACATTACAGAACTTGCAGTATGCTTGATAATTAAGCGATAGTTTTCGCATTATGTGTCACATTATGAGAACGCTGCAGTAATGGAGAATCAGTGATGGTAGATTGAAGTGATGAAAATATTGATGAAACGGTTGTACGAACTGCAGCAATATACACTGTGAATCAAAAAACCCGGACCCCTACGACATTCTGGCAAGGCTTCATCAAAAAAGCACAGATGTCGGTAATTTTTGACACAGACAATTGCAATTTATCAGTTCATCTGCAATTTCGAATAACAGGTTTATCGATGTTGAGAACCATCTGCAGTTTCCATGGCAACGATAGCAGACGACTGGTGCAGTGTGGGCTGACTTTGAACAGGTGATTGTCGACAACGCCGTCGACCAGTGAAGACTCCGGGCCTGTGTGAAGGCCACAGGAGAACACCTTGAACACTTGCTGTGATTGGTTGTAGCCTACTGTGTGCTGCTCAGATGCATTGTTTCAAACAACCTAAATGTTTCATTGTTTTCGTCAACACAGCGTTTACGAATGACGCTTGATAGATAGCGTAAGTGTGCCGATAGTAACATTATGTCTGCTGGTTGTCTGCTATACACTTGTTACAACTTCAAGAACTAACAAAAATATTGCTATTAGAGCAGTGTTTATGACGTTGTGTCACAAAGTTACATGGGTCTGGGTTTTTGAGTCACAGTCGAAAATCACCAATCGTGCCTACTCTACCTGTATTTGGCACTCCAGTTCTGGGTAATCCTGGTGCAATTTAACCAACGTATTTGGCATAAGAAAACTATAGAGTTCCTGGGTTTACAGCGTTTATTACTCTGGCTGCGTCTAGTGGAAAGCATAGTGTAACGGTTTGGCGTCCGTCCGTCTTATCTGTCTGTCTGTCCCGTTGGCATACTCAACGTGACTCACCAGAGGGCAGCATGCGACGCGGCCAGCGTACACCGGCCCGACAGTAAGGAGGACCGACATACTTTTTGCTTGATGATCGATTCTGTCATTGTAACACATTATACCAGCGCGCAACAGACAGACAAACAAACGGACAGAATTGCTATAGCATTAACGCGCTTTGTGTAGTTGTATTGTACGGATATACGATAAAAACTAAAGTTCAGGACGGACGGGTTAAGCATTACATTTTAGACCGTTACGTGATTTCTTCGCTGTTCGAATTTCCGTTGTTTTAATCGAATAATGAACGCCATTTGATTTGCCGCTGACGTTGATGACATAATTAGTGCGTGTTGAAGCACGTGGTAGCGGAAGACCTACGCTCCGTGCGAACTCTCGTGCATGTGACTGATCCGCAGATGTCCGATTTCTGGCGTTCGCGGATTATTGACAGCCGTGACGACGTGCGACGGCATTAGGACCGCGCCGTAGTGGCGCTGCGGGCGCGGAAGATGGCGAGTTCAAAGAGTTCTGCCGATGACGGCAGCGTGGGGGCGGATGTCGAGCGTCAGAATATGATCTCAGTGACCGCTACGGCGCGTCGTTCAGACACGTGGCGCCGATGAAGCAACACGGCGACCGACCGTCTAATAACGACATGCGCGCACCTGCCGACAGAAGTTATTGGCGGCGCTCATCGCAGATCAAACCGGACGTGTATTAACAAGCGGCGCGGCGCGACGTGACTGGTACAGGCCGGGCGGGCAATGTGTGCGGTCGACGTCTACATCGTCCGACGATCATCTGGCCGCCCCAGCATCCAAGCCGGCGATGATAGCGCCGAGTTGTTCGGGAGGCGGAGGCGTAAGGACGCGCCCGAGAGACGTCCTTCATCTTTTCAATCGGACGCCGGATTTATGACTCGCTAGTTGAATTGTCCGAGGAATGGCTTGCATTATGCCGGCCGGCGAGCGCGCTGTCGTGCACGACTGAATGCGCGCGTCGACGAGGAACCAGCACGCGTTCGCTCGTAGACGATGATCGCATCCAGATTGATGTGGCCGACGTCGCGTCGACAGGTATAGTGCTTCCGCCGACGGCCTTCTTCCTCGCCTTCTGCTGAGCCGATCCGTCGACAGGCGGCTCGATGCGCGGGTCGTACAAATCAAGACCGGAATTATAT
>Ga0209363_1000588_pt1 | contig 14707 bp, 11 predicted proteins | sample WorMetexBAHAMAS3_FD_187385 | JGI IMG/M metagenome (GOLD analysis project Ga0209363, IMG submission 187385) | Marine gutless worms symbiont microbial communities from Max Planck institute for Marine Microbiology, Germany - Inanidrilus exumae... | ecosystem: Host-associated > Annelida > Digestive... | reverse complement strand
CAACAATGTCGAAGCAACATTCGACATTGTAGCATTCGACAATGTTGCTTCGACATTGTTGCTGGTGTGGACGGGGCTTAACGCTGTTGGAGGGCGCGCAGTCCGGCCGCCCGGCGCATCGGAAGTCGGGCGGCCGACACTGCACGGCGGGCCAGAACGGTTACGTCCCGTTAGGGCGACACATTGCTATAAACAAGTGTTAATAACTTGGAAACGATACTAGTTAGACAAAGCAACGATGGAGGACATATAAAGGACATAGAAACATTCAGTGACTTTGAAGGCTACTTACAGCTATTTGAAATATTGTTCAAAGTCCCGGACAGTCACGTAGTCTAAACAAGTGATGTGCAAATTCATGAGCGTTCCATATTTTTGCTGAGCATATTGTCTGTTGTATTTGATTATCTAGTATAAATAGTATTATTTATTTTTATTTTTACTTTTTCTTTTAGGTTTAGTTTTCCTGGGCAGACATAAGTGCGAAGTTACCGCCTGTCTGTCCAGCCAAATGAATTGTGAATTGATGAATCGTTATAGTGTGTACGAATTATGGCGAATAAATTTGATTTGATTTGATAATATCTCGGAAACGATGCGAGGCAAAGACATCGCTACTAAAGACCACTAATAGCAAGTGATCTTGACCCATCAAATTGCATTGAGTCACTTTTAGTCACCTCACTTGCTGTCAGCTATTTACAATGTCGTTTCTCATGCAGTTGTGCAGCTCTTGAGCACTATCTGCCGCTGTCGTGTGATGTGTTTCTTGTTCGAAGCACTGCAGCTGCGTTGCTTTATGTCATCTATTATCTTCACGGGTTACCCTTGCCGGTATGGTTCCGTTGAGCAAATGAAGCCTTAGAAAACAGTCGATGTCTATTACATTATGTAGTCTTAGATGATAATGGAATTGTGTCGCCAGGTAGTTTGCAAAAATACCACAGGTCAGCGTAAGCATATCTTCGGAGAGGGAGAAGGGCAAACAGTTGGAGCCGCGTCTCCTGCATTTTGGATAGGCACGGCGATGTAAATTTTCCCCATGTTTTGGTAAGGAGCTAAATTGTTATGGCGCTCTATTACAAATGCGTTTATTTTGTTAAACCGGTGAACTGTTCAGATCTGAAGTCGGATTCTTGCTAAACTGGTGGCACAGTGCAATGCATAGGTTGACAATGACGTAATTTCTTCACTCCTATCTCTGTACGCTGTTTGGCCGCCATGACGTAGGGCAAGGAAATGTAAACATTTTGCAGCACTTATAGTAAGATCGCCGATCTGGCGCTAGCAATAAGCTTTTCTTAAACCGACTAATTCAATTTTATTTGAATAACGTGACAAATCTTCACCAATTAACTTCGCAAAGTACGACATCATGCCCTACAACATGGGAATGGTATCGTGACCATATATTACTGTGAAGTCACTTCACCCTATCTATGCGCCGAACGGTCGAACAGTTTCCATGGTTTTATTATGAAAATGACGACTTAGTGCTTTAGAAGCAGCACGCGGAAATGCATCTAAGTGCATTGTTTATGTGAGGGGCACAGGAGGGCTCGCCAAAATTACCTCCCCAGATCAACCCCTCGCGGCCTTTTGTCGATCGACAGTCCTGCATTTCTAAAGGTTGCTTAGGCAATGCCAGTGTGTATTGAATCGACGTCTAGTATGTATAGACGGCGAGAGATTAAAGTTTGTCAGCGATGTGGTCCTATTACATAAAGCACCAAGGCTCGGGGAACCTTTGTAGGAAAGAAGAATATATTGATCCTTACTCACAATGGTGGCAGAAACACAAAACTGACAAAAAGAAAAAATACAGGAAGAAAGCAGGAGATAAAGAAAAAGAACGTAATTGAAGCTAACTAGACACAAAACAGCTCGGTATACTGCAATAATTTCTCTTAGCGCTTTCCTATGCATTATTAGCATTAACCAGTTCAGAATGCTATCGAACATAAGCCTGGGCGCTCAGCGAAAGGTATGCTTTAAAGCCGGTTGCAGGCGGACTTTGGTCAATACTTGTATGTTTACAGTGATGTACTTTCTTCATTCCTATTTATGCCAGCTGTTCTGGCGGCCATGATGTAGGGCAAGGAAACAAATGTAAATATTTTGCAGCACTTACAGTCATATCGCCGATCTGGCGCTAGCACTAAGCCTTTTAAACCGACCGATTCAATTTTATTTAAATAACGTGACAAATCTTCACCAATGATCTTCGCAAAATACGACATCATGCCCTTCAACATGGAGATCGTATCGTGACCATAGATTACTGTGACGTCACTTCACCCTATCTATAATTACATATCGTCCGTTCATTACACGTTGCATGTGGTCATCATTATTATCTTTGGCATCATCACCATCATCGATAGGCCTCCAACGTGCTCCACTTTGTCTTTGTCGTTGGAATAATAATTGCATGAGTGACATTTCTACTGCATTTGATTGCAGACACTATCTATACAATGCTATGCTGTGCTGTGGCCATGTATATAACAGGGTTTATTGAACTTTAATCTTGTATCCACAAAGCAAGTCATCAAAAATCTTACTTCTCGCCATAAACGTCAACAATTACGCCTAAACTCGCCAACAATTACTTTTATTATCCATCTTTCTGTTCCCAAAACATGCGAAATTTCCTTATGTGTTTTCGTTGATGTATAATTAATGGTATTACAAGATGACATGGCATTGATGACCGACACGTAATGGGCAGTGTCGCTCATTCATTGGCTAATTCTGACTGGGTCCACCATATGTTTTAGGCAGTACCTTCAAAACGCAATTCTGGAATTTCAACCGTCCACAACAGGCATTGTTTGACAGGTATCGTGGGGTCCAATGGATGGAGTATGGGCAGGTTCCTGCTTGGCATAGAAAGGGGAAGAAAATAGAAAAACTGGTAGAATGGGACGAGGGAAGGCGGCAAAGGAGAGAATAGGAAAGGAAAGGGGAGCTGAAAAGGCCATGGGATGTTGGGAAAGGATGGAAAAGGAAGGAAAGGGAAACGGGGAGGAAAAGGGAAGCCACGAAGGGATATCACCATCACTATCAGGGGGTTTTGTCCGAGTGACCTTTGTCCGAGGGACTTCTGTCCGGGGGGCTTTTGTCAGAGGGGCAATGTTCTACCTTTTAATTTTTGGCGTTCTATACTGTATTTAGTATACTATACTGTATACTTTCTATATTTTTGTTTCTGCGTTAGGAGTAGGCTGATGACAGCATGCAATGAGTAACGCAGCTTCCTATAAGAAATCCGCATAAAACGTCAATGCTGCTGGCCTGCTCGATTACCGCTGAATGCGTATTGGACGATGGATGTCGCTAGTTAACCCGACTTAGCACCTGCTGGACTGGTCGACGCCAGCTCGGGTGTCCGTCGCTGATAGCAATATTCCATCGACGTTGAACACGATCGCCGTAATCATCGACAATGACCATTGACCGGCGCCGCAGACTTGTCGGCAAGGAGCGAACGGCGACCAGTTAGTGCGGGTGCCGGCCAGCCAGCCAGCCGCACGTGTCGGAAAATTGTGTCCATTTGCGATGTTAGCATAAACATGACGAATGCATTCGTCGTTGACGCCGCCGCCGCCGGCGATATACTATACAAGCGATATACGATCCTTAAGCCCCGTCTACACCAGCAACAATGTCCAAGCAACATTGCCGAACGCTACAAGTTGAACGATTCTTTCGACAATGTCGAATGTTGCTTCGACATTGTTGCCATTTTTGGCAACAATGTTGCCGGTTTCGGCAACAATGTTGCCGTTTTCGGCAACAATGTCGAACGTTGCTTCGAAAATATTGCATGTTGCTTCGACATTGTTGCTGGTGTGGACGGGGCCTTACAGATTTGCTCGGTGGCTGTCGATGTCAAACGAGCTGTGCCTGGAACTCGTAAACTGGTTTCAGAATTAACAAACCATTTTCCTCTGTCCGTCTGTGTGTTTTTTGCTTTGTCTTACCTATAAGATCTGTATTTGTGTTTCTTTTGATAGTTTTTTGCTGCTTTTGTGTACTAAACCGTTGATGATCTAATGAAGATGATGATGACAACGATTATACAGGCAAGACCCCAAAAAATACAGTTAACTACGAGAATGATTTAGCTAAATTTATCAAGCAGTTGAAACGTTCAACATCTTTTCACTACCTTGTGAAATATTAATGCCAGAAAACAGCAACAACCGGGAATGTGTACGGTGATGAGCTATATATCACAACGTGATTTAGGTGGAATCGTTTACAAATACTTTGTTACATATTTACTACTGAGTCTGCCATAAAAGAATTTTTAACATTAGTCGATATCTAGTAAAGTTACATGTAAGAAATTTGATTGCTTCAAGCACCATATGCACTGTGAGATCTAACGTATGGAGGGCAGTAACTGTTATAACAGCATCACGTTACGATAACAGCCTTCAATAACCTTGACTCCGTGAAAGACAAGTATCAAATCGGTGTTTTCTCGACCACTTGTGACTCGCCGACTAATGCCATCAGTGACTGTCTGAACGCTGACTGTGTGCGCAAGCGTTTTGTCCTGACGTCTTTCTTCTTGGTTGCTGCAGTTGCATAGAGTTGGCGATTCTTTAGGTTTTTCAGTGTGACCACTGCAAATATCTTTTCGTCAGTTAACAAAATTGTGCTAACATCATTAGATGAATATTTTTCAGCAACCGTTTCGAATGACTGAGTTTTACATGACAGTTTGCTCCACTCACCTCTGGAGCATGGCCATTTTCGAGCACAAACATTTCGCAAGGTAGTGTATCGACGCATTTGAGGGGTGGTAGGATATTTTATTGTCTGTTTATTACAAAATTTACTGTTAAGTCTAATGGTAAAAGAATTTTTGAAATTGGTCAGCATTTGGCAAAGACAGAGGCAAAAATATAGTGGCACTTTTATCCGGACACAGTGCAACCGAAAAGTGTCTTTGTGTCTGTCTGTTCTTTGTTCCTAATGCAAGGCCACAGTTTTCAGCAGATCTGCGTGAAATTTGGCATGTGGAATCCTTATACCCTACAGATGGTCATGGAGGTTAACGAGGGCCGCTCGAGCCCGCGGGCTCGCGCTACGCGCGCCGTCTATACGCAGCTGCAAATGAGCGGCGAGCTCCGTCGGGAAATTCGGAACTAGCGGCCAGTTCGAGCACCGTAGGCGCGAGGTGTGACCGAGTGCCGTAGGCGCGAGGGTGACACACTAGTACTGTATCAATTTATTTTCACGCTAACACTGTACTATTGGTATTGAACACAACAGGAAAACGGCGTCAATAACAATGACATGGATACGTTCATAACAGTGAACATAGTTCTGCATTTATACGGGCATACATAAACTTACGCCTGTGGTTTAATTCAGAAGTTCTGCTCAATTGGAACAATAATAAAAATACAAAAATACTGAAAATACTCGTAGACACTCAAAAACTGGAACTGGAACGACAGCTGAAATTAGCTCACAGGAATTAAAGAGAATTAAAATCATGGAACTGAAATATTACTGCAACTGTACCGACGATCGTGCGTTTCGGGACTGCCATGATAAATTGAGATATATAGTGGTAAATCCGAACCTTAACTGTGATTTATGTCGTGGCAAGCCGGTATCGCTGATGTTCACCGGTTATAAATCTAATGTCTATTCGATGATATATGATTCATGTCGGGATCAATACAGACGGCCACATGGACGGATGCATTGCACTGCATAATGCATTTCCCTGTGGGTTATCAATTAGCGCCGTAATTGAAAGCCATGGAAAAGTATTGATGAATAGCTTAGCACTGTTAATGCTATTAGCGGACATAACCTACGTCGGAAATTAGCGTCACGCTTAGAGCTTTAGTTATTCATTCACAAGACGGGCGACGTCTCATTTCGATGAATGCTCGTATTCTGTTCAAATTCAAGTGGTCTAGGCTGCCTGCTGATGAAAATTTTTACCACTGAAATCAAGCTAAAATCAAGCCAAAATATCGCTACTTACTTCCTCGAAGCACGGAACACAATATGTACCAGCCTGCAATGTTCTGTCATTCCGTTGTTCAGCTCGCAGGATCAGGCAATTTCTGATGAAGCAAGTTCTGATGAAAGTCTACAAACTACACTCAATGAAAACGTAAAATGTTCCACTGGAATAATTCGCCTAACAAGTTCGTTACATTAACAAGAAATTTGTGTATCACTGAGTGACGATTGGCTAGCAAAAATAAGACGGGGTATACAAATTTTAACCGAACAACAATTTAATCGATTAATTTGTTAACGATTACTCGACTAATTACAATCACAAACACATTCACTGCATTCATTGTTCGAAAAAGCTTACAGAATTCGATGGACAGCGATTAAAAATTATTATTGTCTTAGCCTGGAGAACATGCGTATAATTTTACGTTCGTGTGAGATCTACTCGCAGTTTCAATATTCATGTAACTACGGCCGTATCGACTTTTTGTCTAGAAATTCTATGAGAACAGAGACAGGCAATTACGCGTCGGTGGTACTATAGCCGAAACCGTGTTATTGCGGTAGCTGTTTGAATTGATCGGATCCATAGATATCAGCGTCTCGGCGAACAGTAGGAAGTGGAATTCCTTGCTTGCTAATGGAATGGATTGTAAATAATTTAGCTGCAGTCAGACGCTTTAATGTGCTACGAAAATAATAACAGAAGTTTACGGCTAACGTAAAGTTTGTATTGATCGGAGATAGACGTGGCAGGCACTGCTCCGAAACACTGGGCACTGGAAGATCAACCGTAAAAATGCAAAGCTGATAGTGAATTTTTCATACATGCTAGTTACTACGCTGGCGTAGGATATGGCGTTCAGTCGCGACTATCTGTTTGTTTGTCTGTCTGTCTGTTTGTTCGCGCTCTAAAAGGAAAACGGCTTGAACTATCAGCACCAGTCGGTAGACATATAATCCACGGCAGGACCTTGGCATGCACTGACGCTGAGGTCAAAAGGCCAAAGGTCAAGGTCACAGGGGTATCAGGTGCACCCGGCGAAAATGTTTTGCGTTTTTAGGAAAAACGACCCATTACGGTAACCTAAAATTTTCACAATAACTGTCCCGAAAGTTTTCATCGCCTCACTTATCGACGTGTTGTGTGCAAATTTCGTGAAATTTGGCAGACGGGAAATTGGTTAAATCGGCGTTGCTTTCCTGACAAAAAATTTCGCCTGGCTGTCCAGCTGTCACTGCTGGGCAGATCGTGCTCAAAATCTGCCAATCTGACACGACAATTTATTCAGAGTGCTCCAGATTTCATTCAAATCGATTTGCTTTCGCCGGAGTTATAGCCGAACGCGTGAACAAGGCCATGCTATGAAAGCGCAAAAATGCCACGAAAACGCAAATGTATTTTCAACAAAAGCGCAAATGTAGAATCAATAAAACCGCAACTTGTAACTACAAAAGCGCAACATCGTCAGTGTCAGTCATACATAGAATAAGAACTCGTAGCAGACACTAAGCAAAAAATAAGACGCAAAGCGATATCCAGTCTTCCTTCTTATGCGTGCTGATTGCAATTTCTCGTAAAATATGTATGGTTTCAAATGCAAAACGTTCTTAAAGGCTGGTGTGCAGTTGATTCCGCGGATGTGCGTTTCTTTGGTTTCACTGATAACAGCGCAGCTGATAACGCAACCGGAGTTTTTTTGACCTTTACGTCCACATCCCTCTACCGAGCGTAATGAACACGAACTTGGTCTTCCCTTTTCCCCTAGGAATATTCCCATAAAATTTGGTACAATTCCGTCCACAATCTTGTAGTTATTTGGTCACAGACAGACAGACAGACACACAGACACACAAGCCAACGCCGGTAAAAACATATTCACTCGCTTTCGCGGGGATAATAATATTTCTTACTGTAATAGTTGGTGCAACTAGAGTTCGTCCTAAGTGGGCTTGCAGCTGCTATTTATAAATCTTTATTCACCAACTAGTGGTAGTCAGATAACACAGAAACACAAAACATAAATACAAAGCAAAGCAGAAAAAAAAACTAACACTGACCAGTGTAGACACGTAACGCGCATAGCACATCGTTACACTATGTGTAGGCGGGCCTACTAGTAACGATCGCTGGCATCTGTCGTCGTTTGTCGTCTGTAACACTCGCATATGCAACGTAACTCATCAGGGGTAGCACGCGGCGGGCCAGTCGTGTTACGTCCCGTTAGGGCGACACATTGTTTTATCAGCGATCTACCGTATATATGTCAGACACCAAAATTGGCTTAATACCGACACGCAGGTAGTAATAATATAGAATAATATAGACAAATAAACACAGATACAAAATGTACATAACATTCTTATGATAGAGTTGTCACACTGACGTAGTTTATCCCAAAACAATTTTAGTGCGACGAGCCAAGGTGATACTCGGTAGCTCAAAGCCAAACTGTTCCTGACAAACTTTAGCTACTTCTATATTGCTTGTTCTGAGCAGTTTCATAAAAATCTAGTTATGACAAAATCTATGGAAGATAAGATAACTGTTTTATTTAGCGGACAGTTTTTCACCGTTACTTCCACATCCCTCTACCGATTATAACGAAACACGAACTTGGTCTTCCTTTTCCCCTAGGAACCTTCCCATAAAATTTTGTACAAATCCGTCCACAAACTTTTTACTTATTAATACAATATTCGTTTAATAAAATATATGACAAGTACGCATTATTTGAAAGTGTATGAAAGTGTCAGTAACTGTTTTTGTATAACATACGCATAATAAAATTGCTAATGTTTAGTGTTCGGGTTTTTGCAATGAGTTCGTAGTCATGTCGTCTGCGTCTGAGGTTGTAGCTGTATTCAGTCCTTGGAGGCAGCAGTGAGTGTAGCACGTGCCGATCATCGTTTAGCACACGTTCAAAGAGTGTCTCATCTGCAAGTTGGAATTGTTCCACTGCTGACTGGGTGTCAACGTCACAGTAACCCAGTCGCAGACCGACACACAGACAGACACACAATCCAACGCCAGAAAAAAACATACTCCCACGCTTTCGCGTGAAGAATAAAATGTCACCGGCATACACAATATTAATAAACCGACCACGATCTAAAGTACATGTTTCAATGAGATCACTGAGATAATTAGCAAATAAAAAGGTGCCAGAACAGACCCTGGCGAACACCATACATAACGGAGAAAAAGTCAGACTGAATATTCGCCCACTTTACACAGCTGTAGCAGACGAAAATCATACTTTCCAGCAAGTGAAGAAATTTAACTGGAATATTTCGCTTCATCAACATGACGAAGAGAGCGTATAAATTTGCTTTGTCAACGGCCTTTGACAAATCAGTAGCGCATAAGTTTACAGTGCTGCCATTGCGAACAGAAGACTCCACTATATATATACATCTTTATTCACCAAATAAGGTAGCAATGTACATAATGAATAGATAAACAAAGAAAAAAGAAGTTTATGCGTCGGACTGCATAAATGGCATGGCTATAAATGGCATGGTTACAGCTCAGGCCTTTCTTAAAACCAAATTGAGTGTCAGAGGTTTTTAACACATTGTTAAATCTATCAAGTAAACTGTACTCAAAAACGTAGCATAATATTGAGCTTATAGCAACGGCTCTAAAGTCAATGTACGTCATTGCTTTATTGCGACAATGCTTCATTCTTAGAACTGGGACAATATATAAAACCAGTCGGAACAGCTTCCACAATATGTTCGTCTACGATTGCTTTCTGCTGTCCAGGTTACGTACCGTACAGTAATATAGTAGGCCTGCAAGGCTGGCTAGTTCGCTTGTTATATTACTGCGTGACGTGTTCGCGGGCACGCACGCGAACAACGGAAGCCCGGTGTTATAAAGGACGACGTGCGCCTGTTCTGACGTCACGTAAACATCTCCGACTTCAGCAGCTGTGTTATCAGCTGCGCCGCTTCTCTTCTGCGCACCGCTATATTTTCTGACTGTCAGCGCTGCGCCGGTTGTCTGTCGCAGACTTCAGCCTCCACTGCAGAACATCAATCAAATCCGGGTAAGATTTGTTCTTTTCCACCATCGCTCTTGTTGTCTATTATATATAGTAGCTTTTTATTTATGAATGAAAAGCGTTAGTTTAAACTTTCGTATGCAACGGGAAGAAAATGGACGTACGCTAATGAGTGAGTTTTGCGCGTGCGTAAACTCGATGTAAAAATTCCAAACAATTTAACCGATTTACCGTACCAAACTTCTCTTACGATCTGGAAGAAAAACAAGGCATTAGGCTGATTTTCCACGCAACGCCGGATGACAAGCAAGCACGATCATTTGCCAATTCTGTAGCGGCAGTAGCGATAATAATAATATAGAGCATAACGCGCCATGTGTCGATCAGTAAAACATGACAAATCGCAGGCGCGAACAATAAAATAACAAAGCAATCGTAGATATCAGACTTCCCCCGCGGTGTGCAATCGCACCCTTAACTCTATATACTTCCTTAACCTAAGTCCCATTAAAGCTAAATTAACTTGGCTTTCCTATGTCCATCGGTATATATTTGCTTCTTCGGTAACGTACACCTTTATCATAGTAACGGTGACAACGGCGTCGTGCGTTTCCGTAATTCTTCCCATTAATCGTACGTTCCTCTTTTAGTTTACTTTGCGAGTAATTTTGAAATAGCCACAATTATGCCCTTTAATAATAGGGAATTGAATTTTGTCCGACTTTATACTAAATAAGGAAATTTAAGCCAAATCGGTCCTTCGTAGCGAAATTCATACCGATATACGGCCTTTACAATGGATTGTCAATGAGGAAGAAAACCCCAAAAATTGCCCGTTCCCTTGGGATTGTGTCACCCCGCCGGAGGAGGACCGAGCCACGGCCATTGGCAACATGCAGATCGCGCGTAAAGTAAAGTATGTAAAGTGTGTTTCGGAAGATATGCTGACGGACATACAGACACACACACACACATAGACGTGCTCATTACAATACTTCGCAGTTGCCAAGATAGCTGTGTAATAAACGTGATAGGAATCAATATGCATAAAACTAGGCTATGTTAATCACGCAAATTAAATTTATTAGCACCTACGAATAGGATTTTATGTTCTACATATGGCACATTTTAAATTTGTAATGTAGCGCAACATACAACTTCATGTACCACTGAGTGTTTTATTATCGTTCTTTAGCTTTCCGTTGGCAGATGAACAGTTATAGTCGACCACCAGATAACTGTTAGGACTGCTTGCGGATAATTCGCTCAGATGTGGACCGCTTGGCCGTTGGCGGTTGAAATAATGATAGCGATAAACACATTATGCCGTGCTAAAATTACGAGAAAGAAGCAGATGGTGCCAATGGCATCATGCAGCGATATGCTGGAAATTCAGTTGTGCCATTACGGTACCACGTGGAGACGACTTGCAATTTTCCATCAGTCGTCTGCAAAGCCTCACTTCCAGCTACAATCATCTGCGCTCTAGGCCTATAATGATGCAATCAGACACCAATGACAGGATCGTGGTAATCCGTCGGAAATACCGTGTTTTGGATATAGTGAAGGTCGGAAATGCGAAGCGTGCGGAATCGCAGAGGCGCCTGTGGCGGAACAAGTTTCGACGTTTGGATATCGCTAATTCAAAGTCGGATGTCGATTCTCGTCTGTCTTTTTCCTCATCGCCAGCCGGGGCCTCGGGGAAGCCCCCGATTCCACATGTCTATCATCAATGTAACTGAGGGGGCGGACCTGGCCGGCTCAGTCGTGGACTCATGACGTGGCACAGTGGCTGGCGTTTAGTGTTCTTTGTTATTTGACCCCGGGGTAGATACGGCCCGGGGGCGAAGGTGGTATCTGGTATCCATGACCACAGGTAAAGGCCAAAGCCACTAGCCAATGCTCAAACCAGGATGAGGTGGACTATGTGTAAGTAGTTTACGTTAACCGCGTTTATTTACTTATGCAAATTAAGTTGGCCTAGCGAGCGTCCATTCTTGAATGACATGTGTTTACTATAGCTGCTACTATACTAGCCAGGGCCTGACCACGGAACCCTATATATTACTATAGGTGTTATTATATAGGAGTACATGGCCTGACTAAGTTATGGCGAGTCAACAAAGACCGAAAGGTTTACATGTCAGAAAGTAAACAATGTAAAAGTAAACAAACAGTGGCGCCGCCAAGCAAACGTAGCCAAACTGCTAATCGACGAGGGGATGTACGCCTTTCACCCTCTTAAACTACGGAGTTACTGGGCTGAAGTTTACCAAATGTTTACATGATGTAACCACATCATCGCAGATAAACCTGTTAAAATCAGAAATGCAGTACTGCACTCCGTATAGGAATGCTAAGGCGACGAATGAAGGTGAGTCGGCCGATTTCGCCCATTTTGAACCCTAAAATTGGTTACCATGGCAACGTCTCATGAGCGATCGGGAAAAGAGGGTCACATCAGTAATCTACCATCAAATATCTATTACATGGTGAAAATTAGGTGAAAATCGATCAGATGGATCCTGATATAATTTGTTTGAATAGTTTATTTTAAAGAAAGAAACGACAGGGTGTACATCTTTGCCTATCTTATATTCCGGAGTTAATGGACCAAAGTTCATCAAATTTACACACAATGTAGTCAGATCATCACAGATGAATTTAAAAAAAAAATTAGAATGGTGATATTGCAATCCGTTTTGGAATGCCAAAGCAACGAATGGAAATGAGTCGGCCGACTGCGCCCATTTTAACCTTAAAATTGGTTGCCGTGGCAAGTACGTCAAGCCATTGGGATAGGAGGTCAGATCGGTAATCTACGATCAAATACCTACCATGGTGAAAATATGGTAAAAATTGACCCAATAGATCCTGAGGTCATTTTGATCAAACGTTTATTTTTAAAAAGAAAAAAGAAGAAATTAACGCAAACATGACATATAGCCTGCGGGGTATACATGCCGCACCGGCTAAATTATGGGTGAAAAAATGATTGGGCTCCCCTATCACCATGATGAGTTGCACGAATTAAGATGAACTTTGGTACAGCAGAGAGAGCAGAGGATACGGTAGATCAGCTATTCTCTACGTTTCCCGAAACTGTAATTTCTGTAAAAATTAGGAATTTCGCAAGGTATCGGCAGATTTGAACGAAATAGGGCCTAACATTAAGCAGGTGTTATTTCGCTTGCGTGATTCGTACCCAATCTGACGGATATACGTACAAACTGAAACCTAAAAAGCATAAAAACTAAAAATAAATGTTAAAAATCGGATATTGCAATACCGGAAAAAATGTAGGCGATAAATACAAACATTGACGCTCTAACCCTAACCCCATTTTTCGCGGCATTAGTTATATTTATCGAGTGATGCATATGCAACGAATATGCATAGCACGGTCTGTGCTATTGCCCGGTGTCTGTCACAAGCCGTCGAAACAATTGAATGGATCTGAGCTGGTTTTCGACACAGAGCCTATTCTCGCACTTATCTTACATTGTGCTGTAAGGGAATTCGGGTATCCCCAAAACAAGTACTGTCCTCCGGAACTTAGTCCCAAAATCTGAACTTAGCCAATTTTTAATGCTTTTTTGGCCACGACACGTCGACCGTCGCCAGTTTATCACACTTAGCGCGCACATTTGTTTACCACACTGCGAGCGTGATGCAGGGGTTCGCTTAATCGCGACACATTGAGATACAGTGCGGGCGGCCGTCCTGTAGTTTAATCCATTAACGAAATATCGATGTTTCTGTATATCACGTTGTTATTGCATTGCGCCCGAGGCGAGCAGTTGCTTTTGATTCATAGTCCAGTAATGGTTCCGGTCAGCTCTGAGCTTTGTCTTAATCAGAACGCCGTTGATTAGTTTGTATAGTAGCCGCTCAGCGGCTGAACCCAGTCTCGGTAAAGCTGGATTTCCGTTGACGGAATCAGTGATACACGTATCAGATATGGCGTGTGAGATAATCGCGTTGGATTCCCGACCGCTTCCTGGCAAGTCGTTGCGTGGTAGTTTGCGCCTGTTTCGCTAGCGACGTCGGCGCGTGGCCTTAAACAAAATAACGTGTTTCGTTCACCTTCATTTCATCGTCTGTCGAGCATCAAAGTCCGAACGCAACGACGATCAAACGAGAAAAGTCGGTCTGTATTATTATTATTATAATAAAAATCGTACACGAAATACACAATAAAAAGCTAGCCAACATGACGTGGCCATAAAAAGCTAAGCATACATAGTTTATACGGCACAACGATACGATATGTTTACAAGCGTTCAAATAGATGACGAATGTAGCGCACGGTACCAAGAACGGAAAACTAAAAAGCAAAATCGGGTTGCTGAGAATAAACAAGACATTAGAAGCTCAGCTATCGCAAAACGATCGCGCGCGAAATGTTGTCATTGTTCAGATATTAGAGATTGTCTCAAAAAGTGGAGTTTTGCACACCTGGTTGATATACGTTCCCACGGGCAAAGTCGAACTACGAGATTGCTTTCGTTTTGCAAAGCTTATGGAGTTCTTCCGGAAAGTACTAGATGTCTAGATGTGTTGATAAACAAAAGACGTTTGAAGATGTCGAAAACTTGCATTTTTGTTGTAATTTCGGACGACTCGTGCCGAAACGGCTAAGCGAATCGAACCGACTTTCGGGAAAGCGGCTACCTAAAGTAGGACCGTGCTACATT
>Ga0209363_1000587_pt1 | contig 14708 bp, 7 predicted proteins | sample WorMetexBAHAMAS3_FD_187385 | JGI IMG/M metagenome (GOLD analysis project Ga0209363, IMG submission 187385) | Marine gutless worms symbiont microbial communities from Max Planck institute for Marine Microbiology, Germany - Inanidrilus exumae... | ecosystem: Host-associated > Annelida > Digestive... | reverse complement strand
GTATTGGGGCATGGAAGTAGGATGATCGTTTGCAATATCTGGGGTTATCTCGCTTAGACAAAAGAAGAGCAAGAAGTGATTTATTTGAAACTTTTAAGATTATCAATGGTGTGTACGACATCAATAGTGAATATTTTTTCGAATTTGATGCTGGCGAAAGAAGGGGTCATAATCAGAAATTGTTCAAAAAGCGTTTTAGACTGGATTTTAAAAAAATGCATTTAGTAACAGAGTTGTCTAGGAATATGCAGTCTGCACAATGTGTTAACGCCTGCACGATAAACACGTTTAAAAAGTATGTTTCAGTTGATTAGGAACCGGAAATTACAAGTATTAGAAGTGTTTTGAGATAGTGGACAGTATATGGCGCAAGCCTGTGTCTACTCATGCCAGCAGTATCTGCTGTGCTGCTGGCTTCGGTGAATTCGGTGAATTTAATTGCGGTCTTTTGCGCTGATTTGCGACGTTTAGGCTGACCGCTTGGAACGGATGTTCATTCATGCGGTAGATTTAGAATATAAGGAATATAATAATAGAATTTCGTAATATTAAAACATATAATGAGTAATACGAGAACACGAAGCCTGTCGTAAGTTCATATGCATGTGTTTAAATAACACGAAAATGGGCATTTTATAGTTTCGAACGTAACTATGTCCGACCGTCGCAGAGCTTCCGTCATACAAACTACTATTAGAACGTGGTGTATACTAATTTGCAGCCGGCCGGCTGTTTTTGCGTCCGGTAACTGGACACTTCGCCTACTGGACAGTTCGGGACACATGAAGTTTAGCGGTACGGAAATGTATTGGAAATTCCCGTGCAGTGCATATGTATTCATGCACTAAAAGTAGTTGGAATTTGTTGACATTATTTACGTTTCTTAGACATGTTCGCCACGTTGTAATTTTGTAAAAAAATAAACGTTTTTTTCTGGAGAAGGGGTAAAGCCGCCTCCCCAGACCTAACTCCCCTATTTTTTAAATAAAGTAGTGCGGATGTTGTGTATTATTGAGCCAATTCACACTCAATGAGTACCTTCATTAGCTGAAAAATAGCCATTGAGTGAATGTGCGTGATTAGACGATTAGCGGTACATATTGAAATGCATTGCATGGGAATTTCCAATGCATTTCCAAATGCGTACCGCTAATCTTCACACTAGCCGACAGTTCGCCTACTAGACATTTCGCCTACTGCCTGGACAGTTTGCCTACAGATTTCCCATTTTGCCTACAAAACTACCGGAATAAAATGATGTGACTTTTGATGTTCTGCTGCCGCGCTGAATAATTATCGTTTGGCGGCGGCGATGTCCTCGCTGTTTACGCGCTCAGAGATAATGGACGGTTTCAGTAAAGTCGCTGTATTCTGGTAAAACTGTTTGATGTTAACTCCCGCATAAATGTGCGGACCTGGACCAGCGTGGCAGCATTCCGACTGATATTAATATTGACAACTGTTAGGCCTAGCATTGTGATGACGGATATTATTTTAATTAACAGTAGACCTAGGTATTTAAACAAAAATACTACTGAGTATTGGAGTGGAATCAAGACTTCGTGTCATTATACATCTGACGCCTCTGAATCTCCGGACTTTATGGCGCTATATAAATTAGTTTTTAACTTAACTTTAACTTAATTCAGCAACAGTAAGACGAAAAGATATAGGCCTAGTGACAGCATAAATGAACTGGCGAAGGCCTTCAAAGTGGACGGGAGAGGATGATTAAACAAGCATCCACCGACCCACACCATGACCGTCGTGATAACGATAACGTCGTGATAATGACGGTCGTGCCCACTCCGGGCAAGTACTGGCAGTGGGTACGTCCGGCAGCTTCAGTTGAATGCATCCACCTGCCTTGGAATGTGAGTGTGACACTAATTACTTCCCGCCCGCACGACCGTCGTTATTGTGTGCCGCCCGTCGCTCTCTTTTTGTTGGTGACTCCGATAACGCGACCTGTTATATACGGACAACGCGCCTTAGTAGACTAATGCGAAATATCGAATCGTTTGAGAGGGAATTATAGCGATATTTGATACGATGCGATACGCCTTCAATATCGCGATATTCGATACGATACGATGTATCGTGCCATTACTACTCCACTCTTCCTATTTCATATCAACGAGCGGACCAAATCATACATAACCGATTACACATTGGACATACTCGTTTAACACATTCTTATTGAACATGAAGATCCTCCAAATGTACAAACTGTAATCAACGTCTGTCTGTCAAACACATACTGACAGAATGTACTTTATATGGTCAAACATGGCATCGGTACTATAGTGTTTAAGGTCACCTTTCTTGGGAAGTGGGATGAACATGGAGAATGTCCATTTTTCTGGCCACTTGCCAGTTTCCCAGATTGCCACACATATTCTATGCATTCTATCCAGTAGTGTCTCTTCTCCTGCTTTGAACATTTTTTTCTGGGACCTAATTAGGACCCGTGGCTTTGCCACTTGCTGTCTGGCGGATGGCATGAACAACCTCTGAACGAAGTGGTGGAGGATTTTGCTCCCAGTATTTTTTGTTCAATTCCGCAATGTCTGTTGCATTCAATTTGATGTTGTAGTGCATCGGGACAGAGCTTGTATCAGATTCTTGGTCTGCAAAAAAATTGCACCTCTGAAGACATCAAGAAAGCATACAGAAAGGTTGTTAGTTTTGTATATTATTGTGCAGTGGTGCAATGGGTAGAGCATTGGACTGGCAATTAACAGGTCGTGGGTTCAAATCATACTCGGAGCAAAAGTTGTGTAACAACCTTGGGCAAGTTGTTGACACCTATGTGCCTTTGTCAACCAGTATAACCGGGTACCAGCCAAGGGGCGGTGATGCTCTGCGGCTGGGAAGGTAACCGCAGGCCTGGCAGAAAGTAATGGCAGCCTACCGCTGGGTTGATGCCTTATAGTCAACCTGTGGGCTGACTGCCTGTACACCGGGATCAGCTCTGGGCCCAATGCTTGGTAATGAGTATTGGAAGCCTTTACCTTTTCATTACATACCATACATATTTGCATTATGGTTTGAATCAGGTTGGACTATGCACAATTGCACACCATTTGCTATTCTTCACTCTTCAGTACAGCAACATGTGTTCTTTCCATTTGTTTTGTTCTTTATATAGAACTCATTACATAAATCTTTTCAATTGAAATCTGATGGTGGTTTTTTATTTTTCACTGTTCTTAGTAAATTTCTGTAGTACTGTTCATGTTTACCGTGTGACACTATGCTAGCACAGTATATGCTGTCATCGTGTCTGTCTGTCTGTCTGTCACATGACAGAGTTCTACAAAGATGGCTAAACCTAGGATCACACAAACAATGCCATGTGAATGATGTGATAGCCCAGGGACTCTAGTTTGCTGATGCCAAAAATCTCCGCGAAATTCCAACGGGATCACCCCCAATGGGGTGCCAAATAGAGGTTTTGTAGGTTCAAATCAGCGATTTTCCACCAATATCTGGCTATATCTCAGAAACAGTGCAAGATAGGGACATAGTTACTATGGAAGGCTAATAGGAACTTGTGTGTGCTCTTTCGAATGGCAATATCAGGACATCCTTTAGTAATACTGAGTCATTGAAACATTCATATAACATGTCTTCTTTGTAAACATCAGCATATGTTTTGCAAATGTACATGTTGGTTATTGTTTCAGTATGCATTGTTATACCATCCAGATAAAAACCCAAACAACCCAGCTGCTACTACAAAGGTGACTTTTTGTGTTCATCCAGTTCCATTGTAATTGACATACTGTTCTAGAATTGACATAATCTTCTTCTAATTTTTGTTATACAACCTATGAAGTTGACTGGTTGATTTGCAGTTGCATTATTTAATTAACAGCAGGTATTGCTACATACTGGCCTTATATTTTGATAATCTTTAGAGAGCAATTGAACTGTAATGTTATGGTAATACTAAAACTAGGAATGGTATTGGCAAAAACGTTTTTGTTACAAATAGAAGTGAAAATAATTTTACCGTATCTAGGTTTTGTGTATTTGCCACTACACCATATCTTCAAAAGAGTAGTCAATAAAAAGTAAACCAATTTTAATAATTTTTGGTACACAGAATCCTGAAAAAATTTGACATATGTCATTTTGAACTTGACCACTGTAGTCTATAGCTGAAATTTGTCATCACTCTACCTTGTGAAATGCAGATCTCTTTCGTCTGATCGAAGTAATTTCACTTAACTGCAAAGTAGATGGTTTTGAAAACAACCAATAGTTATGTTGTATGGCAACAAGTGAATTTCAGGCATGCAACAACATTACGGGAACTATTAACACTGACCATCTTCTGCATTGATACACTCTTCCAGATTTTTTGCCACTGAGTCATCATAGCCTTCAACCCTTTTCTCAAAAAGTGAGCCTCCTTTGGTTTTAAAGTCGACCTGGACCCCAACGCTGAGACCTTTTGAATTGGTCCAATGTGCCAGCCCAGGGAGAGAGGGATTTCATAGGTGTGTGTGGTGTGCACGCTATATAGGGTGAAGGAGAGAAAGTAGGCTTGAGCAGCTTGTCAGGTATTTCTAAATACGCCCCATTAAGGCGTGGCCTATTGTTTGACTAAGCCCGGACTGGCACTTATGCAGCGACAGCCCCACCGGTCTGCCGTTCAGCGCCCAGCCACCTGATTGACACTTCTGCAGCGTCAGCCAGGAGACTTAATCACATCTATCTGCTTCGGCTCACGTTAGTGCGGCTGATACCTTGATGCTGCTAATCAAGGCATCAGCAACAGTCACAGTTTATAGAGGACACTGTCGAACCATCTTACCTGCCCTCGATTAACTCCCTGTTCGTCATGTGCATAGGAATTATTAGAAATAATTCTTTGGTAAGTGGACGTGCCCGGGCTGAGTCGAAACCCGGCCACTGAGCGTGTCACGCTCTACTGCACGTGGTGACCGAGTGCGTTAACCACTTGGCCACAAGGGCAGGTCCAGTGATGAATGAAATTTAATTAAAATTTCTCACCATGCCATACAGTCATGTATTACCGTGTAGAAGACATGTACTGCTGTGTAAAACGTTTTCACAATACTGTCACTTTGGTAACATGCAGCAATTACTTTTTCGCATTTGTCAGGGTACAGCAGTTCCATTTGACAAGTGTGGTGGACAGATTTATAATCTTGACAAATATATAATATTCTGATGTGAAACTTCTTTAATGTTGTGAGAACTAAAAATTATTGATTGAGTTATTCAAAAAATAACCAGTGTCCAAAGTGATTTGGCAAAAGGCCGCATCACCATGTTGTCACCCCTTGTGGCAGCGAATGCATTTGTCCTCTGCTTGCATTAGGCAATGCACTCATGCATAGGTATGTTACAGTGGGTTAGCTCATGTCCCCCTCATAAGTGCTTCTTCCCGTGGGGGATCTGGACCTTCGTCTAATACATGGTCTTTTTGCACAGCGCACCCCTGTGCTTAACACACAGACCACGCAACATGTAAGATCTATAGCAATAGGCCACATCTGTGCACTACATGCGTCGTGCAGGTGATGTGGCATAAGAAGGGTATTAATTTTTTTGTCAAACATGGTATAGAATGGATATTCTATGCATAAACATAAATATTACTATTTGCTTTTTTGGTGACAATTGCAACCGACATTTTATGCAAAAATGATTAGAGAATAGTGATGTGAAAATGAAAACTGTGGGATAATAAATCCAGAATGACAGTTTGTGGTGTGTTCTGTAGGCCCTAAACATTGTGTGTGATTCTCTTGACTGCTTTCACTCAAATTGTGTCATGACAGACCGTGAAAAGAACCTTCTTGGCACAAGAAGATATATGTGACATTAAAATTAATTCGGAAACCTTTCGTACTATAGCTTAAGTAGATGTTGCGGATTCGCCTTTGTTCCAACAAATACCAAGCTTCTGGTAAATGCTGGGTTTTTCTTTAGGTATTTTTAGTAAATACTGGGATTGTGTTAAAAGTTTTACCATGTGGCATTTGCTTGGTGCAGTTTCAGGAAGTAAATCATGCTAACGGTGTTCTTAGTGACACGGTGAAGCGTAACATCTACGACCGTTACGGGTCCATTGGTATCTATGTAGCCGAACAGTTTGGTGAGGAGAATGTCAATACATACTTTGTTCTGACCAGTCCATGGTGCAAGGTATGAACTCGTGTTTATTGATGCCACACTCTGCAGTTGCTGTGTTGTATGTAACAGTGTTTAAGTTGGGTTTGATTAATTTGTACCAGGTGAGAAATGGTGTGATGTTATGATTATTTGATCGATTACACCATATAACTCGTGATGCTAAATAAATGAAGTGTAAGCAGTGTAGTGTTACTCTCCAGGTTGTGTATAAACGGCCCACTGGATAATACCCAGTCCATGGTTATTTCACACAAATTAGACAAATTTTATTTAGCCATTTAGTTGATGAGCAAGTAGTTTTTCCGTAACTTGTGCACCTTGTTCTGATTGTGGTTGAATGTTGTTTCTATCCTGTGATAACATCGACAGATGCACAGTAATAAAAAGTTTAATTAATTACTTTCAGACAAGTAACGGTAATCGGTAATTAATTATTGTTTTCTGATAGTAATTAATTACTGCAGTAATCCAAACACTGGCTGCAGATTCTGTTGGAGACCTTACTTTAGGTGGACTGGACATGCTCTAGTTAAATAAAAGCTGAAAACAGTATTAGTTTTATTAGTGAGCCAGTGTGTTCTAAAAATGTGATAAGTGATAGCCTACTGGAGTTGTTGTAATGCTTACAGAAGTAGAGCTACTAGCTTGATGTAGAAATGACAAGTGCAGGTTGATTTGTAGGCACTGTTTCTGTTCTGTGGAGCCATCACCGGCTGCTATCTTTGCTGCTGTTTCTGCTGCTTCTGTAACTTCTGCTGTGGCAAGTGCAAGCCGCGACCAGCTGAAGACAACATGAGATATGCCAACCTGAGAGTGAGTACGTTATATGCATGTAACTGATTTCTTAGGGTCCTGCACGATGGACTGCATTCTCAGTCACACTGGCGATAGTTAATATATACTCTGTCTTTAGATAAACCAAAATACAAGTCTCGTGATGGTTGGCGGCCATCTGGCGCTCAGTATACATTCATCAGATGAACATGGCAAACTAACGCAATGGCTATGGTCATGATGAGAGCACCCAAACATTGCCATGGTATTATTGTTATTAATATGTCTGTTGTGTGTCTGTCTAGCTGTCCACTCACATATCTCAGAAACCACTCATCCAAATTTTCTGTACTTGTTACCTTAGTCATGCTCTCACAACACTGCCATACATTATCTACTTATGGTTTGGTTTTCGCATAATGAGGCCAGTGGAGCAGAATCAAAGATGACTTTATGTTTGGTCAAGTTCGGCAGGTGGCAGCACAGCAGGTGAAGTCTGTTATCCCCGACTACCATGTTGCCAGAGGGAATTACTAGTACTTGCTGTCATACTTTTAGTTGTAACTTGGAGCAGTATTCTTTTGTATGCAGAATTTGAGACAGTTGGAGGGTAAATGAGTTGGCAGAGATACGGTCACTCTTTTGAATACATACATGTGTGAGCTTCTTTGTAGCAAACACATGGTCAGGCATGAAAACATGGATCAGAGACACGGCAGACTTTGCTAGATAGGCGAGAAGCGATAGAGGTTTGAAGGTTAATTTGAAGTAAAAGGATTTGTGGTTACAATTGAAAGCCTCAAGAGATTAAGTACTTCTAATATTTTTATCGTAATAAGATTTGTGCAGTGCCAGCATTATTGACAAGGTTTTGTCATTAGGCCAAGCAGCATATCAGTGTGACCTCATCTCTTTGCATCACCCTGTTCCTGCACTTTCCTTTGAGTACACATGGTCAGGCATGAAAAACATCTGACCGTCTTCTGAACGCTACTCGCACTTTGTGAATGAGGGAGGTTTAGGACTTTAAAACTAGTTCCAGCACTAGCAGATAGCCAATCAAGTTCAGAGAGTGTTGCTAACAAGTTTGAAGAGCTGTGTGTTACATAGCATGCAGCAATATTTTGATCAACTGGAGCTTATGACTATTAGCACAACATGTACAACACGTTAGTAAGTTTTAGAATGCCAGCCTAATCGAGATGAGAATGGACGATCACAACAGTGATTGGCATAGCCACTTCTGTCATTATGGTAATTAATGAAGTCTGGACATGCATGAAAGCATTTTGGCAGATAGCCGCAATGTAGGCATCAATATTGAGCTGTTGATTAATTGTATTCACAGTTGTGGTGATTTTATAACCAAACTTGGGGTTTCTTCTCATTTTGGGGGGATGCTTATGTCTATCTTCCTGCTGTAACTAGTGGATACTTTTGTGTTGCTGTTTACACAGTTGGATATAGTAAGTAACAGAGAGACATGTCAATGTGTTGAACAGGAGGACTTGAGCAGTCCAGAGACATCTCCAGAACGTGATTGTCCGCCAGGTCAGCCCGTGGTCATTCAGCCGACTTCATCGATGTCGGTTGGTGCCACTGTTGAGCAAGCTGGCGAGCGAACGGCACTTGCTGGAGGCAATGTTCCATCAGCCTATCGCACTGACTACACCATGTCTTGAGCAACGTTCTGCCTCATTTTGTTTGTCCATTGCGTTGTCTCGTGCAAATTTTTATCGTAATAAGATTTGTCTTTTTCCGTCTGCTGCTGCATTTTCTGTGAAATACTATTGTCTGTTTTGTCTAAGTCAGCATATGTGTATAAACCTTACTTTCACATGGTATTGCATGAAATCGATCTCATTTTGAGTGCAGATGTATGTTATTTTGTTGTGTTGTTGACATTACCAGTGATGTGCATTCCAGCAACAGATGGTGTTTTGGCTGTTTCTTCACTACACTGATAACTAGGAGAAGCACAGCACTCACAAGAGTGCAAAAAAACCCATGCCGACATTGTTTTTTGTGCCACACGACCTTGACCACCTTTTGACCGCAAAATAAATGAGTTTCCAGGACTTGTGGTGGAACTTTTCTATGTCAAGTTTCTTGCTGCATCAGTTTTTGGGATATCATGCGGATAAACATACAAACGGCAGTGAAAACCGTACGCCCGCAACTGTTGTCAATATGGGTATATATAGAGTGCCCCCTCTAGACGTGGCCTACCATCTGGCTTAGCCCTGGCTGGTGCTATGTGCTGCACCAGCCACTGGCCAGCCATGCCTTTCAGCTTCAGCCATGCAGGCGTGGCTAACAACGTTGACACTGCTACACAAGGTGTCAGCAACAGTCACAGATGTTAGAGGACACCATCGAACCCTCTTTTTCCTGCCCAGGATTATGTCCCTGTTCATCATGTGCATAGGAATTATTTGAAATAATTCTTTGGTGGAAGGATTGAACTTTGAACCCGGCTTCTGAGGTGCGTGACGTTCCACTGCACATGGCACCCAAGTGCGTTGACCACTGAGCTACATGGGCAGGTCATTGTACCAGCTCATTCACTCATGTTGTTCTCATATAGGAACTGTTGTTGTTTATATTGTTTATGTGATATTGTATCATATTTTGTGGTTATTCAGCAACATTTATTGGATTTTGTTGGAATTTTTCAGGTTACTATCACTTGTCATTCTGAGGCACTGATAATTTCAAAATGTTGAAATACATATTTGTTATGATGTTTAAGTGGTGCATGCTAATAGTTGTTCATACGTTTATTGGATGAATGACAAGTTTCAGTCGTTTTACTGCCGAAGCAACAAAGTGCTGAAAATTCTTATGTCTAATCGGGCTTTAAAAGTTGATTTTAGCATATTTTAAATAGATACGTTGTCTGTGTACAGTTCTGTATAACCGCCAGATTGAACTTGAAGTGCGATATGATTGACATGTTATTTCTTGTTTCAACTTTTTGATGATGTTTAAGTGGTGCATGCTACTTGCACAGTTGTTACTGAATAGTTTTATGTATCTGCATGATTATTTTTGAGAGCAGTAAATCTGAGATACCACGTTTTCATGTATGCATTCCAAAACAGTTCTGTCTGTAAAGACTTGTGTTTGTGGTCCACTGCAAGCAGTCTTTAGCAAGTAGCTAGTTTACTGTAGCTCAGGACAACCTAGCCTCATTGGGGTGTGATACAAGCAGACATGTATCCCATAGACCAAGACGATCTGCCGCCTTCAGTCTATTTTTAACATATTTATAGTCATTCAGCTTCTGATTTATCGTTGTAATTGTAGGCAGTATATCTGTTTATCAAGTTTCACTTTCATAGCTACATGGATACGTTTCCCTAATTAAGTAATGCCTGCAACATCATTGTTTCAATATGTCACATTAACTTCTTGGTCATTGTATGTGTTCTGTGAAAAGTTACAACTCGTTAGCATGTTTGTAATGTTGATTAGTGAAAACGTTTTGAGTATTTTGTAATCCTACTTTTGTATTGTGTCATATACTTATTTCACCTGGAGTATTTTATTATCTTTTTTTAATCTTTTCTTTTTTAATGACGTGCGATATCTGTTTTCTTATTGCGCATCACCATAGCAGAGCTATGCCTTGTGTCATCCTGCCATAGTCATTCTGTCTGTCATTTGCATTCTGGTTAAAATCACCAGCTTCTTTGAAATTGTAGCTGAGAGATTCTAATGTGAAACATTTTTATGGACCCCACTTCATCTGGGGCATTAAATAGGAGTATCAAAAAGTTGCAGTTTTTTGAGATAAAGTCCAGGTTACTACAGGACACTAATAGGAAGTCATACTCGCCGTACTCACTTGTAACCTTTCCAGTGACATTAAGTGACCGTTAGTCATGAATTCAAGAACATACTGCTTTAAACGTCGTAGAAAACACACTTTACTTTTGGTTGTAGTTGCTGCTAAACAGTTACTAGTTCACTGACATTGAATAACCTTGAACCTTTGTTGCAGTGTACGTGTTGAACACACCGTAGCAGCAGGAGGATATCCGTGGCATGGAACAGTGTCCAGCTTCTGCATATACTGCAGCAGCGAGCAATGATGTACACATCTATATTTAACATAACGACTGGTCCATCATACAGTGATACTGTTGATGCACCGTCCATAGTCTGTTCACAGTTGCTAACTTTCTAGTCACTTTATCTAGTCATTATTGCATTTACATTACTATCATCGTGTTTTAGCTTTTTATTACCACATACAGGGTGGGCCAAATTAAACGACATCAAAGTGGTTTACTGCATTGTACTAAAGCACGTTTTGGAAAATTCTAATGGTTTTTGGCATATCAAATAATAGTAGCTCATTTACCCACAATGTGAAGCTTAGAAATTAAATAACATTCGCCAGAGGGCACCGCAACAACTGGTATTGTCTCTGGGGTAGTAATGGCCTTCAGCCACAGCGTGATGGTGTCAGTTACTCTATCAAAGGTGGGGAAAAGTCTACCACAGCTGGAACTTCGACATTGTTGATCAGCTGAAGCAGTCGATCCTGCTGGAGTGGCGTGCACTGCCGCAGCACTTGATTGACCGCAGCATCAATGAATGGAGACGTCGTTTGCAGTGTGTTGTGGATCAGAAAGGCGGACACACTGAACACATGTTTCACTGATCGTCTGTACTGTAAAATTATTGTTATTAGAGACGCTATGTTGAAATACTTTCGGGCATGACGTACATTGCAAACAGCCCGTATCAGACATGCTGATGTTAATGGCGCCCCCTGGCGTGTTATGTGTTCAATTAAGTTAGGCATTGCACATTTTGCTGCTTTAAGTAGCATGTATCATCAAAAATCATTCAATTCTAGTGATGCGTTCAATTATTACAAGCAAAAATGGAAGTTGGTGTCGTTTAATTTGGACCGCTCTGCAGTGTATTCATCGTAGCAGTTATATTGCTTGCTAAGAAATCTTAGATTCTGGTCATTTTCTAGATAGGTTCAGATAATACTAATGTTTTTGACTGGTCTTGCGGTCTGTATCTGTTTAATTGGTTTACAGTTGTTATCTGCGTGTGTGCACTTCGTATGTACAAATAGTTACGATATATTGTTAATATGTAGTTAACTGATTGTTTTACCATTTTTACTGTAAGTTGTAATTTCAGTTTTTGTAACCGTTAGGCACGTACTTAACTGGTTGTAGTTATCTCTGAAATGAACACGGAGGCCAAGTTAAATCTCTAAAAAGATAAATCTGTACATCACAGTCTTTTTGGTTCCACTGGTGCCAAATCGGGTTTTCGTGTCTGTCATTTTAATCCTTTTTACTTGGACGTATTTCACATTTCACTTCACTGTTAATCGTTGTTACATTATTAGTGATGTCAGGTGTTCAGTAATAAATATACTGTGAATGGAAAGAAATGAAAGGCTTTCACGTTGTTGTGTACTTAATAATAATAATAATAATAACGTTCCTTTATTTAACTGACGACACAATGCGCAGTCAGCACCCGCCATGCAGGGTGGCACTAACACACTAACTATATACAAAAGGGTTAAGCCGGCTATATTGCAGCCACTCACGACGCACAGCGATCGATAACCGCACAGGCTTTAACCTCGTGAACACACCAGATGGCGCGAGCAGCACGCTTCCGATAAAGTTGGTCACTAGTCAATTTATCGACCCCGCAAGGATGAAAGGCTGAGTTGGCCTAGTTGGCTGACCTATATCGGAGGGCTTACCCACATAAATGGTCACCCGTCAGCTACAGGTCGAGCGTGGGACAGAGAAAGTTCGCCGGTCAAAGACCGACGTTGTCACCACTGTGCCACGCAGCCAACCTCAACCTGTATATCTGATTCTTTAACAAATGCAGAAATGACCGCCTGATGCTGTGATTGTGCATCATATTGTAGCACCAGTAAGCTGATTAACTTACGAAGAAAGATGTATTGGTAGAGTGGGTTAAAATTACGGGATCACCAGTTGATCTATACTGCTGAGCTCTGGTGCTTGTCTGGAGGATAAGAGGGAACATAATCAGAACTGCTGTGTACTGTGTTGTGTATGACAGTTGTGCACAATGGTGAGCAGTTCTTACTTTTTTGCATGTTAGGTTTAGATTTCTTTTTGTGTTTATTTAGGTTTTATCTTTTGTGTGTTCTTTTATGTTAGCTTAGGTCATTTTGTTCTTGTAGGCCCCTATTGCTTGCTTTTGTTATCTCATTGGCCTCATCTGTATTCAACCCCGCCGCACTCGTTCTTCATCTTGTCACCCTTGCTAGGCCACCAATATCACCCTTGCTAAGAATAACTGATTGCTCCGTTCGTTATGCTTCATCCTGTCTCTGGAATCGACTCCCCTGTTTCTTGGTCAATTGTAATTTCTTTATTCCTCACTCACCTCTGCGCCTTTCTTCCTCTGTTCACTGACCGCTTTCCAGTCTCCTCAACCGAAACGCTCTCACATTCTCGGCTTAAAACCTACTTGTTTCACAAATCCTTCCCACTGTAGATTCACTTCTTCCCTCCTGACTACCTTCACGGACTATCACCTGGAGCGTTTCTTCTGAGCAACTCCGTTTTTAGTTTTTTTTCTTATTTTTTCGGCTTTTGGTACCGTGCGCTGGATTAAGCTGGCTCTTCGGCAGCTTTTGAGCGCACGTAAATATGTAGTCTCATATGGTATCGTACTCATGTCCCTATATCTTGTACTGTTTCCGAGAAACGGCAAGTTATTTGTCGAAAATCACGTGTATCCTACTCGGCGCACTAGTTGGGGGTGACCTCATTGGAATTTGGCCTAGTTAAAGAGTGCACAATACACGGGCCGCATGCGGCCCAAGGAAAGCCAGCATGCGGCCCGCCACATCCCACCCAAAATGTGTTAATATATGTAATTAATTCATTTTCGCTGGCTTTCAGCGTATTTCAGCTTAAAGTTGGATATAAACGCAAAATGTATGATCGTATCAATAAAATGTCAGCTGCAGGGAGTGAAGCTCCCCTGAGCAGGGGCTTTGCCACTGGACACCTCTGGGGCACAGACCCCCGTTGAATATTTATATTCAGATTTGTTTGTGGCCCCTATCCTTCAAATCAGTTGTGCAGCCCTGGCCTAGATCTTTAATGTCGGTAAACTAAGTCCCCGTGTGGCGTTAATAATGAGGATACGTTCAGCCGTCTTGATAGAAAAGAACCACCAAAATTTTGCCATCACTTAAAAATTACCTTACAGTGACAGACTAAAAATTGTCAAGATACCAACTTTACATTATAGATGTATATGTATCGGGGATATGATAGAAACATATAAGCTAATTACTGGAAAATATCATGCATGTGTTGCAGCGACCATGGCCATAGGAAGTACGCATATAACAAGGGGAAATAACCTGAGACTTCAGAAATCTCCTGTCAAACACGACTTACGAAAATTTGGCTTGCCAAACTGGGTTGTGTGTCTGTCTGCTAATACTATTAATACGTTCGAATCTTCTCTACAGATAAATTTTGGCAAAATCATGACATTATGTATAATTTTAAAGCACAGTTGCACGGAACTGGAAGTCGTAGTATATTTGTATACGAAGAATCTTAGCAAGTTATAGTATTGTAAAGTGATATCAGGATAGGATATCAGTCATAGAGGCTGCGGCCTGTGCTCGTCTACTCAGTCTACGTCTTGTGACAGACGGACGGACGGACACCGGGCCGTAGTATACACAGCATTATATTCCGCGCTAACAT